>PJEL010004802.1_pt1 | contig 11045 bp, 10 predicted proteins | sample 1853271 | NCBI WGS metagenome assembly PJEL01 (sample SAMN08108733, study PRJNA415343) | Invertebrate metagenome, whole genome shotgun sequencing project. | host: Globobulimina | place: Sweden: Gullmar Fjord | collected 2015-08 | reverse complement strand
TTTTGTCTTTTTTATTTGAGCCCTGCGGCTACAAGGGCATTATTCCAGCCGCCAAACATGGTTTCAAAGCGACCGTAATTAGGCTTTGTTTTCTTAAAATCACGGGAGGTGGGAACTCGCCCTAACTCCTCTGAAGCATTCTGAAGAATGGAGATCAGCTCTTCTTTGGTGTACTTTCGTCTGTCATAATAAATCTTTGTCTTTTTCTTTTCCTCCGGCAAAACATTACCTTCAAGACGCCACTTTTCCTGCCTTTCCCGGATTTCACAGGCCCGTTTAAAGGCCGCTTCCTTACCATGTTTTCGAACAGAAACCGAGGTGGCATTAGGTCGACCATTGGCATCCTGCCAGGACACGAGATATTTACCGATTTTCTCTGAAAAGGATACTCCACGAACTCCGGTATTACTTCGGGCACAACCCTCAACATGCAGATGGGTATTGGGCATACCAATCTCTTTTTTTGTTTTATCCCTCCAGGATATAGCACACAAAAGGGCAGAATACTTGCCGCCATAGGCGGAATCATTAAAAAACTTTTTATACTTCTTTTTACTATACTGTATTCTCACCATCCATCCGTATGGGATCTTGTACTCCATGCGGACAATATTTTTTACTTTATCTTTTCCCTGCACGGCTAAAAAAACTCCTTCAAAATGTTTATGCGTAAAACAAGCGAAGACTCCAGTTTCCCACACAAAGACACTGGGAAAACAGAAATTTCCTCTCTGTTTAGGTGGTATGTTCAGGCATCTATTAATAAATTTTCCAATTGCTCTATGCCACCGTCACCACCCTGGCACTCAATGAGCTTGCGTAACTTCTCTAAGGCAGCGCCGGTTGCGATAGCTTGACGACAAAGAGCAGTGGCTTTTTTGAGATCCTCCTCAACACCGGCAACCCGCAGAGCAACAGCAGCATTCACGGCAAAAAGATCAACCAGGGGACCTTCATCTTTACCGGCAAGGACTCTGAGAATAGCCAAACCATTTTCCTTTGCCGACTTACGGCTGGCAATATCGACATACTTACACTGTTTTACCCCAAAATCATCAGGATTCACAGAATATATTTCAACTTTTCCATGGATTAATTCAACAATTTTTGTCGGTCCACAGAGAGAAATTTCATCAATACCAAGATGTCTTTCATGTTGCTCACTCATCCCATAGGGAGACAGAGCACACTCAGTACCTGTTTCCTTTAAAACATCAATAAGCTGCGGGCAAAGTGCTTCTGCGTAGGCCCCAATAACAATGGAAGTTGTTTTGGCGCAGGGTTTGGTAAGAGGTCCAATAATATTAAAGGCTGAAGTAAAACGCATGGACAAAATAAGACGCGCCCAGCCTGATTGGAGAAAAGCCTCACCGGGAAGATAGCAAATTCCATGTTCCTCCAGGCATTTCTGGACCATGCCCAAAGGGGTCTCAATCTTTAAACCAAAAAACTCCAGCACATCGGTGGCACCGGAAACTCCGGTAACCAGTCGAGCACCCTTTTTAGCAAGTTTTACCCCGCAGGCCGCTGCAATAAAGGAGGCCGGGGTGGAAACATTAACGGTTTTTAAAGCATCAGAACCTGTACCGACAATATCACAGCAGTCTTCTTCAAAGTCAGGATGAATTTTGGCCGTATCATATTCGTACAGAGCATCCCAGGCACCACATAACTCTTCAGTTGTCGGACCTTTCATGAGATGTGAGGCAAGAAAGGCGCCCTGCTGCAACTCTGGTTGTTCGTTCAAAATTACCTGGCGGTAAAGCTCTTTGGCTTCCAGTCGGGATATATCTTTTTGTCCGGCAAAGGCCATAATAGCCTGACCGAATTGTCGTAAATTCTGCTCTTTCTCTTCCATAAGTAAAAGTAAGTATATCGATTAAAATTTAAAGTTTAATATTGATGATTGTTTTGTAATCATCAAAAGAAACAGCTCTTTCAAGTTCAACTGCAGTCTGGTCAAGGGTAATTTCATTGGTTATCAGATCATCAACTATGAGACCCCCGTCTGCTATCAAGTTTAAAGCCAGCTGCATGTCAGCTGGTAGGCAGCCGTAGGCACCTCTAAGCGACTGTTCCTGACGGTGAAGCTCATTATGATCCAGGCAGATTTCACGTTCAGCCTTAGCAAAACCGGAAAACAGGACAACTGTGCCGCCTGGATTAAGCATCTTCAGACCTTCTTCAAAGGCGAGACTGTTTGAAGCCGCGATAAAGACAAGATCTGCCTGCTTCAAGGAGCCAATGCCGCCATCAGCCTTTGCTGCGCGCCACCTGTGCTGATTCACATCAGACAGACAGACATCAACACTAGGCCACAAGATGCGGGCAACCCGGCTGCACAGCCTGCCCATAACCCCTGCCCCGAAAATAAGCAGTGTACGGGGTGCACCAGCTAGTTTTTGTAACCCATTTATAACGCATCCAACCGGTTCTGCAAAGGTGGCCTGTAAAAAAGATACCTGCTTTGGAATTTTTAAAATTTTAAGCTTGGGCAAGCAGTTGATCGGCACAGTCAGCTCGTGACCAAAGCCGCCGTCAACATGATAGCCAAAGAGTTGTATCTGTTCGCAAAGATTTTTCCTGTTACTCAAGCAAAAATGACATTTCCCACAGACTAGAGCCGGCCACAGAACAACTCGATCACCTTGTACCAGCTGTTGCCCGGGTAAATCCACGGACAAGGTCCCACACACCTCATGGCCAAGGACCCTGGGGAATTTCATGCCGGAAGGCGGGCAATGATAGGCCTTGCGATCAGAATGACAGATTCCGCAGGCAGCTACGCGAAGAAAAGAAGACGAACTGTGGGATAAAGGAGCAAGAGTTGTTTGCCTTGCTCCGGACAGGACTAATTGCATGAGAGAATAACTAATTATGAATGACGAATTACGATTTGTGAGATCAAAGTAATACCATCTCACTTCTTCTCAATGAAAGCTGCAAACTGGTGAGGATTTAACACAACTGCTGCAACCGACCACCGTTTATTGCCAAGCCCCTCACCTCCAAGCTGTACAGAGTACTCATAGAGACTCTTTTGCAGGGGGGCAAGATCCAAGGTGGGATACGATTTCCCTTTATCAAATTTTGAAAGACCGCAGACATGACCTGTTCCGTTGATCACGGTGGGAACTCCGTACGTTCGACAGTTTATCGGTCTGGCCTGGTAACATGCGCAAACACCTTTATCAGACAGTAACGGGCAACGAATACGGCCATGGGCTGGATCTGAACCACTTGCGAAAAGCTCCTGCCACTGCTCCTGGGCCTGTTTGGCCCTTTCTATAATCTCCTGCCTGGTTGCCTCATCAACTTTCTGAAAAATGGTCACAAAATAACAGGCTTCAATAAATGAAAGATCAAAGACAGCGTTGCAGCAATCACTGCAGCCTTTATGACACATCACTTCCTCAGGAAACTTCTGAAAAAGCATAGCCATGGTCTGATCGACAAATTGATTCAGATGGAGCAATTGGGAAAACATAAGAAAAAGCCCACAATTAAAAGTCAAAAAAAGTTGTTTAGTTTAATAAGAGGATTTTTCCCACATTTCCTTATCAAAAACAACTACTTTATTGCGACCAGAGTCTTTAGCTTTATACAAAGCAACATCTGCGTGCTTTATGCATTCCCATATCCCCTTTGATTCAAAACTTGGAAACTCAGCAACACCGACACTAATAGTTTTCTTAATAATCTGTCCATGAATCTGAAATTTATATTTCTCCACTGCTACTCGAATTCTTTCTGCCATTTCTACAGGTTTATCATGCTCGCAGTCCATGAGCAGGATCAAAAACTCCTCGCCGCCAAAACGAACTACCATATCAGCTTGCCGGACCGTATTAATTAAAATCTTAGCAAGCTGGGTGAGGACACCATCTCCAGCATCGTGCCCGTGATTATCATTCACCTCTTTAAAGTAATCCATATCACACATCAAGATTCCTATCTGACTGTCCCGACGAGTAACACCGGCCACAATCTGCTCAAGTGAATTTTCCAGAAAACGCCGGTTATAAAGACCGGTAAGCTGATCCTCTGTGGCCATCTCTTCAAGTTTTGTGGCCAAATGCTTACTCTGCAGAACAGGCAAAGCCTCAGCAATATAGTGACGCGCTTCATGGAGGGCTTCAGAATAATGCTCCTTCTCCTCGTCTGTGCTGAAAAGGGAAAAGAGAAATTGCACCACGCCAATAACACGACCTCCAACCAGCATTGGCATACAGACGTGATCCATAGAATCTCGGAATGGAAACATGGCACACAAGGAGGGATCTTCAAATGAGGTGATAGTCTTAGCGGTTCGCTTTGCCCGGCATTTATCGGAACTTGCAAACTCTGGCAACTCACTCTGCAGTTCAAAGGGCCGGCAATACACGGGTATCATCGTATCTTTATCCGAAGGTTTTTCGTAGATAACAAAACGATCGAGCCCCAATCTTTCTGAGAAGATTCGAGCCATGCGGGAATAAATTTCATCCGTGCTCTCATCTGCCTCAATTGTCTGACGGAAGGTTGCCATTTCACGCAGACGCAGGAGTAGATTATGAATTGCCTTGCCCACCTGACCAATCTCATCTTGACGTTTTTGGCCGATGGCAGTCAACATCTTATAATGTTCATCTTCATCCGCACACTCTTTATGCAGGCCAGCAAACACTTTTGTCAGTTGCTGCATCAGACCGACAAACTCCACCAGTGGCTTAATCATACTCTGACGCAGGAAAACAGCGGTAAAACAAAAAAGGACTGCTGCGGCAATGAGTATGCCGGAAATAAAGATGATATTCTTTTTGACCAGCAGTAAGACTTTTTCCATCAGCTGGAAACCAGATTTATTCTGCACCAGAGAATTTTCGGTAATTTCCGTTTTAAGTTTATTGAGCAGGGATGAAATCTCATTCTGAGTATCAAGGGTGGTAATACGAATGGCTGAAATGGTTGCCATGGCCTCATCAAGCTCATAGTAGGCATTTTTCAATTCCTGCACCGTTTCCTGATGTACTTCCGGCAATTTCGCGGCAAGGACTGCTAATTTCGCGTCAACATCTTCAAAAACAGCATTAACCTCAAGCTGAGTACGATGCAGCACATCTGTCTGTCCAGTGAGAATGGAATCAACGTAGAGCTGATGATGACGGAGACAGGCATTACTGTTAATCTCTTGGATTTCAAGAAAATATTTCGCATCAACTTTACTGAGAAGCTGACTGGAAATTGTCATTATTGAAAGTTCAGCCTGGGAAATCATCATGCTGTTTTGTCTGAGACTGCTCATCCTGGCTTCCAGAATTTCCAATTTTTCACGGAAAGCTCCAAGAGATGGTTTAATCTCGTCAGGAAGTGACCCGGCCAGGGTATCTACGTTAGTTTGTATGCGGCGAAGAATTGTTTTTTCAGGGGACTGAATATAAATTCGCAGGGTAGTATGAATATCCCCAATCAAACGGGTATTTTCAAAATTTGTTTGAAGATTAGCTTGAACCACCCCGGTAGACTGCTGTATTTCCATGCGCTGTCGGCTAAATTCCTTGAAACTCAAGGCACCTACAACAACTAAAATCACTACCATGGCAATTGAAATGCCAATAAGGGCACGAAGCCGTTGTCTCAATGTCCAGTGCTGCACGTTTTTTGTATCCATAGGCCTATATATTGAATTTTTCATTTTGTAAAAAGTTATACTAATATACCACACAATATTACTCATTTGGGGCAAAAAAAATTTCCACCTAATCAGTCTTGCATGATGTTAAAACTCAACAATTTTTCTCAATAATTACTTGACGTAATGACAAAAAATGGTGTCAGGTACAAATGAGTTCATCATCTAATAAAAATAGATCGACAACTAAAATACGGAGGATTTTCATGGCAAAGAAGGAATTATCAATTGAAGAAATGTCAATTCACCAAGACGCCAAGGCAATGCTTGCCAAAGCAAAAAATGATGGCATCGAAACGGCCTGGGACCGCCTGCAACAGCAGACTCCTCACTGTACTTTTGGCGAAAGCGGTGTCTGTTGCCGTATTTGTGTTATGGGTCCCTGTCGCATCAGCAAGAAATCTCCCCTTGGCGTTTGTGGAGCTGACGCCGATGTTATTGTGGCCAGAAACTTTGGCCGCTTTGTTACCGGTGGAGCCGCCGGCCACTCAGACCATGGCCGGGACTGTATTGAAGCACTTGAGGCGGTTGTTGAAAAAGAAACTGATGATTACACCATTGCCGATCCTGAAAAACTGCTGCGTATTGCCGCTGAACTTGGCATAGCCTCTGAAGGCCGAGATGTTATGGAAGTGGGGAAAGAGCTTGTTGATATTTTTTTCTCTGACTTTGCCAGCCGAAAACAAGAGCTTGCTTTTCTCTGCCGGGTACCTGAGAAACGAAAAGCAATTTGGGACAAGTTAGGTATTACTCCCAGGGGGGTGGATCGAGAAATCGCCGAAATGATGCACCGCACCCACATGGGCTGCGACAATGATGCGGCTAATACCATGCTGCACAGTGCCAGAACCTGTCTTGCCGATGGCTGGGGCGGCTCGATGATCGCCACAGAAATTTCAGACATCCTCTTTGGCACACCCACTCCCCAACCATCCAAGGTTAATCTCGGAGTGCTGAAAGAAGATCAGGTAAACATCCTGGTGCACGGCCACAACCCAATAGTCTCAGAGAAAATCCTTGAGGCGGTTAATGATCCGGAACTTATTGCCCTTGCCAAGGAAAAAGGGGCCGCAGGTATTAATCTTGCCGGGCTTTGCTGCACCGGTAATGAACTAATGATGCGTAAAGGGGTGCCCATGGCCGGCAACCACCTGATGACAGAGCTTGCCATTGTCACAGGCGCAGTGGAGCTCATCGTCGTTGATTACCAATGCATTATGCCAAGCCTTGTCCAGATAGGTAACTGCTACCACACCAAAATGATCACCACCGCTGACAAGGCCCGTTTCACCGGCGCTGATCACTATAAATTCACCATGCAAAATGGCCGCGAGCAGGCCCAAAATGTTGTTAAACTTGCCATTGAAGGCTTTTCCAGGAGAAATCCTGACCGAGTGGATATTCCAGGTGAACCAGTTGATATACTCACGGGGTTTTCCAACGAGGCAATCATCAATGCCCTGGGCGGTTCGCTCACTCCGCTGATAGATGCCATCAAGGCCGGCAAGATCAGGGGCATTGTCGGCATTGTCGGCTGCAACAACCCCAAATTTAAGCAGGACCATTGCAATGTCACCCTGGCCCAGGAACTGATCAAAAAAGATATCCTGGTACTGGCAACAGGCTGCGTCACCACAGCCCTTGGCAAAGTAGGGCTTTTAATGCCGGATGGCGCAGATCAAGCAGGTGAAGGTATGCAGGAAATATGCGGGTCCTTGGGAATACCGCCGGTACTGCATGTGGGGAGCTGTGTTGACAATGCCCGCATCCTGCAGGCATGCGCCCTTATTGCTGATGAGCTGGGAGTTGATATCTCCGACCTGCCGGTGGGGGCTTCATCACCGGAGTGGTACTCGGAAAAAGCGGCAGCCATCGGCACCTATGCCGTTGCTTCAGGCATCTACACCCATCTGGGACTGCCACCAAATATTCTTGGTTCTGAAGTTGTAACAAACCTTGCCGTGGAAGGGTTGGAAAAACTTGTCGGAGCAAGCTTTGCGGTGGAACCGGATCCAGTCAAAGCAGCAGTGCTGCTTGATACTCGAATCCAGCAGAAGAGAGAAGGACTCGGGCTTACTTAAAAACAGTGCAGGGCTTAAAGTGTAAAGTTGAGGAAGTTATCTCATGAGATACCGCCTTAACTTTACACTTAACATGTCTCGATCTCTCGCTTATCGCCTTTGCACTTTAATCCTCGGCTCTGCTTGACTCGGCACTCACACCAACTTTGCCGTAATTGCTGGCACCACATTCATTTTTACCAAGATCCATTATATTGGCCTCATCATCTTCCACAGCGAGCCAGCCTCCGTTGATCCTGCGGATCTTGGCGTAAACGCCGGGCTGCGGCCTGAGATTAGCTTCGACAAATTCAGCAAATTTCAACTCATTTGGCAGTTGAAAGGCCACATTTGTTTTGCGCAAATTGCCCAAATTTTCCATAAAAAGACCATCACTGTTTGCCTCAGCCCAGGTTGTATAGTGCCCGGGCAAAACCTGAACATCGTCACTTAAGTCCCTCATTTTCAAGGTCAGGGTCAGATAGAGATAACGGGACCACTCTTCACTCTTTCCACCGAGATCAGGCCGGCCTGAGGTATTAATAAAAAGGGTATCGCCACTTAGCAGGTATTTATTATCAATGAGAAAGGAAGTGCTGCCCATGGTATGACCAGGTGTATGGACAACCTTCACATCAGGGCCGCCACCTGCTAAGGAAAAAATCTCCCCATCTTCAATTGCTGTAAATTCAAAATCAGCGCCAAGGAAATCCTCTTTTTTGACCATGATCGAGGCTCCGGTTTTTTCGGCCATGGCAATGGATCCTGCAATATAATCAGCCTGGCGATGGGTTTCAAAGGTCTTGACAATCTTTGCCCCCTGCTCTTTGGCAAAATCAATATAAAAATCAATACTACGCGAGGGATCAAAAACCATGGCCTCAGCACCACTGACAAGCAGATACCCACAGGCAGCCTTACCTGGACGGATAATCTGATACAGCTTATAGGATGAAGTTTCAGAACTGACTAAACGTGCTCCAAGCACATTTCCCCAGGAGACAATACCTCCTTCAAGAAAGCCCACATCATCAAAACCATTTTCTGTAAGCTGCTCAGCAACATATTTTGCTGACCCCTCTTTGGCGCAGATAATCCGAATCTTTTCTCCGGCCGGAATAAGACTCAGGCTATCCTGCAAATCCTCCATAAAATTAAAATATGGAATATTGATATATGGAAAAAGTGCTGATCCTTCCACTGACCAATTGGCAAATTCCTTCTCGTTACGAACGTCAAGCAAGACAAAATCGGGCTTATCGGAAATCCAGTTAAAAAGCTCTTCAGCACAGTACATAAATGGGGAAGCCATAGTGTTACTCCTTAAAATTGTTGGTACTTTTTAACTGTAAAGATCTCTCACTTACCAAAATAAGTCAAAGCACATGAAAAACTCAAAAAAAAAGCTCCCTTAAACACAAGAGAGCTTTTTAAAAACACTTATAAAAACAAACATTTTACGCTTTACTTTCCGTCATCCAAAAATCATGAAGATTACAAAAACTGGTGGCATAAAAGGTTCCTGAATAACCAGCTGGCAGCTCAAACGATGATTTGGCCTCAGCATCTACCCCTGTAAACGTTTTTGCCCCAACAACAGTTCCATCAGCAAGCACTACGGTATGTCTGACAATGAAATGTTTCTCTGACATGCCGTGTTTCGTAAAAACAGTAACTTTACCCCCTGCAACGGTGACCTGTGGTGCATGGCTTCCAACTTTCTTGGCCATTGTGCCTGGATTATCTTTGGTATAAACAATACCAGTGAGTGACGGAGAAGAAGCCAAAACCTCTTTCGCTGAACCCATTGCCAATACGGTAGCGGCCACTGCAGTTCCTTTCAAAAAATCTCTTCTGTCTTTCATCATTACCTCCTCGCTGTTAATAATTATTATTAACAGTGAGGGTATTTGTTTATAAAAAAAATGTCAATTATTTTTTCAAACTGACACAATTATTCGTAAGAATCATATTTAGAAGATTTACCCTTCACCTTCCGGGCAGGATATTTCTCTTGATTAATGGAAAGTTTTTTCCTTGCTGCCTGCAGGCAATCAAGCCCCAGCTTATCAGAAAGGTTCAATAAATAGATGAAGATATCGCCAATCTCTTCCTCAACAGCTCTTTTGGTTTCATCGCTGAGCTGTCTACTCTTCTCCTGGGTAAGCCATTGAAAATGCTCCACCAATTCAGCACATTCAACCATGAGGGCCATGGATAAATTCTTGGGACTGTGAAACTGTTCCCAATCCCTTTCTTCTCTAAATTTTCTCAATGCCTTAACTAAATCATCCATAAAAAATCTCCTGCTATTCGTATAAAAATAAAAAACCCGCTAAAAGCGGGTTTTTCTGCAGCACGTACCGAGACTCACGGTTAATGCACTTCAATATGGGCTACTTTCTTAATAGCTTCCTCTGATTTTGGAAGAGTAATTTTCAAAACACCTTTTTTGAAGGAGGCATCAATTTCTTCACTCTTCACTTCAACAGGAAGCCGCAAGGCCCGATAGAAAGAACCAGACCGTCGTTCAATCCTATGTACATGCCTGTCTATTTCCTTATGCTCAACTTTCTTTTCACCTTTGATGACCAAAATGTCACGATCAAGGGAAATATCAATATCATCTTTATCAAGACCGGGAAGATCTGCAATCACTTCAATGGCTGCATCTGTTTCACTGACATCCAGCCGGGGGCTCCAATCTGATTCAAAATCAGGAGCCAGATCATGAAGGACAGATCCTTTCCACATTTTCTTGAACATATCTTCCATTTCCTCAAACACATCCGGCACACCATGGCGACGCCTAAAAGGAATAAGATCTAACATAGTCTTCACCTCCTTTTATCATTTATATTTTCATTTTGAACAGTTACCGCCTCCTCCTACCTTAAAAATAGTGATTTGATTAAGGGTGTCAAGAGGCATATTACTGTAACGTTTTCAGGAGCTGTCGGCTTACCTTGGCGGTCTTATTAACTCACCCAAAAACTGTCCATTTTCCTCGTCGATGTGGCCCATCGATATTGCCGTCTAACAAATGATTAAACTGATAGCCGGGAATTTCCCTAGCCCCCAGACTCTTGAGATGTTGGGTCTTCACCTGGCAATCGATGACGCTGAAATGCCATTTGCGCAACAGTTGCACCAAAGAGGCGAAAGCAACCTTGGAACTGTTTGACACTCGGGAAAACATGGACTCTCCATAAAACACCCTGCCAAGGGATACCCCGTACAATCCTCCAACAAGTTTTCCCTGCTGCCGGCACTCGACAGAATGTGCATAGCCTTCCTTGTGTAAACGAATAGAT
>PJEL010004800.1_pt1 | contig 11045 bp, 11 predicted proteins | sample 1853271 | NCBI WGS metagenome assembly PJEL01 (sample SAMN08108733, study PRJNA415343) | Invertebrate metagenome, whole genome shotgun sequencing project. | host: Globobulimina | place: Sweden: Gullmar Fjord | collected 2015-08 | reverse complement strand
AAAGGACGGAAGCTCTATCATAAGCGCGGCAGCCTCAATCGGGTTCTTCCATACATTACTTGGGCCTGATCATTATTTACCCTTCATTGCAATGTCACGTTCAGGCACATGGTCTCTCCGCAAGACAACGTTCGTTACTCTTATCTGCGGCATTGGTCACGTGCTGAGCTCTGTTCTGCTCGGTTTTTTGGGTATATCCTTTGGCCTTGCTGTTTCAAAACTGGAATTATTCGAATCATTTCGCGGTGATCTGGCAACGTGGGCACTCATCGCTTTCGGACTGGTGTACTTTGCGTGGGGTGTTAGGCGCGCAATACGAAACAGGCCGCACAAACATATACATAAGCATGAAGAGGGCATTAAGCACGTACATACACATACGCATACCACACAGCATATGCATGTTCATGAAAAACATGAGAAAAAAACCGTCACACCATGGGTGCTGTTCATCATCTTCTTTCTCGGCCCGTGCGAGCCTTTAATTCCTATTCTTATGTACCCTGCGGCACAAAGCAGTATGGCCGCTGTATGGCTTGTGACCGGTATTTTCGGAGCAGTAACAATTCTTACCATGCTGAGTGTGGTTTTAATTGGGAGTTTTGGTATTAATATTCTTCCGTCCCTTAAAGTAGAGAAGTATACTCATGCCATTGCCGGAGCTATTATTTGCAGCTGTGGTTTGTCGATGCTGCTTTTTGGGCTGTAGACTCTGAGTTTATCTACGGTTTTTTGAGGATCTTCATTGACTGACTGATTAATTCCTTAACCATTCCCACTTTTCTTTGACCGCCAATTGAGTTGAAAGCCTTTCTATAAACTTTCTTCCTTCCTGGTCAAAACCTGCATCAATGATTTTCCACCACTTCTTTTTCTTATCCATTTCATCATACAGATTATTCATAGGATAAACATAAACAGTGACACTCTGTCTTCCCTTTTCCATTATTACACTAAAAGGAAATTCCCAGTAAAAGAATTGGTCCTTTTTAAACGCATCGCCAAAATAAACCCCTTCAATAGTTAAATAACTAATTTCCCCCTGTTCTTTTGATAAGTCGATGATTATGTCATGTTGAGCAAGTATATATAATGCGTTATCCCATACTTCATCGTAGGAATAGTGGAATACTTCTTTTATGTATTTGGTTTCATTAAGATATTGACGCGAAATTCCAAAGTCGTCAAAATCTTTTTCATAATTTTTTACCATTGGATTAACATAGGCGCATCCTGATAGAAAAACAAAATACAAAACAAATAAAACCATATAGATTTTTTTAATTTTCATCACTCAGATCATTTAACTTTATGTTGATTTCCTTCAGGACCTTTTTCACCGGAACAGTATAGTCAACAACGCGAGCAAATTGCTTTCCAAGAAAAACGTCCTTATCATAAGAAAAGAAATTAATTTCATGTGAATAAACGAATGTTCTTTTTTCTTTAACATTCTTTATCAGCAAAACTTGGTAATAAAATAAAGATTCCTTTTCCGAGAACAAACCGTTTTTACCTTTATGACTCAGTTTGAGCATTATCAACCCTGATTTCTTGTCGCTTTTCATGTCAGCTTTAACAGATTCCAGACCTTGCTCCTGCATATCTTTCAATTTCATATTTTCAATCTCTTCCATTACCTTTAAAGCTATTGTCCAAACATCTTCAAATGAGTAATCAAAAGTTATTTCATTCTTAAGGGCTTCAGGCATATGGTATGGAAACTCTTTGCCGGATTTAGCTATTCCCTTCACAGGAAGGCCCAGCATTAACCCTATTAAAAGAACACTAATTGTATTTTTCAAGAACTGTACTCGCATTTTCTATCCTCTTTTCCAGTCCCGGCCTGGCCAGTAATAAATGATAAATATGTCGATGGGTGATACTATCATTTCTTAAATTCAATAATTTTTTCAAAACCAGCATTGCTGCATTAGGATCGTACCCTGCTACAGCAAGATAACTGATCGCAAGAATGTCCGCCTTTAATTCTTTTTCTTTCTCATGTCCCATGAATATTTCACTTAAGTAAACCATTGCGCTCAAACTTGCCTTTCTATCGGGCAGATTTACATATGGGACAATTCTATTATGGTAATTATTCTCATACGTATCGGCAGTTGATAGGTTGGAAAATGTAGTTACCGTAAATAAACCGGATTCCACAAATAAAATACTTCCCATTGCAGACCCGGAAACGCCTGCTATTGCTGCTCCTCCAACTCCGGAAAAAACCAGAAGCGGCATAACTTGTCCAAATAACTTTTCTCTTTTTTCTTTCAACATTGCAGCAAGATATAATTCATGCTGATGATTCTCTATTGTATGGGTGATAGCATGAGCAATAACAAAAGCAAGTTCGTCATCACTCTCAAGAATGTCCAACATGCCGGTGCTTACATATACATAGCCGGGAAAAGAGGATGCGACAGGCAATTGATCATTTATTATTCTCAAGCGGACATTCCCGGCAGCACCTGCAATCTTTTCAACTATCTCCCCGATCTTCTCATATAATTCCTCATCCCTCAGTATCACAAAAGATTCAGCCATATAACGATCGAAGAGATGTCCTATTCTGCGTTCTTTTTCTCCAGCGTCAAGTTTATCGGCTTTAACACTTAAGGGAAATAACCCGTTACTTATGATAAAGATACAGATGAATACACTCAACAATATTTTCATTTAAGCTTTCTACATTAATATTTACTGAAAGATAGGGATGTTACACTGCTCAGACGTTTGTTCATATTAGCATGAAATATAGAAAATAGGAACAAATAAACTCTTATCTTCCTTAATTTCACTAATCATGCTATCCTTTCTAATAAATACTGTGGGGCCCATCAACAACGGTTATTTATGTTTTTATTTGATACAATTAACAATATACTACTTACCAGGCAATAAATACAAAGGGGAATTATTATGAAAATAACACTTGATGAAATAAGGCCCAAACAAGGCGGAGCTGCTGGATCTATGAAAGTGCGAATTAAAATACGTCTTCCGGAAGATAGTGGTCGCCCTTTAAATGAAATTTCGCTGGACACCTATGTTAATAAAAGCATACAGGCTATAGATGATATTCAGACTCATGCACTTTTAAAGACCCGGAGCTTACTGGAAGAAGTATTAAATGGTCTTCCAAAGCCTACTAAATAGTTTTCAGGATTTGTCTGATATTGTGGAAAATTATTAATTATTACACCTCTCTGTCTCCCCTTTCAATGGGAGATTAAAAAGTATCCTCCTCTTCCTCCTCTTCCTCCTCATCCTTATAAGCCCTCTTCCTAATTAAAAGCCGTATAAAACCGTACGTCAAAACTAAGGCTGCCAGGGAAAAGAGTATCTGATATAAATGACTGCTTAAATAAGTGAACCATGTGTACTTTTTTCTGAGACGCTCATGCCATCTCTTTTCGAGTTTATAAAGAGATACTGAAACGCCTTCAAATATCGCGGCATCAATTTCATTTCCATCCCTGAGGAGATTCAGAATCCGCAATATCCCGTTGGACCCGAATTCTCCATCAATATAATCCACAAAACTCTTGCTCTCCTGATAAGCAAGCTGGAGAGACTTCTTGTCCCGTGGAAATTGGGCCTCCAAATCATTGATGCGTATAAATCTTCCCGACAATGTCGCCTGTTTGAGAAGGTCTTTGTCTTCACCTATTATAATCTCTGTTATGGCACCGCTTACCCATTGTGAAATACCTTCATTTAACCACCTGGGCAGATCTCCCCCTCTAACGTATTGATGAAGAAGAAGATGGCACAATTCATGTTTCAGAGTCACTTCCATAGTAAAGGGATGTGTCCTCATCTTTGAATTGTCGATTACTATCAGATTTTCTTTAGATACTGCGAAGGCAACAATGAGGTCTCTGCCGCCCATTCCCTTGAAGGTCTTCCCGTCCTTCACCAGCACGATTTTCGGCCTGAAATCCATCTTCCAATCAAAGGTCTTTTCAAGTTCAGCCTTAACTGCAGGATAAATCTCCATGATATGTTTTGCGGTAGTTAGCAGCGGTCTTTCATATTGAACAATAACTTCATTATTTTCAATAATGTCCGTCTCTGCCGCGCAGACAGGTCCGGATAATACAAAGAGAAACAAAACTAAAGCTATTGTAGGAGTGTAAGCACATATACTGGAGTGTCCAGTTCGCACTTCTTACCTCTGGTCCACTCTAATCTTTAAAACGACTTTGTGGATCTGCCCTGAAGAGATCAGCGGCATATGCGCATCTTCCGGGAAGAAGATCGCAAATGCTCCACTTTCAGTTGAGAGCCAGGAATCAGGCTTGTCTTTAAAGAACTGAACATCAGAGTTATGATCATATTCACTGGATGGATGTTCACACAATGATCTGGGCTTCCATCCCATATTATCGGTCCCTGCCAGGACGAATTGAATATCAATGTACTTCTCATGTGTTTCAAGCAGAGCATCTTCTTTTCTGCGTCCAGGGTCCTTAGCAACCATTGCATAGACACTGTCACCATCTATCTCATACTTGCCCACTGGCAGTTCCCTCAAGTCCGGGCGCAAGAGAAACTCAAATGCCTTTGCAAATCCCTTATTCATGGCCAGATAACGGCATGTATTCGAAAGCACATCCAAAATCATTGCTATTTTATTCCTTCCTTAAATGCTATTATGCGAACAATTATACAATAATTAAGCATATAAAAAAGAGTGTCCTAGCCGCTCGTATACTTTAATTGTTTTCATGAATAAGAAATTGTGATAACACATTTATTATAATTATTATTCTGTTATGTTAAAATTGTTTTACGTAGGCTTTACCAATCACCATTTCCTGTTTATTATTTTTGACGGACAAAAACAGTAATAACTATAAACAATTCTTAGATAGAATGGATTAGTTCTTAATCAGTTTAATTAGGGAGAGGCAGATCATGAAATTCGCAAGAAAAATCATAATCACATTCATAGCAGCATTATTCACACTTACAATACCTCTGTCGGTAATGGCTGAAACGGTTGTCCCATGGTCATCTGAAGTCTATAGGGCTTATGCATACGCAGAGGCAGGTGCATTGACAGATGAAGATGAGCAATTTGGTCCGCCGCTTGCCATCAGCGCTTCTGCCTATGCGGATACAAATCCCGAAGTCTTTAGCGTATGGGATAATACACAGGCAGATGCAAGTGTTACCGCGTCTACAATGTCAGCCACTGTATGGACAAACTTATTCTATGGTCTCGCGTCCGCTTCTTTCCTTGGTACATTTACTGCTCCTTCAGAACAATTCGTTTTTGCTTTCTCCGGCTATATTGCCAGTACATCCAACTCCTGGATTACGATTAGTGATCTTACTTCATCTGCAACACTGTATGACAGTCAATTGCCATATTATCAGGAGAATCCGTTATTTGTTCCCATAACGGTCGGACATAACATACAGGTCAGCTTTGGCGTTTCATCTTACTATGACGAAAACAAGCTGGAGAATTATTATACGTCGGTAGATCCTTACACCCCATCTGCACCCGTTGCCCCTGAACCAGTCAGTTCAACTCTTTTCATAGTTGGAGGATTGCTTTTTGCCGGGAGAATGTTCAGGAAGAACTAAGTTATAAAAACTAATATTCAGTTTCCAATATAGGATGTAGGAGTTCTTAAAACAATTCTACATTCTATTGAGGTCTGACTTCAACTGCAGGTTTGAACCGACTCAACAGCTTTTATAGCATCGGCCGCAGAACTCGTTATTCCGCCTGTATATCCTGAACCTTCGCCTATCGGGTATAAATTTTTTACATTTACTGATTCATACTTCTTGTTGCGTTTAATCCTTACTGGAGATGATGTTCTTGTTTCAGCACCGAATAATATCGCATTATTTGAAATAAACAATGGGACTTCTTCTTTCCATTTATTAAACGCAGCCAGCAATTCCTCAATCACAAAACCCGGAAAGATATCTTTCATATCAGCAGGAAAAGACCCCATTTTATATGAATTTGCATTTATACCGGCAAGTTTCCCCTCACCTAAAAAACTCATTAAATTTTGAGCTGGAACTTTCCAGTCCCCCCCTCCTGCGTTAAAGGCCCTTCGTTCAATGTCCTTCTGGAACTCTATACCTGCCAACGGACTGGCTGAATTGTAATCATCCGTATGACAGGTTACAGCCAATGCCGCATTTGAAAATGGTGATGCCCTGTGCGAATAGCTCATACCATTTAAAACCAGCATGCCCTGATCGGATGAAGCATTCACTACCTCACCTCCAGGGCACATGCAAAATGTATAAACCCCCCGCTGAATTTTTCGATTGGTATAATTCAGGGAATAGGCAGCAGCCCCCAGGCCGGGATAATCCATATACTTATCGCCATACCGCATACGATTGATAGTTCCAGCGGGATGCTCGATTCTCACACCGACTGAAATCCGTCTCTGCTCAATTGCAACACCTTTTTCATGCATCATCTCAACTGTACTGCGCGCAGAATGTCCAAGGGCAATATAAATACTTGAAGAGAGATATTCCTTCTCGCCGTTAATTATAACGCCTGAAGCCCTGCCCTCTGATATCAGAATATCCGTCATTTTTGAACTATAATATATCTCTCCGCCTCTCTCCAGGATATAGAGTCTTATATTACGGACTATTTTACACAACAGATCAGTTCCCAAGTGGGGCTTGCTGATGTACTCTATTTCTTCAGGCGCGCCAAATTTAACAAAAGTCTTCAATACCCGATTAACATAACTCGTATTATTATTTCTCCTGGAAAACAATTTCCCGTCCGAGTATGAACCCGCGCCGCCTTCACCAAATTGAATATTTGATTCAGTGTTCAACTCCCTTTCTTTAATAAATCTCTGTACATCAAAGGAACGTTCCTCTATTTTTTTACCTCTTTCAAATATTACAGGTTTAATACCATAATCAATTAGTTCCAAAGCAGCAAACATACCGGCAGGACCAAAACCCACTATTATAGGTCTGTCCTTAGTATTTACCGCCTTTCTTTTTGCTTTTATTTGTTCCGTGTATACCGGGAAGTTCTGTCTGTTTTCAAAGCTGTCATGAATGCTGACAACCAGAGTAATTTTATAATAGAACTGTTTTTTATTGGTCAGATCAAGAGCCTTACTAAGGATCTTTGCGATTGATATATTTCCCTTGTCTGTCTGCAGCTTTTGTGAAGCGGCATTCAGATATTCTTCAACCCCATCTTTCTCAAGAGGAATCTGTAACTTGAGCAATATCATCAGCCTTCTATTACACTATTCAAAAACTGGTTAAATCTCCTGATGTTTTTATACGGTTTCGTAAGCACCGCCATAAAGCCATAGTCTCTGTAATTTGACATTATGGGATCATATGAATAACCGCTTGATACAATTGCTTTCACATGCGGGTCAATTTCCAGAAGCTCCTTGATAGCTTCTTTCCCTCCCATGCCTCCGGGTATTGTCAGGTCCATTATCACTGCATCAAATGGATTCTCTGTAGACATGGCATTTTTATAAATATCTACTGCCTTCTCACCATTGTCTGCAAACTCCACGGCATATCCAATACTAATTAACATCTCACCTAAGGAATCTCTCACAAGTTCATCGTCATCCATAATCAGCACTTTGCCTGTTCCCGTTAACGGCTCATCTTCAGTCGGTTTCTTAATAGTCACTTTTTCCATGCTTGCTGGCAGATAAATGTTAAATACTGTACCGACTCCAAGCTTAGATTCAACATTTATGTGCCCACCATGTTTATTAATGATTGAATATGTTGTAGAAAGGCCAAGACCGTTCCCCTTTTGTTTAGTGGTAAAATAGGGATCGAATATTTTGGTCAGGTGCTCATCCAATATACCTTTTCCATGGTCCTCGATAGAAAGCTTAATGTAATTTCCTTCTTTTAGTGTTACGTTGTTTTCAGCTCCGATAATAACATTATCGCAATTGACTCTTAATGTTCCACCTTCCGACATTGATTGATCAGCATTAATTATGATGTTGTTAATTGCCTGATTCATTTGCCCTGCATCTGCTGCAATATGCCATACATCATCAGGGATTAGGTTTTCACATCTGACATTTGACCCTCTCAGTGCAATAGAAATAGATTCACTGACCAGTTCTCTGATATCAAGCAATCCTTTTATCGGCGCTCCCCCCTTTGAAAAGGTGAGGAGTTGATGTGTCAAACCCTGAGCTCTTGTTACTGCTTTCTCAGTTGCTTCAATCCGCTCATGTACCTGTTCCTCAGAATTTGTACGATTCTTAATCAAAAACAGATTATTAACTATGGCTGTTAGAAGATTATTAAAGTCATGGGCTATTCCTCCTGCAAGCACTCCAATTGATTCAAGCTTCTGAACTTTTAACAATTCTTCTTCCATTTTCTTGCGCTTGGTGATGTCACGGGCAATACCCAGTACACCAATAAGCTTGCTTTCAGAGTCATACATTGGTGTCTTTACTGTTTCTAGTAATTCACTGTGGCCATCATCGGCATATGTAACTTCTTCTTCGTTCAGGCTGGGCTTGTCAGCATCCATGGCCTCCTTATCTTTCTGACGGAAAAAGTCGGCCAATTCCTTGTCTACAAAGTCATAATCTGTTTTACCGATAATATCGGCTTCTTTTGCTCCAAAAAAACTTTCAAATTTCGGATTGCAAGAAATATAGACTCCATCAGGGTCTTTCAACCATATAAGGTCTGGTATCGTCTCGATCAATGTTCGCAGATGTGCTTCGCTTGCATGTAATGCAAGCTCCGTCTGCCTGCGCTCGGTTATGTCTCTGGAAACGCTCAGGATGGCGGGTTTACCTTCATGCTTGATTGTCCGGCTGCTCACCTCTGCAGGCAAATCTTTTCCCTCCTTACTGATATGACAGGTCTCAAACAGCAGGTACCTTTTCTTCATCAGTTCCTTGATCCTTTCAGAAACCTTGTCGGCGAATTCCGGACTGTCGAAGTCCATGGGGGTCATTTTCATGAATTCTTCCCGGGTGTAACCCAGGCGTTGGACTGCTACCATATTAACATCCAACATCTTCCCTTTCAGATCATGTACAAAGATGGCATCGCTGGAACTATCGAAAATATTCCGGAATTTTTGCTCGCTCTGCCTCAGCTCGTCAATGAGTCCATGCAATCTTGTAGCCATCAAGTTGAATTCTGATGCTAATCTGCCGAATTCGTCTTTAGACTCAATCTTAATGGTAAAGTCCAGATCTCCCTGGCCAATTTTCTTAGCGCCGTCCACTAATCTGTTAACTGGAACAACAGCAACCTTATAAATAAGCAGCCATAATGAAGTCACCAGGAGGAAAGTAATAATTGCCCCGGAGGCTAATATTTTCAGAAAAAGAGAATTAGCTTGTTCCTCAATGAATTCTGCGCTGAAATCAACAGTGTAGATCAAGCTGCCCCCATCAAAGAGAGGTACGGTTTCAGTTACTGTAAAATAATTCGGGTGCCGGCCTTTTTGGCCGTATGTCGCGATAACAAAACCGCTGTCAAGGGCCACCTCACTGAAGATTACATTCTCTTCAATGTCTACCCAATTCAAGAGGTTTTCTTCAACATGGGAGTAATCATTGGACAACAGTTCAAGTTGGGCCATGCCCCCCAGAACTTTAAGGGTATGGTGGGCATACTCCCGGCTTGTCTCCAGCAATAAATTCTTTTCATGCTGAAAAAGAATTATTCCGGTAGCCAAAAAGAAGAAGGTTGTTATTGCAATAATGACATAAAATATCTTTCTCATTATTCAGCCCTGGTCTCATCTGCCTTTACTGCCCTAAATATTTCCCGCAAATTGTCATAATCTGAATCTTGCACATCCGACAAACCGGTCAACGTCTTTTTTATTGGTTTTAGAAGTTTTTGGACATCTTCAGGCGTTTTTATTGCCAACATGGCCTGCTTTATTTCTTTATAGGTTTCATCATCCATTTTGTTACCGGCCACAAATGGATGTTCTGATATTTCCGGTGTTATGGCAATGTGTTTAAGGCCCCTGGCCTCATACTTATGATACGTTTTCTCCTTTACCGCCCCGGCATTTATATCGCCTGCCAGGACTGCCAGGGCGATATTATTGTGGTTTCCGCGAAGTTGCAGTTCGTTTTCAGGAAAAGGGACTCCAGCTTCAATGAACATGTAGCGCGGCACTACATAGCTCATGGTTGACTTTTTACTGCTTGAGGCAAAACTCTTCCCTGCGAGATCGGCCAATTTTTGTGCTGGATTGTCTGATTTCGTGAAAATATACCCCTTGAAGGTGGGCCTGCCGTTTACAGTTAGACAGGCAAGAATTCTTTTTTTTGGATATCTTTCACTCATGGCCACATAAGAGGCAGGGCCGATATAGACAATATCTGCCAGGTCTTTTCCAAGTTTGGTAATATTGTCTTCATATGATTTTGCAACAGTGAACTTTATTTTCCTGTCTATTTTATTTTCCAAATAGGTAATAAGCGGCGAAAAGTTATTATGCAATTCTCTTGCAGAAACAAAAGGATGAACAGAAAATATTAATTCCCTTCTTTCTTCTGCCGGTGCTGATGTGGTAATGGAAACAAGCAGAAAAACAGTAATAAAAATGATTTTCATATTGACACCTCCCTTCTTTTAATAAACAACAATCAATTGCTAATAGTCAATGTCATAGCGGAGAAAGGGGCAGAAAAATGAAATGGATTACATGTTGGCAACAGGTTATTAGGATGCTGTTCTGTCAGTTAGGGCAGGCGCACTCATTGAAAGAGAAAAATGGTGCCGAAGGGGGGACTCGAACCCCCATAGGTTGCCCCACACGACCCTCAATCGTGCGTGTCTACCAATTCCACCACTTCGGCAATCTTCTTGTTAATTTAACGCCTGTAATTATAAAACACTCGCCGTGTTCATTACAAGCCCGTGTAGGTGAAAAAGTGCAGAAGTTAGAAGTTAGAAGTTAGAAGTTAGAAGTTAGAAGTTAGAAGTTAGAAGTTAGAAGTTAGAAGTTAGAAGTTAGAAGTTAGAAGTTAGAAGTTAGATGT
>PJEL010004799.1_pt1 | contig 11046 bp, 9 predicted proteins | sample 1853271 | NCBI WGS metagenome assembly PJEL01 (sample SAMN08108733, study PRJNA415343) | Invertebrate metagenome, whole genome shotgun sequencing project. | host: Globobulimina | place: Sweden: Gullmar Fjord | collected 2015-08 | reverse complement strand
TGACCTGAGCGCTACACGCCATTCTTACGCTTATACTCTACCATCCAACACTAACCCTTACCTTGAGAGAAAAATGCATATTTACACCTTTATTGATGTAATTACACTCTAGTCTAATCGTAACCCCAATCCTTAACCCCTAACCCTAACCCTAACCCTAACCCTAAACCTAATCCTATTCCTAACCCAAACCTAATATGGACTGTCTCCGACTTTAACCCAAGGAGAAAATCCTTAGCAGGAATGGTACAGTGACAAAAGTGCTAAAGTATTGCTTCTTCATGGTAATTGGATTTCCTACACTCGTACTGGCCCGCCTCCAGCCCTAACCACAACGCCCTAAGGCTAGCCCAACCCAAGCAGAGAGAGCTCAGGAGCGCCGCGTATGGGGTATTATCCCATTGCCATGTGGCGTTGGGCACCTGCTGGGAACTGCTAGGGAGTAGTTAAGGTACCAAGGATTAAAGTTTTTCTATTTTTTTTTTAGATGTAGTAAGTTCGCCGATGTGGTGGTTGTGGTTGAGTATACAGAGAATTAGGGTTGTTGATGTAGTGGCTGTGGTTCAGTTCTGCAAAGTTGTGAGAGCATCGCTGTACAGTTGGTTTAGATTAACACACGCTTGTTGGATGAACTTACGCAAGGCGACTATCGGCCTAACAGAAGTTTTTGCCCCATTGGTGATGATGCCATTCCATTTTTCATGTACTCATGGAACTGCTGTTGTAACAGATCTATATCATTACTCTGTGGAGAGAGTGGGCTCATCTGTGACGATGTGGGAAAATGACTTACTGCGTCCAACAATAGCATGCATAGCAACGGAAGATGTTAACAAGTCTTGCCAGCTGAATAACCTGACTCTGGAAGAAATGCTGCAGCCCTTCTGTGAATTCTCAGAGATAGCACTGCCATTCAGGAGCCTCAGTGGACCCATAACCCTGAAAGGTCTAAGTTTGAGACTGGTTCGTGCATCTAAGATGGTTGCATCCTCTCCAGAGGCTAATCATATGCGTCTTAGAGATGCTGTTGGAGATGATGAGGTTATTTTACTGTACATGAACATCATTTGTCCAGAATGCTCAGCACCCAGCTTACTTACTTGCCACAATACAGGGCCTCTTGACCAACATACCATATTGGAGTCCTGCAGATATTCCTCTGGATTCGGATAGCTGGCTAGAAGGTCAGGAGTGGTACAAAAAATTTAGAAAGGAATTGGACAACACCCTACGCTGGAGAGAATACAGCATGATAGAATGCCCTGCTTTAGTTCTTCTTGTGGCCACAACCACTGAAGAACCTCTTGACACAGTATCGTGCTTCCACGAGCTGTCACACCCTTGCCACCTCCCTCCTCCTTACAGTACGGGCCAGTACGATATATCGGCTGTGCAGTATCACTACCTTCTCCTGCATGATGAGTACAGGGCACCAAAAGCGGGCCAAAGAGTTTGTGACCCTAATGCCGTGTTTGCTGCCATGAAGGAATCCTTCCCACCTGACCACTGCTCATTTGTCTCTATCAACGGACGCCCACAAGGTAGTCAAAATCTGTCACAGCCCAATGCATGGTGGGATGATGTTTGTCAATTGAAATCCCCAGGTCAGGAACAGGTTGTGCTTGGAGGTTGTTTGAGTTCTGAAAACTTCTCACACCTGAGGAAATTTGGTCATGAACTAACGTGCAGACATGTGCTGAAATCCATGGAGAAACGAATAGCTGTCTTGACGCCTGTGGCGAATACGGTTCAGAACAGAGTAAAGAGTCTAGTGAAAAGCTGGTGGAGAAAGCCAAAGGACGGAACACCTGAGAGCGATAATAGCAAGAGGGCTCTGTACCCACATAATAGCGTGGTGAGCCAGACTCGTCTCCTTGCTGACACCGCTCTGATAATGAGGGATTTTGAGAGTGCTTCTTCCATGTACCGAGCTGCGGCTCATCAGTTTAAGGGTGACAGATCGTATCTACACTATGCCGTCGCTTCTCAGGGGGCAGCATTGGCTTCCATGATGATGCGTTCAGATGGGGGAAGCCTCAATCGTGATGTGGACATATATATGCTAAATGCAGAGGAAGCGTGCGCGCATGCCCGTTCTGAGTTGCTCTCTCAATTCAGTTCATCAATGTCGACAAAGTTTCTCCCTGCAGTTCCCCCGTTTACTCTACGCATTTCACCAATACCACCAGCACCCATACCTCTGGCCACAAGACTAGCTTCCCAGGTGGCACTGCAGCACTCTGATGCTCTGGCCAACCAGGGACTTCATTTGGAAGCAGGGGCCGTGCTCATTCGGAATGCATCAAATGAACCTAACTTAACTGGAGGAATCTTACTGGAGAAGGCTGCATGGCATTTTTTGAAGGGGAAAAGCGTGCGACAATTTGGATTTTATTGTATTATGGCTGCACACACGTATCGGGCAGCAGGCCTACGGCTTCATTCTGTACGTTGTTACAGCTTTGCCCTAGGCCTCTACGAAGGATCTATGTGGTTTGCTGCCAAAGCTCATATCCACAGTGTCTTGGCCTATGAGCTATCAGATATGGGGAAGGCTCAAGCTGCGATTGTTATGTTTATTCGATTGCTTACTGACATGCGTCATGTTCCCCATATCCCTTCTGAGGAGGCTGATTTTGTTAGGACATTTTTGAACCTTTGTGCAAAGTACCCAGCCGCAGCCAGAGCTGTTGCTGCTGTATTGGCACAGGGAAAGGGAAGGGGAGTGACCGATATGGTAGTTGCTGCGGGTAAAGAGGAAGTGCTAGTAGGTACAAACCACGCTGGTTGCAGTTGCAGCAGCATGAGTGATGAAGAGGTAGTATTTGAAAGCTTTCCGCTTCCGTGCATTTCAGATTCCGAACTAATTGTATTGGATGGCAGCGAGGAGGGGGAGGGGGTAGGAGGAAAGAGAATAGCTAGCGATCTGCGCACACCAGTGCAGATTGGGGGTAAAGTTGACCACCAAATACTTCAACCCACTTCTTCACATAGATCTCTGGCTGAAATCACGTGTATGTGGGATGAATTGCGGGATGAACTTGAGGTCATGACTGCTGCTGAAAATGGGAAGAACGATGGCAAGATGACTGCAGCAGATGAACTGACTCAAAGATGTCAGAGAAACCCTGCGAAGCCAAATGCTATATGGCGTGCAATGGGGGAACCTCTTAGCTTGCACGTTGTTTTAAAGAATCCGCTGAAGGTTCCGCTGGTCCTTCATACCGTCCAGCTGACAGCTACTTTGACACTGTGCAATGCACCGGAGTTGGTCACGTTGGATGACCCTATGAATGGCAGCAGCACTGATGAGCTGCAATGCGTCACCGCTCAAGCTCTTTCTCAAACCCAATTTGATGAAGTGCTACGGCAGTGGGTTAATAGTCGTGGTGACCCGACAATGAGGCACGAGGTATTAGAACGGGTTAGGGATGCTAGTGACGGCAAGGGAACAGTGATTGTAGACATTGTGGACGTATCTTTACCTCCCATTAGCGAAGTGTCTGTACGCTTAAGGGTGTGTCCACTGAGAAAGGGATTGCTCAAAATTGATGGTGTCTGTTGGAGGCTTATCGAGCCACCTCATGATCAATCTCCCGCCGTATCTGTAGTGGGTCACCACAGTTTCAAGTTCAAAGGGCCTTTGATTCATGACACTAGTGAGCATGGAGAAATGAGGGGGCACGCTCCTTGCAAAATGCTGTATAGTGCAGTGGTTGGTACCATGCCATGCCTCATCTGTACACTCTCTGGAATTGATAGCACAATTCTGCAGGGGGAGGTAGTAAACACTCGATTGCGGGTTCAGAACGTTGGCCCTGCTCCTGCTGGCAGCCTTCTGCTGAAGTCCAACATGGCTTGGTTGTCCTTGGATAATGTGCAACCAAAGATTGGTGGTACTACTACTTCCGGAGTAGGTAGTACTTCTACTGACTCAATTCCTAGCCTTCAGCATTACGAATCGGGTATTGGAAATAGGTTTACCGATGGTGTCAGTTATGCTGTGGGAGGAAGCGGAACTTTGTTTGCACCACCCGTTGGGCCATTAATGCCTGGTGAGGTATTAGAGCTCCCTATGCGACTAAGGCCATCAGAGGGCGGTAAACAGATCCTCGTACTTTTATTGAGGTACAAGCGTTGGGTTCCTAATAAAGATTCAGCAGCTAATGAGCCCATGTTTGGTGGCACGGTGGAAGATGAGGAATTGAAGGAGCTGTACTGTGGTGATGTGGGGTGTATCGATCGTTTTGAACGATTCTCTTACACTAGTGTTGGATTAACTGTACTCCCAAGCCTGTGTACCGCAGTCACTGTTTTACCCAGCTATGCAACACCCGGGGAATACATACTGGGCGTTGAGATTGCGAATTACCGTACCAATTATAGTGCAAACAAAGTAGCAGTTGAGAATCTACGCCTGTATATTCCCAGGGTGTGCGCAGTAAGCCGTGGGTGGAGGATGGAGCCACTCTGTACTGTTGATGCAATAACGGGTGAGCAGACACGCCGTACGGAGGAAGCGATATGTGAATGGCAGGAAAGGATCATGCTGCATTATAGGCTTATCGCCGATTCCCACCATTCCACTGTTCCAGACGGAGACCAGTCGTTGGGTGGTGTGCCGCCGCCCCATGACTGGAATTTGCCTATAATATATAGCGACTGCTATTGGGATTCTACTGGAACACCTCAGGTCGTACATGGACTTGAGGCAGCCAGCGCACAAGCGCCTTATCTACAACTGCTCTGCCTTGAACATGCTGCTGCGGAGTTTGCTAGTGCCAAGGAGAAGTATTTGCAGCAAGCTGCTGCTGAGGAGGCTGCATCCCCAAATCATCAACCCATGACTATACAAGCCATACGAAGACATAATGTTCAATCGAGGGCACATGAAGCACTAAAGCATGTGAGTGTGTTCACACACACCTCCACACACTTGTACCAATTCTAATAACATTTTCACCTTGTGCTGCCTGCCACCTAAAAAGCGCGACAGCCTTAACGCTGAGCATAGCAGCCTAACCATCCACCACTACCGTCAGGAAAAGGTACTGCGTAAAGCATGGAGTAAGGAGTACTACTACGAGCACTACCATCCTACCTCTCCTGCTATGCTGTGCCATCATGAGGCATCCGTCGTTACACTTTTAGTTTTTTGGACAGTCAGTATTGCGGGCAACTTAAAGAAAGGCCAACATCATTTGCGTAGCATCATTGTCAGGCCTTCTAGTATAGCTGAAAACCAGTGCCCTTTGATCCTTAATGTCCAGTACCCTTCCACTATACCATGCCCTGGAGAAGTGCCGGTTCATGTGTGTATTACAAATCGGCTGGCTTCGAGGTGAGCCATATGGTTGTCATTCAGTGTGATGAGTGAGGGGTAGTAGTAGTGTTGTACAGGGGTATGGAAGACAAGGGTTCCCCCTTTTGCTGTTGTATGCGTTGTCATTAACTGGGGATCTCTGCAGTTCATTGCCAGTGGATTTTGTGTTTGAGGCTCGAGGATCTGCCCATTCTGAACAACAGTTCGATGTGAAGTCATTATCAGTGTCCCCTCGCATGAAACAGATTGATAGGAACAACAGGTAAATATGCTGCTGCGGGCTCTGAAATTTTGTAGCCGTCCATCCGTTGTATCTCTTTTGATCCCTGTTCAAGAAAGGCTTGTGCCCTTTGAGTGATTTGTCTCATCTTTGTCATGTACTACTACTTCTTCTGGTTTGGTTTGATTCTAGTTGCTTGCAATGAATATTGTAAATTGCACTGCTTCTGCATTGCCATGAATTTCGGAATATGTATGCAGCATTCATACTCGTAGTAATCACAGGAGCATTAGAGGAAACCTGTCTGTCGTCTGCCTGTAGTATCTAATCATTCTCACTACTATCTAGAAGGCATTCACCTGCACGCTACTCAACAACTCCTCCTGCCGTGAGTACGAGCAAGGGCTTCTTGTGGTTAGGACCAACACGAAAATCCATGAAGCAACTCCAACCTGGGGAAAGCATAACAATTCCACTCAGGGCAAAGTTCTTGAGATCAGGAGTATTTGATGTCAACCGCTTCAGATTTACTATAAATGAAACAACATTTGCGTTCCCATCACAGGTATGCGCTTGCACCACCCTATGTTAGCACAGGGTGGTTGTTCCTAACCTAATATATAACAGCTGCCACCAGCTTCTATTTTCTTATCAGTTCAGTTCCATAATGATCCCAACACCCCCCCCTTTTTTGTTGTTGTGTCTCTACCACCCATTTTAGTATCTCATCGAGGTACAGAACCAGAACATTTAAAATGTTGCCACACGTGAACTTCAGTGATGAGTAACGGGGATGCTGAGGGAGGTGATGGCCACTGTGCAATCCTTGTCGCATTGGAATAATACATTGGTCTTTTCCTCCCTTCTTACTCCTTTCTATTTGTCATAATGATGGATTAATGGCCCGCATGTAGACTGTATGTGTCTAGGAAATTGCACATCCATCCATTGTTCTATTTATACTTTAAAAAAAAACGACAAGTTAATCAGCTTGATGCAGATGGTAACCATCAAGGTCGGCATATGCTCTTCTGACGGTGTCCTCTACGAATCTGGAAAACTCAGACTTTTTCAATTCTGGTTGAATAATCTCTGGTCCGATGGCAATGCTTGCCGGCCCCCTTCCTGTAATTACTCTATGTTCCCCTAGCTCCAAGGACATCTTGTAGATGTAGTGGAAGAAGAGTAGTCTCGCATTAATTATAACCAGGGTGAAGGACAGACGTGACATGTAAAAATATTTTCAAAAAAACACACACACAAGCAATCAAGGGGTTTGTATGTACCGTGGGTGGCGGTGGAACGATCATATGTGACCACATCGACATGGGAAAGAAATGTGTTGGGCAACCTTTCTGCTTTGTTGGCAGTGCATGCACGATGAGAGTCAGAGCGAGTGAGGGTGAACCTTGCTACAATGCACAATCAATCCACTGCTGTACATAGCAATTAAAGAAGAAGTCACTCTCACCTCTGCCTTTTTGGCCATAATTCGAAACATTTCCACGCTCTTTGGGTCAAATGGAGCAACATTATACCTGTGATGGGTTGGTTGGGTTGCACTATTACTATTTGTATTATGTTTGTATTATGCTACTGTATTGTTGTTAATGTGACAGTAGAATAGAATCATGGCTACTATCATCGAGACAGACCGACCTTCCCGTTGTAGGATCAGGACGATCCCTCCCTCCGGATGGAGCAACCCATATTAAATGCCCTCTTTTTGGGTCCTGTACCAGTCACAATACAACACTTGTTTAGTCAGTACTACTAAGCGCAGCAGAGCGCGGACAAGATATCGTCATATAGTGCATTGTTTGTACTACGCCTGGTGGCAGTGTACCACCAACCAACCATACCGTAAGCATATCCATCATGGTCTGGATAGTATTCATATTATGGCTCTGTTTCGCATGCTTCAGCTCGGGTGGGTTTTCCATGTACCTATGTTGTTGAGATGATGTGAAGGGGGTTGGTGGTTCAGGTGGCTCAAAACGACGCACAAGACAGATACAAAAACGAAAAAAAGTGGTACATGCAAAATGCTAAAATAATGCTAATAATTACATACTTCACAATAATGTTCTCTATTTTCATTACTTACTTCTTTGAATTTATGCAGAAAAGATTCCTCCCCATGCTAAAGGGCATAGTTACCGGATCTGTAATCACGCGATGTCCGGCAACATTTATCAACCTTTCACTGAGGTCCTGAAACCCCTCTTTATCAAATAAGAGCGATGTAATTTGTGGATCTGCCTCCGTCTGCAGCAGCATTTCCAGACATTTAATGAATGGTAGAGATCAGACAATTGCATGATGATTGACATCCATTGGATACAAAAAGAAAAATTAGCTAGCTAGCTTTTTGCCAGTGCTATAAAGGCAGAGCACACACACCATAAACTACTCTGCTCCCTCCCTCACTCACCTGGTGGTTGGAGATCAAAAATACATTTTCATTCTTGGCAAGGTATTCACGGATCTTGTGGAGGTTCTCCACTCCATGAAAAGTACTCTTCTCTAAGTCTAGTACAATATTAATAAACTTGTTGCCCCAAGTATACAAGTCAAATGGTTCTTTTATAGCCTCGTGATAGTACGGGAATTTGAAGGGGCTCCTTACGCACTGTAGGTATGTTCAAAAGCCATTCAGATGAAATGGTTCACTTTAGCTCGTTGGAAAGGTAGAAGAAACTCAACTCAACTCATATGTATATGGCCATGGAAAAACATTACCTCTGGAACAAACTTGACGAGGCCACCAATGATGTAGTCATACTCGCCAGAAGTTATACCAGAGTCCAGGGCACACTTATGGAACCCTGACATGAAAGCAAATAGTTCAACGAATAGAGAATGACCTTTGGAACTAATATCTTGCGCTTGAAGAAGCTGAATTGCCTGGAAGAAAGCCATCGTGGTCAGTGTAGCCAGATGTGGGCATATCATAAACAATATGCTTGGGAGGGCACGTCTGCTTCACTGCGGGTGGTAAAATAAAGAAGTACTATGTGCGCAAATACCACTACTACCTGTCATCCTCGTTAGTATATACCATCCCAAACATTACGTCTGTAAATAATAGTGTCGACATACTACATGAAATGGTGGTACTGCAAATCAGATGATTCCCCCAAACCACTTTCCTTGTCATTAATTTGCCTCATTTTTGTGTCTCGCTCTTTATGGGCCTCTTTCGTGCAAATATTGGCAGAAGCCATTCTTAATGAAGAGTCTCCCCCCTTCCCTCGTACATTCCCCCCCATGGCACCAAGAACAAGTTGTTGACTGCTCCGAATGCCTTCGGTGTAGGTGAACAAAGGCAGATATACCCTTAAGCGTACGTTTTCATCCTTACAGGGCTACTTTTAGTGCCACTCTCTTTCCTAACCACAGAATAACCGTAATATATATAGATATATATATTCAACTCTCAGGTTTCTACGATTACATAATTCCTACTGTCTTCATTACGACAACCCTAACCCCAACACCAAAAATCAAATACACTAATACGTGTTTTCATATTGATATAATCAACCTTACCACATAAGTTAGGATGGCACACATACGGTACGCTATTCCTCCTCGCTACGCTGGTCCAGGGCCCAGGACCACACCCAATGGACACGTGCCTTAAGGTTGGGCCCGGAGAGACGAATGCCTCAGGGTGTACGATGAACCAACAGGCCACAACGAGCGTGAGGGCTACAGCTACGGCTGCCATAGCCCTAACGGTGGCCACAAGAATCCTCCTAACTATGATCAGCCGATAAATGCTAACCCTAACGCTAACCTTAAGTGAATGAAGTTCCTGGGTTGCTGTTGCAATATAACGGTGCGATGAGGTGATTCACCCCCAACAATATTCGCGTGCCGTCTATATACTGCATCAATGTTGGGGGTGTAGAGGTTAACTTCAAAAAACCATCTCGCGGTTCTCGTATTTGGATCAGTAATATGAGGCTCTTCTTTCAACCGCCAACCGCTACACGACTATTAGGTAGTGTAGTAGTTAAACAAGTAGCGTTATTCACTATGTTACTATCCTTCCGTCAAGAAGAGATGAAGAGTGATATATTTTGTTTTATCTTGCAAACATATATAAATAGTGGTATAAACCGTGATAGACCGAATTATATAATAGTGGTATAAACCGTGACATAATATCGTGCAATGATACTGTGCAATATATGTAACTCACAACCTTGGATCATAATAATGCAGGCAACAGTATCTTACCGAATCACGTTAAGCTGGCGCAACTGAACAAGGTTAACTTGAAAAAACCAAATAGGTTGCTGTTGTGGGCCTCGCCCCACCCATGGGAGGGAGATGGATTTCTCTTGCGGTGTTCATATTTGTATCGTGAATACGAGGCTCTTTCCACCACTGATCACCAAGCGATGACCAAAAAGAAAATGACGCAACAATGAAGCAAATAAGTTGTCAATTTTTTACGTTATTACAGTCCTTGAGACTAGGATGACACAGAAGAGATGTGTGAAGATATATGTATGTGTGTGTACGTACACCGACTGATGTGTACGCTTATGTGCGTATGATTGATTGTTGCAGTACAATAACATCCGGATGTTATGACCGAGTATTGTTACACAAATTGGCCCGCATTACAGAAGATATTGAATGTCCCACGGTATATATATTGATACGGTAGTTTACCCGGTCGGGTTTGTCTCGTTAAGTAAGATAATTCACTCTCATATAAACACTTGCCGAATATAAGGAAAAACTACATTCATTCTCTAAAAAAGCAGCCTTCATGGAAACTAAAGGAAGTCAAGACTTGCGATCTTTGATGTCAAGACTACTGCACTTGATACAAAGGTGTAGTGGTTGGCGCTAGGCTGGAAAATCAAGAAGCGATTGGCTGACAGCGCAACATTGATACATGTATGTGTGTGTGTACACCAAAGAGGTGTACATGTATGTCTATCTGATTGACTATATGTACAGCAGCAGCTAAGCTGTACATTCATTTGTATTAGTTCTTCTGGTTAATGCAACATCCGGGAATATTCTTAAGTAAAAATGTCACTGTCTTGTTTAGAAAGTAGGTCCTTATCTCATTCAGTACAGACGCTCAATCAGGTGTCTCTCGAGCTATAGCTGCTCGATACGCATATAAGCTGCACCACTTCACAAGATATACTACTTCAATAAGAGCGATGAGGATCAGCTGTACGAAGATAAAGCTAGCTTTCTACATTGACCATCCTTTGACGTGTGTGTCACGAATATGCACTTACTTATCATGTTTCTCAGAGTAATTCTAAACTAACTAGGATATGTATAACCCACAATGACAGAGCATATTCTATTTTTGTTGTCTCAAGCGTGTCACTCGGCTACACATGTGATAATTTGGCGGTGTCGTAGTAGAGAGAGAAGGGGATAACAGAAGAAGTGTTTATTTTAGATTAAGCGGCATGTATCAGTTACATCCACGATTCTAGGGGAACATATTTATTCCGTT
>PJEL010004798.1_pt1 | contig 11047 bp, 10 predicted proteins | sample 1853271 | NCBI WGS metagenome assembly PJEL01 (sample SAMN08108733, study PRJNA415343) | Invertebrate metagenome, whole genome shotgun sequencing project. | host: Globobulimina | place: Sweden: Gullmar Fjord | collected 2015-08 | reverse complement strand
CCCTCATCGAACCCGGGTGCCCCGCATGAGGCAAGTCGTGCTCTGCCCCCCCCCACGTGGCGGTGAAACGCGGTAGGTAGCCCCCAAACCCATTGCTGGCTTGGTTGGCCGGTGTTCGAATGGACGAGCATCGGGAATCGAGGGCCGCTATGAGAACGTTCGCCGACCACTTACTGTCACTGTCTCAGCTCGTCTACGACCGAGCGCGTTGTTTGATGGAGCAGCGCACGGCGGATCCGGCCGACCTGGCATTACGCATGCACCGGATCGGTACCAATTTGCAGGTGGCCGCGGGTCGGCTCGACGGCCTCGAGGTGCCGAAGACCGAGTGCCACGTCATCGGCTCCGAACTCTCTCGCCTGATGGACACCATCGTGGAGCGGCGCCTGTATTCGGCGAGCGACATCGTCCAAGCGCGCGTTCGCTACGATCGGCTTCGTCATCGCGACGAGACGATCTTTACCTACATCGCTTCGAATCCGCTCTTGCTCGTGGACATCGGCGTCAACCACGGCGACCCGGCGGGGCGCTGTCGCGAGTTCGACCGACTGTTGGTGCTGCCCGTCGATCGACGGCGCGAGCGAATGTTGGCGCTCCAGCCGCAGCTTCGCACCGAGTTCGCGAAGCTCGAACAGGCCGGACGCTACTTCGTCGAGGTCGGGCATTTCGTCCACGCCGGCGTTCGCGTCGCTTCCGCCTGACCCAGGAGCCTGCGCCGCAGGCTCCTAGTCCTTTCTTCGCTCCCGTCGGTGCCGGGTGGTATGACGCGGACGCCGTGCTCGCTCTGGTGCTCCAAGGCGATCGTGTTCGCCTCCAATCTTCCCGGCCGCGGCCGGAGCCTCGCGAGGGCTACGTCCGGCTGCGCATGCGGACCGCCGGCGTGTGCAACACCGATCTCGAACTCGCCAAAGGCTACATGGGATTCTCCGGTGTTCTTGGGCACGAATTCGTCGCCGAGGCTCTGGACGGTGAGAAGGCCGGTAGCCGTGTCGTCGCCGGCATCAATTTCGCCTGTGGCCGTTGCGCCGCGTGCCTTGCCGACGCGGGGCGGCACTGCCCCGAGCGGACGGTACTCGGCATCGATGGCGCCGACGGCGCGTTTGCCGAAGAGCTCGTCGTTCCCGCGTGCAACCTCGTGGAGGTGCCCGCTGCGGTGTCCGACGAGGCGGCGGTCTTCACGGAACCCTTGGCGGCGGCGTGCGAGATCCTCGATCAGATCGGTGATCTCGCGCGACAGGACGCGTTGGTTCTCGGCGCGGGCAAGCTCGGCCCTCTCATCGCGCAGGTGCTCGCTTCGGCCGGCTTCGTCGTGGACCTCGTAGGCCGCCACACCGACAGCCTGGCCTGGATCGAGGACCACGGGGTGCGACTCTCCGGCGAGAGCCCCGACCGTGGCGGCTACGCTCTGGTCGTCGAGGCCACGGGCACGGCGGACGGCCTGGCGAGCGCGATCGCCTGCACGCGCCCGCGCGGAACCCTGGTGCTTAAGACGACCGTCGCGGGGTCGCACCAGGTGGATCTGGCCCCGGTCGTCATCAACGAGATCACGTTGATCGGCTCGCGCTGCGGGCGATTCGAACCGGCGCTCGAACTGCTCGCGACCGGGCGAGTTGCAGTGACACCGATGATCGATGCACGTTACGACCTAGAGGATGCGGAACGCGCGTTCGCGCATGCGGCCCGGCGCGGCGTTCGCAAAGTGCTCATTCGGAATTCGATATGAACTTTTCCTACGACGACGACGAGTTGGCCTTTCGTGACGAGCTTCGCGCGTGGCTCGAAGCCCGCAAAGCCGACGGCTCGATTCCAGAGACCGGCGGCAAGACGCTCGACGAAGCGGTCGAGCTCGGCAAGGCCTGGCAGCGGACGCTCTATGACGGCGGATGGTGTGGTGTGCACTGGCCGAAAGAGTACGGCGGGCGCAGCGCGGGACTCATCGAGCAGATCATCTTCCAAGAAGAGCTCGGGCGCATCGGCTCGCCGCAACTCATCAACCTGCTCGCGCTCACGCTGGTCGGTCCTCTGCTGATCGGCTACGGAAGCGAAGAGCAAAAGCGGCGCTACCTGAAGCCGATTCTCGCCGCCGAGGAAGTCTGGTGCCAGGGCTACAGCGAACCGGGCGCCGGCTCCGATTTGGCCGCGCTCTCCACTCGCGCCGTGGCCGACGGTGACCACTACATCGTCAACGGGCAGAAAGTGTGGACGAGCTACGCGCAGTACGCTCGTTTTTGCATCGTGCTCGCACGCACCAACACCGAGGTGCCCAAGCACAAGGGCATCACCATGTTCATCGTCGATATGGAGGCGCCCGGTATCGAGGTGAGCCCGTTGATGCAGATGAACGGCGACTGCGAGTTCAACGAGGTGCTGTTCGAAGACGTGCGGGTGCCGCGCGAGAACATGATCGGCGGGGAAGGCGACGGTTGGAAGATGGCCGTCGCGTTGCTCATGCACGAGCGCTCCACGTTGACGTTCCAGCGCCAACTCCAGTCACGCGTTGCGATGGCCGACTTGATCGAGTTCGCCCGAGGCGACCGCACGCGAGGCGCCCGCCCGGCCGACGACCCTGTGGTACGACAGAACGTCGCGCAGGCTTTCATCGAGAGCGAGGCGATGCGGCTCACTGCGCTACGGCATCTCACGGACCAACTGCGCGGCGCTCAACCGGGCCCGGAAGGGTCGATCGACAAGCTGTTCTGGAGCGAGATGTATCAGCGCATGCTGATGACCGCGGTCTCGATGACCGGGCCTTACGCAAACCTGGCGCCCGAAGATCCGCACGCGCCCGACGGCGGCCGTTGGACGCACTTGATGCTCTATTCCAGGGGGCGGACCATCGCGGCCGGCACCTCGGAGGTCCAGCGCGGAATCATCGCCCAACGAATCCTCGGTCTTCCGAGAGACCGCTGACCGCGGGCAAGCCGCGACTCGATCGCTCACGGCCGCCGGCGCTACGCATTTGGTTGCCGGCAGTCACTTCGCGTGACAACTTGCGCTTATTCACTGCCATGTTCGCCGCTCGGGCTTGCCCCGAGGGCCAGGGAGGAACCGATGAAATCGATTTTTGGTGCGAGCGCTCGACGCCGAGTGCTGTGTGTATCTGCCGGAGTGCTCGCCGTCGTAGGGCTCGCCCGCGTGTCCGATGCGGCCGACGTCTCGAACAGCCTTTGCGCTAACCACGTCCAGGCGCGCGTCGCGAGTACGTACAATACCAAACGCTTTGGGGGTTTGGTTTTTACCGGGAACTGGCCGGCTTCCCCGTGCACCAGCGTCATGGCGTACGGGAAGGCGACGCAGTGCATCTTCGGCAACGGCTCGATGAGCGCGTTCGCGTCGGGGCCTCTCGCCTCGGCTCCGTTCGGTACCGGCGACAACTGCCGTTTCAAGAACTGTCAGATCGCGTCGCAGATGTGCTCGTTCACCATCGATCTCGCCTCCGGGCTGCCCGTTGAGCTCTTGAGCTTCGGCGTCGAATAGCCCTCATGGCCCGGTCTCGGGTTCGCTCGGACGGCGGCGTTCGTGCGAGCGTGAAGGCGGGGGTTTGACCTACAAAAAAGGGGCCGCGTCCCAGGACGCGGCCCCTTTTTTTGTCGAGCGTGTCGGTCGAGCGCCGGCTCAGCCGACGGCTTTGCGCGCGCGACGGCGCTCGCGTTTCGCGTTGATGCTGTGTCGACGGCCGTTCACGCGGCGGAACGGGAAGCGGTAGACCTTGCCCAGAAGCCCGTCGCGCGTGGCACGCTCGCGCCAGCGGCTGAGCCCCGAACGTAGGTACTCGGGTTCCATGTCGAGCGCCTGGCAGATGCTGGCGAACGAGAACGGCCAGGTCATGTCGTCGGACGACAGCCAGCCTTCGATGTCGTTCTCATCGGTGGCTTGTTCGGCTGTCGGCGACTCCGGTTGAATGAATGCGCGTTGGTAGGCGGCGATCGCGTCCTCGAGCACGGCCAACATTAGCCGTTTCTCGGGCACGAGCGACGCTTCCGCAAAGATGCGGTCGAAATACTGCATCGGTGTCATCGTGTCCGGCTCTACCATCGTCAGAGCCGGATCCTCGACGCACACCGTCTTGGACGGTCGTTTAACTTCGATCTCAGTTGCGTTCTCGCTCATAGCGTTGGTCCTTACCGCTGCTTATCGTCGATGATTCACCCCGGCGGGCCCGCGGATGGCCCCCCTTCGCTCCCGTGCTCATCGACTCTACTCCCGAAACCAGTGTGCCGCCTTCGGAATTCGTTCCTGCTGGACTTTGACGCTTTCTTTCGGCCGCGGGCTCGGTTCAGCCCGTGGCCGTCGTCCCCTCGTGTACCTCGCTCTCCAGGCGAAGGTCTTGAACCGCGCGCCGCAATCGTTTGCGCCGCAACAACCCTACGAATTGTTCTCCGATCTTCACGCTGCCCAGGGCGATCTCATCGATCTTTCCTGGGCCATAGGTGCCGGTCACGCCTTGCGCGAACAGCTTCAACTCTTCGCGAACCAAGCGATCGACCGCCTCCACGTACACAGGGAGCGCGGTGCGGCTCGACACGATCTCCTTGCCGAGACCGATGTTGTCGAACGAGCGCAAGGTGTCGAGCATGCGGATGTCGTCCCCTTCGAAGCGCTCCTCGCCATCGCGAATGATCGGCGTGAGCACGCCCAAATCGATGCAAAACTGGATGTCTTCGGGCTGGGCGTCGTAGCGCTCGGCGATGTCCGCGCGGGTGAGCGATTGGTCGGCCGTCTCGGCGCCGCGCGCCGTGTCGAAGATTTCCTCGAGGCGTAGCAGAGTGGCGACCTCGTGAGGGCCGATCTCGTTGTCGGCGTGGTCGAGCAGTTCCTTGATCACATCGAGCGGCAGGTAGCGCTTCTGCTGAAGCTCTTTGATGACGCGAATACGATCGACGAACGAGCGGTCGTAGTAGGCCATGTTGCGGCCCGTCTTCAGAGTGGGCGGTGGCAGCAAGCCGGCTCGCAGGTAGAATTTGATGGTGCCTACCGGAACCCCGGCCTCGCGAGCCAGGTCCGAGATCTTGAGTAGATCTTCTCGTTTGCGCTGAGTGTGCACCGAAGTTTGAAGCAGTCCCTTGAACCTTCCATCGGCCTCGCGACCAGGCGCGAGTGAGTGGAAAGCTAGGCTGTCCACATAGCAACTCGTGAGTCCGGCTGTCAACGACTTTCGGCGCGAACATGGCGCAAGGCGTCGCCTTATGACGCCTGCAATAGCAACGCATTTCGGCCGGCCGGCCTCTTACGGCGCAGCGCGTCGAAGCTTCCGCATCGAGGTTGACAAACGCGGAGTCGGCGCATACCCCGAGATCCTTCCATGAGCAGACCCGGCGTACCCACCACGACACTTTCCAGTAATTTCAGGCGTCAGGCGCTCGAGCGTGCGGCGGAGGGCGTCCGCGATCTCGTCGTGGTGGGAGGCGGCATCACCGGTGCCGGTACGGCCCGTGAAGCCGCGCTCGCCGACATGGACACCCTTCTCGTCGATAAGGGCGACTTCGCCGGGGGCACCAGCTCGCGCTCTTCGAAACTGATCCACGGTGGCGTGCGCTATCTGGCACAGGGAGACGTCGCGCTGGTGCGTGAGGCGGCGCGCGAGCGCGCCGTGTTGCGAAAGCTCGCACCGCATCTGGCGACTCCGGCGCGCATGATGATGCCGGTGGCGTCGCGCGCCGGTCGCATGAAGATGGCCGCCGGGTTGTGGACATTCGAACGGCTGGCCGGTGAGTCGGCCGAAGACAAACACGACACGCTCGGTCGCGACGATACGATGGCGCGCGAGCCCGGCCTGAGAGCGGCGAGCGTTGCCGGTTCGGTATGCTTTACCGAGTTCGTTACCGACGACGCGCGGCTTACGCTCGAGAACGTTCGCTCGGCCGCCGGCTCTGGAGCCTTGGTCGCCAACTACGCCGGGGTGACCGCCATCCGTGAAGACGGCGACAACCTGGTCGTCGACGTTCGCGATGCCGTCACCGACGAAACGTTCTCGGTTCGCACGCGTGCGCTCGTCAACGCAGCCGGTCCCTGGTTCGACAGCGTGCGCGGTCTTGCCGACCCGAACGCCGGCGCCACCGTGCAGCTCACCCGCGGCATCCATCTCGTGGTGCCGATCGAGAAGCTTCCGGTACGCCACATCGTGGTGCTGCGGTCACCGGACGGCCGTCCGACGTTCGTCGTGCCGCGCGGAGACGTGGCCTACATCGGAACGACCGACACGCACTACGAAGGCGAACCCGACGAGCCCGGCATCGGCGCCGCCGACGTCGCCTACCTGCTCGAATCGGTCGCCGCGACTTTCGAGGATGCGCCGACGCCGGCCGACATAGTCGGCGCATGGTCGGGCGTGCGTCCGCTTCTCAAACAAGAAGGCAAGTCGCCCTCTGAGATCTCACGTCGCGACGAGATCATGACCGGCCCCGGGCCGATCGTCGCCGTCGCGGGTGGCAAACTCACGACCTACCGGCGGATGGGCGAGCGGGTCGTCGCCGAGGTTGCGCGCATGATCGGCCGCGAAGCTCCGCGCTCCGTGTCGGCCGATCGAGCTTTGGTCGGAGGCTCGGCAGAAGACCAAGCGCGCGCGCGACGGGCATCGACTGGCATCGGCGATAGCGCACTCGAAGATCGGCTTTGGGGCACCTACGGCGTGGGCGCCGCCGACCTGATCGCTTTGATCGCCGCCGACCCTTCGGCAGCCGAGCCGATCGGAGGGCTGCCTTGCCTGACCCGCGCCGAAGTCGAATACGCCGTAGACAGCGAACTCGCGCTCAGCGTGGACGACGTGCTCCGGCGCCGCTCGCGTGCGGGGCTGTTCGATACCGAACGGGCCGCCGCCGCCGCCGATGCCGTGGCTGCGCTGATGGCCGAGCGCTTGGGCTGGAGCCTCGAGGAAACCGAACGCCAATCCGAGCGATCGAAACGGCTGTATCGCGACGCGATCGACAGTGTGCGTGGGGCGACCCCGCGCGCCGCTTGATCCCGACTCTCGCACGTTCTCGACTGCGCCGCGGGCAGGTGCGGCCGTAGCGGTCCGTTGATAAACCCCGGACCGAGCCAGGCCCCGAGATTCGCCTCGAGGCCAAGGCGCGAAACCGCAGGCATGGTGGTGCTATGTCGAGGTTTCGCAACGCAGGAATCGAGGCGAAGATCGGTGCATGGCGACGGGAGTGGGTTTTTCAACGGGCTGGTAAGCACCCAGGAGACGACATGGTGACTTCAAACGACAACGGCAACGATTTCGACGAGCGCTTCGCGGCGCTCGTCTCCGAGATGCCCGGTCTCGAGTACGAACGTGAAGGCGAAATCGTCGCCGAGCGCAGCCACGACTACTGGGCGCGTTCGGCCATCGAACGGCGCCTCGGCATCTCGGCGCCCGTCGCGAGCGCTCTGGTTCGCCCGGTCGATGCGGCCCAGGTTGCCGCGGTGCTCGGGTGGGCTTCTCGCACCGGCACGCCGGTGGTGCCGTTCGGTCTCGGCTCCGGCGTGTGTGGCGGCGTGCTGGCCGGTGAAGGGCAAGTCGTGCTCGACCTCGGCCACATGAACCGAATCGTCGCGCTCGACGAGGAGTCGCTCACCGTTACCGTGGAACCGGGCATGCGCGGCTCGGACTTCGAGGAGGAGCTGCGCAAGCGCGGCTACACGATGGGACACTGGCCCCAGTCGATCGAGGTTTCCACGGTGGGCGGCTGGTGCGCGACGCGCGCGGCCGGACAGTTCTCGACTTGGTACGGCAACATCGAAGACATGCTGCTCGGCTGCGAAGTTGCCCTGGCCGACGGCCGCCTGATCCGCATTCCCCCGGTTCCGCGCGCTGCCACCGGCCCCGACTTGCGCGCGCTGTTCCTCGGCAGTGAGGGCACGCTCGGCGTGTTCACCGAGTTGACCTATCGCATTCACCCTGCGCCCGAGAAACAGGTCTGTCGCGCGTACGCGATGCCGACCATTGACGCCGGCTTCGAGGCGCTCAGGCTCATCATGCGTGCCGGTTGGCGCCCGGCCGTGACGCGGCTGTACGACGACATCGAGACCGAGCGCAACTTCAACATCCCCGACACCGAAGGGCGCTCGATTCTCTTCCTGCTGAGCGAAGGTGCGGCCGAACGCATCGAGCCCGAGGCCGCCGCGATGGACACGATCGTTCGCGCCCAAGGGGGAGAAGACCGAGGCACCGAACCGGTGGAGACTTGGCTCGACCACCGGAACAAGGTTCCTTCTTGGGACGACTTACTCTCGGGCGACGTGGTCGCCGACACCATCGAAGTCGCGATTTCTTGGGACCGCATCGGCGATCTCTATCGACAGGTGACCGCCGCCGGCCGTGCCGTGGAAGGCATGGCCGCGCACTCCGGGCACCTCTCGCACTCCTACACGCAAGGCGCGAACATCTACTTCACGTTCGTGGGGCTGCGCGAGAAACTCGAAGGCGCGGTGGAGTTCTACGACGCCGCTTGGGACGCCACACTCGCGGCCACCCACGCGCTCGGTGGGACGGTCGCCCACCACCACGGCATCGGTCGCGTGCGCAAACCATGGCTGCCGAAAGAACTCGGTGAAGCCGTCGATGTCTTGCGCGCGCTCAAGCGCACGCTAGACCCTGCCGGCGTGCTCAATCCCGGCGTGCTCGTCGATCCTTCTTGAGGAAAGCGAGACGATGGCGCGCCACGTACTAGCGATCGATGCGGGCACGACCGGTGTTCGCGCCGCCGTGTTCGACGAGGCCGCCTCTCCATGCGGGCGTGCTTATCGCGAGCTTTCGATGTCCTATCCCGCTCCCGGTTACGTCGAGCAGGATCCGACTGAGCTCGCCGACTCCACGCGAGCGGTGGTGGCCGAGAGTCTGGCCGCCGCGGGCTTGGCCGCCGCCGACATCGCGGCGATCGGTGTCACCAATCAGCGCTCCTCCGTCGTCGCTTGGGACGGACCGACCGGGGCGCCGCTCTCGCCCATTCTTTCGTGGCAAGACACACGCGCCGCCGACCGCTGCACGGAACTGCTCGAAGAAGGGCTGTTCGTTACGCCCATGATGGCTGCGTCGAAGGCCGAATGGATCGTTCGCAACGTGCCGGCGGCCGCCGAGGCCGCCCGCGCGGGTCGACTCCGGCTCGGCATGCCCAACAGTTGGGTCGTCGCGTCGCTGTGCGGCGACGTCAACGTCTGCGATCACGGCAACGCCAGCGTCACCGGTTTCTACGAGCACGTCCAGACCGACTGGGATCCCAAGTTGCTGGGAGCACTCGGCATGGAGCCTCAGTGGCTGCCGAAGCTGGTGTCTTCGAGCGCGCCGATGGCGACGACTTCGGCCGAGCGCTTCGGAGCCGAAGTGGTAGTGGCCGGTATGGCGGGCGACCAACAAGCGTCGTTGTTCGGCTTGGCGTGTTTGAAATCCGGGCAGACCAAGTGCTCCTACGGGACCTCGGCGATGGTGACCACCAGCACCGAGGCGAACGTTGCGATCGGCGGGGCCGGCACCTACCCCGTGCTCGCGTGGCGCACGGCCGACGGCGACACGTGGTGCGTGGAGGGCAACGTCGTTACCGCCGGCGCCGCCGTGCAGTGGTTGCGCGATGGCCTCGGGCTCGTGACCGACGCCTCGGAGACCGGAGCGCTCGCGGCCTCGGTTGACGATGCCGGGGGCGTTTGGGCCGTGCCTTCGTTTCAAGGGCTGGGCACTCCGCTCATGGCCGAGAAGGTGCGAGCGCTTCTCGGTGGTGTCTCGCGCAGCACCGGACGCGCCCACATCGTGCGCGCCGTACTCGAAGGCGTGGCGCAGCGCGTGTGCGACGTCGCCGAGAGCGTGGGTCAAGCCGGTGAGGCGCCGGCCGTCCTGCGCGCCGACGGTGGGGCCGCCCGCAACGACTTCTTGATGCAGACGCAGGCCGATCTGCTCGGCATCCCCGTCGAGCGATCTTCGGTAGTCGAAGGAGCCGCGCTCGGTGCCGCGAAGCTCGCGGGCATGGGTGTCGGACTATGGTCGGGTGCCGACGAGCTGGCGAGCTTGTGGGAAGCCGAGCGCGTGTTCGAGCCCGCCATGGGCGCAGAGGAGCGCGCCGAGAGCCGCGCGACATGGAGCCGCCGCGTCGAGCTGGCGGTGTCGGCAGCCGAGTGAGGCCACCGCGCATTCTCTCAGTGGTGGCTTGAGTCCATGTCCGTCGAACTCGTCATCTTCGACTGTGACGGCGTGTTGTTCGAGTCCGAGCGCGCGAACATCGCTTTCTACAACGCCGTTCTGGCCTCCGTGGGCGAGCCGCCCGTGCCCGAGCACGCGGTCGGCGACTGCCACGCGCTGGCGTCCGCCCAACTTTTCGCACGGCACTACGGCGACCGGCCCGAGTTGATGGCCTTGCTGCAACGAACCGCGCGCACCACCGATTACGGACCGTTCTTCGAGCTGATGGAGCCGCGCCCCGGACTCACGCGGGTGCTCGGCGAACTCAGGCGCGACTACCGAACCGCGATGGCCACCAATCGCGGCAAGACCGTAGACGACATCCTCGAGCGCTGGCAGCTCGGCGACCTCTTCGACCTGGCCGTCGGGGTCTTTCACGTGGAGCGCCCGAAGCCGCATCCCGACATGTTGCTGTATTGTTTGGAACGCTTCGGCGTCGATCCGAGCTCCGCCGTGTATGTCGGCGATCAGCGCGGCGACGCCGAGGCCGCGGCGGCCGCCGGGATGCGCTTTATCGGAATGGCGCCCATCGCTGCGGAGTCGGAACTGTCGATCGGGTCGCTGGACGAGTTGGGAGCGAAGTTGCGCGGGCTTTAAGAGAGCACTGACGATACCCGCGCGCGGAGCCTTGGAAGGAGATCTTCTTCGAACCAAGGATTTCGGCGGAGCCAGATGTTGTTCCTCGGGCTCGGATGCGGAAGCGGAACGGTGTTCGGCCAGTATTTTTCCCAACCCATGACGATCTCGGTCACCGACGTTGCGCCGGAGTCTAATGGATACTCCTGCGCATAACGCCCGATCACCTGGGTGATGGCCTGACGGCCGAGATGTTCCATCACTTCGGAGCGCCAAGCCGGCGCACATTCCTTACGTGGAGCGAGATCCCCTGATTTTCCCGAC
>PJEL010004797.1_pt1 | contig 11047 bp, 11 predicted proteins | sample 1853271 | NCBI WGS metagenome assembly PJEL01 (sample SAMN08108733, study PRJNA415343) | Invertebrate metagenome, whole genome shotgun sequencing project. | host: Globobulimina | place: Sweden: Gullmar Fjord | collected 2015-08 | reverse complement strand
TGCCCTAGTGATTGCAAATAGAGCAAAAAAAAGTGAAGATGCAACATCAATTGGTGGTATATCAAATATTATTTTGGCAGCTCTTGGTGGTATTATGGTGCCAAAGTTTATAATGCCTCAAAGTATGCAAGAAATATCAGAATTATCCCCTATGTCATGGGCGTTGGATAGTTTTTTAGAACTATTTGTAAATGGTGGTACTTTTGTAGATATACAAAATTCACTTTTGAAATTGTTTGTTTTTGCTATAATATGTTTTATTATTGCATATATATTATTACAAAGGAAAAGATAAAATGGTTGGTTCAAAAGATAATAAATTAAAATTAGAATTAAAAGAGCTTATAATAGAGGAATGTGATAAAGAAGTTGAAGCAGATGAAATATCTGACGATGAAATTTTATTTACTCCTGAGTGCAAATTAGAACTTGATTCAATGGATGCATTACAAATATCAATGGCTTTACAAAAAAAATATAAAGTTGTTATCACTGATAGCAAAAAGCTACGAAAAATAATGATTTCTATTAATACACTTGCAGATTTTATACAGCCTGAATAATCGTGGATACTAACTGTTATATTATAGGTAAATCATTAGTTTGCAATTTAGGTCAAAGTAAAGATGTAATTACTAATAATCTTCGCGCTCTAAATCAAGATAATTATAAATCTTTTTTAGACAAACAGTTTGAAAATAAAGTGTTTTATAGTATCAAGGACTTTTCTGATTCTGCATCAACTAGGTTTTTTGATATTTTAAAAAAAGTTATTGATGATGCTTTATCTGATGCATCATTAACTGATGAAGTAAAAGAAGATTTACATATATTTATAGGTTCTACTTCAATGGGTATATCTATAAATGAAGAACAAAATAAAAAGTTTCATGATGATATATCTGCTGATGAGTTAGTAAATATAGGATATGGATATATAGGTACTTTTGTAGAAGAGTATATAAAAAGTAAATATAAGTCGTTGCTTTTTTCTACTGCATGTACTTCGAGTATAAATGCATTAAATCATGCTTCAAAGTTAATTATGCATAATAAAATAAAAAATGCTTTAGTTATAGGGGTAGAGCTATTTAATAAAAGTACCTATAATGGGTTTTCATCTTTTATGCTGTTATCTCAGGCAAATATATATAGACCATTTGATAATCGAAGTGATGGTATTATTTTAGGGGAAGCTTGCTCTGCAATTATTTTGAGCTCTAAGTCAAAAAGCAATGATGATTTTAGATATATCTCTTCTTCAAATATTTGTGATAATTATTCAGAAACAACAAGTGACATTACAGGAAAACCAATTTTAGAATGTATCGAAAAAACAATCAAAAACTCTAAAATTTCTTTAGTAGATATAGATATAATAAAAGCACATGCAACAGGAAGTGATAATAATAATACTTCAGAGTCTAATGCGCTTAGTGCTTTGTTTGAAAAATACAATACAACAGTTGCCGTTACAGCTTTAAAACCATATATTGGACATACGTTGGGTGCTAGTGGTACCAATGAGATGCTACTTCTTTTATATTGTATAGAAGAAGGTTTTTTACCAGCTTGTTTAGGTTTTGAAAATGCAATCGAAGGGATGAAGTTTAGACCAATAACTGAGCATAAAGAAGTGTCTTCTACTGTAAATATTCTCTTAAATTATGTTGCTTTTGGTGGGAACAATACTTCAATTATAATTAGTAATAAGAGTTAAAATGTATATACATAAAAAATATTTAATAAATAATAAGTGTGCTGATGTTAAAGAATATAAATCATCTTTAAAAGAAATTTGTAAATTAAACTTAAGAAGATCTAGCAAATTTAATATCTTGGCAATCTTAGGTGCTTTACGATGCGTAGATAAAAGTATATTAAGCGGAAATACTGGTATATATATTGGAAGTGAATACTGTTCGATGAATAGTGTTAAGAAGGTTTTAGAGGAGGTTTCTGCTGATTCGATTATTATGCCTTTTGATTTTCTGAATATTAATAGTAATAATGTAAGTTTTTATGTATCTCAGGCATTGGAATCTAAGGGTAAGAATATGCTATTAACTTCAGAAGAGCTCTCTTTTGAAAGAGGACTAGAAATGGCATTATTTGATTTAGAGATCAACGATGTGGATGATGCTTTAGTTGGTTTAGTAGATGAATCTCTAGATAATATCAAAGAATATAATAAATATATTTCAAATACAAATAACTTACCTTCTAACGATTATAGTGGATGGCTATATATGAATAAATTACAAGAAAATAGTTTGGCACAAATAGAAAGTCTATATCAATTTAACAGTATGGATCAGATGAATAAGATGATCTCAAGTATTAACTTTGATATTATGTATACCAAGCTAGATTGTATTGGTTGTATTATAAGTTTTATAGATTCTTTATATGAGAGAATGATGTATGTTAAAATAGATAAAAATAATAGAGGATATATTATCTTAGTAATAAAATAAACATACAAATATTTTTGTATGTTTATAAATAATTAGTTAATCGTCTAATTGACTTAATTGAATTTGAATAGCGTTATTTAGATTTTGAATCCATCCGTTATAATTTTTATGAATAGTATTTTTAGTTGAATCATATTTTAAATTCATACTATTTTTATAGTTAATTGAATAACTTGTTTTATTATATGTGATTTCTACTAAAGCCATATGTTTTCTTACATTTAGTTGTGCTGTCGCCATACCTGGTTTAGTTTTTTTAACTATCCATCCTAATTGCATACCTGCACTTTTAATTGCTTTAAATATTTTGTCATCACTTGTTTTTTTAGAAACATCTACTGAAGCATCAGAAATATTATAAATAGCACTACTTCTACAACCACTAATGAATACCAAAATAACTAATATCGCACTTAAACTAATCAATTTTTTCATAATTGAATCTCCTTAAAATAATTTTGTTGTAGATTATAATCTGATTAAACTTTAACTACATTTAAAGTGAGTATTCAGAAGAAATATGAATAAAACTTATAATGAGATAAGTTTTAACATTTAAATTTATAAATTGATAAAATTTAATAAGAGTTAATCAAGTAAATGCTAGAATCAAAGAAAAAAGGTAGTCTATTTAATTGAAAAATAAAAATATATTGGTAGTTTCTTATTCTCAAAGTGGACAACTTGACGAAATAGTAAAATCTACTCTTTCTCCATTATCTGGACAAGATAATATAAATATCACTCATAAGTATATAAAACCTAAAGTTACTTATCCTTACCCGTGGAAACTTATGTCATTTATGGATTCTTTTCCTGAATCTGTGCATTTAGAACCATGTGAAATTGAAGAAATTGAAGATGATAATATAGAATATGATCTTGTAATTTTAGCTTATCAAATATGGTTTTTATCTCCATCGATTCCAACAACAGCATTTTTGAAATCTGAATATGCAAAGAAAAAATTATTCAATAAACCAGTAATTACAATTATAGGTTGTAGAAACATGTGGATAATGGCTCAATCAAAAGTAAAAGAGATGTTAGATGATATCGGTGCTAAATTGATAGATAATATTGTTTTAATAGATCAGGGAAGTTCTTTAGCAACATTTATAACAACTCCAAGATGGATGTTAACAGGTAAAAAAGATTCATTATGGAATATTTTCCCCAAAGCGGGTGTATCTGATAGTGATATTACAGCAAGTAGCAGATTTGGTAAAGCCATATTCGCTGGTTTAGAACAAGATAAAGAGAAAAGTTTTTTATCTTTATGTGATGGACTTGGTGCTGTTAATGTAGATATAAAATTGATTCAGAGTGAGAAAATTGGGACAAAAAGTTTTACGATATGGGGAAATATAATTAGAAAAACTGGAAAACCTGGTAATCGAAGAAGAAAACCAATAGTATTATTATATTTAGCATTTTTGATTTTAATGATTATTACAGTTGTTCCTATAAATATGATTATTCAAACTATTAATAGAAAAGTGAATAAGAATAAAGTAGAATTACAAAAAAAACAATATGAACTGCCATCTGGTAGTTCAACAGAACGAGTGAAGGACTTTTTATAAAATGAATAATGTTTACATAAATGATGTACAAAAATTTATGCCCAATGAACCTGTTGATAATAAAAATATTGAAGAGTATTTGGGATATATAGGTGGAAAAAAATCAAAAGTAAAAAGTATAGTTTTACGAAGTAATGGTATAAAATCAAGATATTATGTTTTAGAAAAAGGAACCCAAAAACCTTTATTTACAAATGCACAATTATGTTCAAATGCAATTAATAAATTAACACTTAATAATAGTTTTGTTTTAGAAGATATTGAGTGTTTAGCTTGTGGAACAACCTCACCCGATCAGCTTATGCCCGGTCATACCTTAATGGTTCAAGGTGAATTGAAAATAGATGGTATTGAAACAATATCAGCTTCAGGTATTTGTTTAAGTGGAATTAATGCATTGAAATATTTATATTATGGTATCAAATCTGGTGAAATATCGACAGGAGTTTCCTGTGGTTCAGAAGCTTCATCTCCTATTCTCTGCGCAAGAAATTTTAAAAAGGAATCTGATCATTTAATTGAAGAATTAGAAAAAAATACTTCTATTGCATTTGAAAAAGATTTTTTACGATGGATGCTGTCAGATGGTGCAGGAGCTATGAAAGTTCAAAATAAACCAAATAAAGATAAATTATCATTAAAAATAGACTTTATAGAAGTATTATCGTATGCTGGAAATATGCCTGTATGTATGTATAGTGGCCTAGATATCTTAGCAGATGGAACAAATGTATCATGGCGAGCATATGAGCAAGAAGAGGTGATGGATAAATCACTTTTAAGTGTAGCCCAAGATGTAAAACTATTAAATGAAAATATTGTAAAATATACTGTTGTAAAACCACTTCGAGAAATCATTAAAAAACAAAATCTAGACCCTATAAGTTATACATATTTTTTGCCACATTACTCCTCTACATATTTTAGAGATAAATTATATCAAGGTTTAATAGAGGCAGATTTTGAGATCCCATATGAAAAATGGTTTACAAATCTTGTTACACATGGTAATACAGGAAGTGCTTCTATTTATATAATGATTGAAGAATTATTTAATAGTGGAAAACTAAACAAAGGTGAAAAAGTACTTTGTTACGTACCAGAAAGTGGTAGATTTTCCACTGCATTTATGTCACTGGAAGTAGTATAATGAAAAAAATTGTTATTCCTCAAGAAAAAAATAAAACTATAGATGGGCAACAAAAAGTTATGTATGCTCCCAATGATAAAGGGGAATTTGAAACATTTCAATATGGTAGTTCTGTTGAAGAGTATGCAACAAGTTTAGCTGTCGAAGAATATAATATTTTAATGAAAAAGTCTAAAGAAAATATTCTGTCTGGGCTTTCTTCTCCTATAGAGTATTTTATGTATAAAAATAGAATGGATGTACCAACTTTAGCATCTATAGTAGGAAAATTTCAAATTACTGTTAAAAGACATTCTAAATCAAATATTTTCAAAAAACTCAATAAAAAGATTTTGACACAGTATGCAGATGCTTTTGATATAAGTATAGAGGAATTACAAGGATTAAAATTTGACTGATATATTTGAACATAAACAATTTGCGCATTGTGAAAGTGGAGTAGTGTCAACACTATTAAGTTCTTATGGTTTAAATATATCTGAACCTATGGCCTTTGGAATTACAAGTACTTTATCTTTTGTATATCTTCCTATTATAAAAATCAATGGTTTACCATTAATTGCATATAGAGAGTTACCTAAAAATATTATAAATAAAATCTCCAAAGTTTTAGGGATTAAAATTAAAACTGAAACATTTAAAGATCCACTCATAGCTAATAAGCGATTATCAGCGTTAGTAAATGATGAAAAAAAATTAGTGGGGTTACAAACTTCCGTTTATTATCTACCTTATATGCCTGAAGATATGAGATTCCATTTTAATGCGCATAATCTTTTAGTATATGGAAAAGAAGGAAGTAAATATAAAATTTCTGATCCCGTATTTGAAGATGTTGTAGAATGTGAGGAATCAAAACTAATGAGAGCACGCTTTGCAAAGGGCGCATTTGCACCAAAGGGTTTTTTATATTATCCTGAAGATACAAAACAAAGTATTGAGATTTCCCATGCAATTAAAAAAGCAATTAAAAAAAATGCAAAATCTATGTTAACACGATTTCCTTTTGCTGGTATTCGGGGTATGAAAAGACTTGCTAGGAAAATAGAAAAATTACATAAAGATGACTCAAAATATATTCAATTATTTTTAACGCATATTGTTAGAATGCAAGAAGAAATAGGTACTGGCGGTGGTGGATTTAGATTTTTATATGCAGCATTTTTAAAAGAAGCGATGGAGTATGATTTAGATAATAATATTTTAGAAAAGTCATCTTCTTTATTATTAAAGGCAGGTGATACTTTAAGAGAATTTGCATTACTTTGTGTAAATGGTAGTAGGAAAATAGATACTTTAAATTTAGAGAAAATATCTAATAAGTTACAAGAAGCTATCTCCTATGAAGAAGAAGCTTATATGATGTTAAAGAAAATATAGATTATAAAATTTAATTTTATAATCTAGTTGAATTAAATATAGTATTTCTTCTGTATTTATTGTCCTATATAATCATTAAGTGTTGGCTTTTTTAACCAAACTGCAATATCTTTACCTAACGTATCTACTGTTCGTCCTAATACAGAACAAGAACCTTTAAAACCTGCAAATAGACCACCAATTGAATGTCTAAATCCAGTAAATGAAGCAATTTTATTTCCTTTTTTATATAAAACACCTTTTACACTTGTACTTTTATTATGACCTATAAATGCATTACCTCGACTAATTGCCCCCACAATGGATAAGTCTAAAAAGTACTCACTACTTTTATTTGCATTATTATCAAGAACAACATTTACATTTTCTTTTAATGAATAATCTTTTATAAACCCAGCTAACTGAGATTGAATAGCACATTCTTTTCTAATTGAAGCTTGAATAATGGCATTTTCTCCATATGGAATTATTTTTTTAATTATAACTGTTTTGTTTGTTAAATCGTCAACAGGGGGAAGTATTGGTCTAGGTGGTTGACCACATCCCGCAAATAGAGTCATAACAATAAGACTGCCTAATAGTGTAAGTAAATTTTTGTTCATTTTATCTCCGAATTTTAGTTTTGACTATAAAAAATAGTCTTACTAAAATTTATAATTTATTGTACAAACTTTAGTAGGATTATTTGATAATAATATTATTCATTACATATTGATTTCTAGTAAAAAATTCTGATATATAAATTATACGAAAAGTATATCTAGAAAGAGTCACAAATAGAGTCACAAAAGTTGGAAGGCTAAATTTCTACTTAACCATCTCATAAATCTATTTTAGATATAATCACGAAAATTAATATATTTAAGGTAGATAAATATGTCACAACAATCAGCATTAGAAATAGCATTAGCACATTCAATGACAGAAGATGAGTACGAAACTGTATTAAAGATGTTAGGTAGAGAGCCTAACTATACTGAAATAGGTGTTATTTCAGCTATGTGGTCTGAGCACTGTTCTTATAAATCAAGTAAAAAATACTTAAATGGTTTCCCTACAAAAGCTCCATGGGTTATTCAAGGACCAGGTGAAAATGCTGGTGTTATTGATATCGGTGACGGTTATGCTGCTGTATTTAAAATGGAATCACACAATCATCCATCATTTATAGAGCCTTACCAAGGTGCTGCTACTGGTGTTGGTGGAATTATGAGAGATGTATTTACAATGGGAGCTCGTCCTGTTGCATCTATGAACCTTATTCAATTCGCTGGTATCGAAGGTGACTCTGAAACTGCTAAAAAACATAGATTTCTTTTAAGAGGTGTTGTTGATGGTATCGGTGGTTATGGTAACTGTATGGGAGTACCAACTATTGGTGGTCAAACAGGTTTTGAAGAGTGTTATGCTGGAAACAACCTTGTAAATGCATTTAACTTAGGTATTTGTAAATCAGATGAGATATTTTTAGGTGTTGCTGAAGGTATCGGAAATCCTGTAATGTATGTTGGTTCAAAAACTGGTAGAGATGGACTTGGTGGTGCTGTTATGAGTTCTGCTGCATTTACTGAAGATAACGAATCAAAAAGACCAACTGTTCAAGTTGGAGATCCATTTACAGAAAAGCTTTTACTTGAGGCTTGTTTAGAATTATTTAAACAAGATTTAATTATTGGTATTCAAGATATGGGAGCTGCTGGACTAACAAGTTCATCTTTTGAGATGGCAGGAAGAACTGGTTCTGGTATGAAAATGGATCTTGATAAAGTTCCTGCAAGAGAAGAGGGTATGACTCCTTACGATTTCATGCTTTCAGAATCACAAGAAAGAATGCTTATTTGTGCAAAAGCTGGTTGTGAACAAGCGGTTATTGATATCTTTGAAAAATGGGAATTATCAGCTGCTGTTATCGGTGAAGTAACTGATACTGGTAATATGGAACTATACTGGCATGGTGAATTAGTATCTGATATTCCTATCCAACCACTTTCTGAAGAAGCTCCTATTTTAGATAGACCAGTAGCTAAACCTGCATACTTAGAAACTATTGAAGATGTTAAAATGGAAAAAGAGTTAAGTTCTACTGATGCTTTTGATATTTTATGGAAAAGTTTAGAAGTTGTAGATAAAGGATATATCTATAATCAATACGATTCAATGGTACAAACAAATACAATTGAAGGTCCAGGTTCACTTGATGGTTCTGTTGTACGTATCAAAGAAACTGGAAAAGCTTTAGCTATGTCTGCTGATTGTAATACAAGACAATGTTATATTAACCCAGAACTTGGTTCTGCAGCTGCTGTTATGGAAGCTGGTAGAAATGTAGCTATGTCAGGTGCAAGACCTTTAGCAATTACAGATTGTTTAAACTTCGGTAACCCAGAAAATCCAGAAGTAATGTGGCAGTTTAAACATGCTTGTGAAGGTATCAAAGCTGCTTGTAAAGAATTAAATACACCAGTTATTGGTGGAAATGTTTCTTTATACAATGAAACAAACGGAGTTGGTGTTTTCCCAACACCTGCTATTGCTACTGTTGGTGTAAATGATGATATGAATAAAGTTTTAGGATCATCTTTTAAATCTGAAGGTAACTACTTATGTTTAGTTGGTGAATCATTTAGTGAATTTGGTGGAAGTTTATACCTAAAAGAGATTGAAGGACAAATTGCTGGGGCTCACCCTGGTGTTGATTTTGACGCAGAATTAAAACTTTGGGATGTTGTAATTGAAGCTAACAAATCTGGACTTTTAGAATCTGCTAAAGATGTAAATGTTGGTGGAGTTGCAATTGCTTTAGCAAAAATGGCTGCAGTTGGAAATATGGGTTGTGAAGTAAATATCTCATTTGAAAATGAAAAAGATATTTTTTCTGAGTCTTTAAGTAGAGCTATTGTTGAGGTTACACCTGATAATATTCAAGCGTTTAATGACTTAACTGAAAAAATAGGTATCACTTATTCTTGTATTGGTAAAACTGGTGGTGATGTATTAAATGTAAATAGTTTATACAGAAATATGGATAAAGTTAAAGATGTATATTTCAATAGATTTAAAGAAGTAATTGAACAAGATTTATAATCTACTATCCTTATAAAAAATTCGTGTAAACCTTAAAAAGCTCCTATCTAAGGAGCTTTTTTTATTTAAATTCTTTATGAAATATTTTAAGTAATTGTGACTTCCTTGTGACACCTTTTTATTATAATGATATAAATAAAAGGAAATCACATGAATACACATATCCCCAACAACTCTATACTTTTTAATTATGACACTATAAACTCTTCTAATTTAACTAAAATAAGCTCAGAAACTAAAAATCCTTTTTTTTCATACCTTACTGATTATTCAAATAAAAAAGAGACAATAGTAAATACTACCAATACTCAATACGAACCACTTATAAATAGATCTATAAGCAATGAGAAAGCAATAGAAAGAAGTAATAAAATACAAGAATTTTTTGAAAATGACTATGAAGAGTTTCAAGCTGCACAACTTGAGTGTGTAAAAAATAAGGATAATCCAGCTTATGAACCACCTGAAAAGTATGCAAAATATTTAACAAAAAGAGAAGATGTGCGTTTGATGAATGTTATAATTGATGGAAAAAATGTACCTTTATCTTTAGAGGAATTTGAATTACACTACAAGTTACATAAAACAAAAGATATAGAATTGAACGAAAGTGCGCAAACCTATAGAGAATGGAATTATCAGCGCAGTATTAAGACTTCTGAAAATAAATATGAAGATGCACCTGAATTTGAAGCATTTGTAAGTAAATGGATGGATAAAGGATTAACAGAAGAAGAGGCTTTATCTAGAGCAGCTATTTATTGCCTTACTGGCTTACTAGATTATGGGAAACAAAGAGCAATTGTGATAGGAGATTTGCCCTTTGGGGATAAAAAAGAACATGGGTTACATTTAATAAATAATCCAATTTTAAAAGAAGCTCTTATAGAAATTTTTGATTCAATGGACTATAGTGATATGAATCGATTAAATATGAATCTTTTTGGTCTATCTACAGCACCTGACCTTAATCCAGAAAATAAACAAACTTTAAGTTTCCAAAATATTCTAGATAATTATGCTTTACTTCCTGCTTCAAATATAAGTGATGATTTTGTTTTTGATGGCGATATTAATATTACAGAAGATATGGAACATAATCATAAAAATTTTATTCTTGATATTATTAATTCTTATTTTGAATATAGAATTGATGAATTAAATAATCGTAAACAGGAAAAATATGCACATGAAGAATCAATAGATGAGAGTATCAATACAATTCAAAAAATTATAGATAATTTTGAAAAAAAAGTAAATAAGAGTAATGAAAATTATTTGGAAAATAAATCTCAACTTGAACGGCAAACTAAAAATCACAGACCAAATCCATTACAAAATTATACGTAATAATTGGAAAGATTAATTAT
>PJEL010004796.1_pt1 | contig 11048 bp, 7 predicted proteins | sample 1853271 | NCBI WGS metagenome assembly PJEL01 (sample SAMN08108733, study PRJNA415343) | Invertebrate metagenome, whole genome shotgun sequencing project. | host: Globobulimina | place: Sweden: Gullmar Fjord | collected 2015-08 | reverse complement strand
ACCGCGAGCGGTGACGCCCTCATCTATCGTCTCGACAGTCTGGAGAAAGCCGGTATCGCCGAGCTCTCCCGCCTGCCGCGAACGATCAGGATCCTGCTCGAAGCCGCGCTGCGACTTTGCGATGGTTTTCGCATCACTGAAGAGGATATCAAGAAGATCGCCGGTTGGAGCAAGGCGACGGCGGGTAAGGTTGAGATCCCCTTCCGTCCGGCGAGAGTTATTCTTCAGGATTTCACGGGAGTACCGAGCGTCGTCGATCTCGCCGCCCTGCGCAGCGCGATGGCCAGGCTCGGCGGCGATGCCGCGAGGGTGAACCCAGGCGTCCCCGTTGATCTCGTCATCGACCACTCGCTTCAGGTGGACTACAGCGCCAGTCCCGATGCGCCGGCGCTGAACGCCGAACTCGAATTCAAGCGCAACAGGGAACGCTACGAACTGCTCAAGTGGGCGACGCAGGCCTTCGACAACTTCCGCGCGGTTCCGCCCTCGACGGGGATCATTCACCAGGTAAACCTCGAATATCTCGCCTCTGTCGTCGGCAGTGGTTCCGATCCGATGGGCGAGTCCTTGCCTGTCCTTTTCCCCGACACGCTTGTCGGCACGGACAGTCACACGACGATGATCAATGGCGCCGGCGTTCTCGGCTGGGGGGTCGGTGGAATCGAGGCGGAGGCCGTTATGCTCGGCGAACCGATCAGCATGCTGCTGCCGCCCGTCGTCGGCTGCCGTCTCGACGGCGATCTTCCAACGGGTTGCACGGCGACCGATCTCGTTCTCACGATCACCGAGCGCCTGCGCGCGCAGGGTGTCGTCGGCAAGCTGGTTGAGTTCTACGGTCCGGGGATCGCGCGGCTTGGTCTCGCGGACCGCGCGACCATCGCGAACATGGCGCCCGAGTACGGCGCAACGGCCGGCTTCTTCCCCGTCGATGACGAGACGCTCAGCTTCCTCGCGCAGACCGGCAGGTCCGCCGATCTCATCGATAGAGTCGAGCGCTATACCAAAGAGCAGGGTCTCTTCGCAAACGACGGCGAAACGGCCCCCGAGTTCAGCGAGACGCTCGCGATCGACATGGGCGAAGTAAAGGCCTGCCTCGCCGGCCCGACACGGCCGATGGACAGGGTCGATCTGGACGGAATGGCCGAGCACTTCAAGGGGGAGATGAAGGAGCGCTACAAGAAGACGCTTCCCCCTGCGAGCGAGCGCGGCGGAGCGATGGACCATGGTACGGTCGTCATCGCATCGATTACTTCATGCACGAACACGAGCAACCCGGGCGTCATGCTCGCCGCGGGCCTGCTCGCCAAGAAGGCGGCCGCGCGAGGGCTGAATGTCTCCAAGCACGTGAAGACCAGCCTCGCCCCCGGTTCGCGCGTCGTAACGCGCTACCTGGATGAGGCCGGCCTGACGGCCTCGCTCGATGCGCTCGGCTTCCATACGATCGGCTACGGCTGTGCCACTTGCATCGGCAATTCCGGCCCATTGCCCGAAGCCGTCACGAGCGAGATCGAGTCGCGCGACCTCATCGCCGCGGCCGTTCTCAGCGGCAACCGCAACTTCGAGGGCAGGGTAAGCCCTCACACGCGCGCCAATTACCTGGGATCACCGCCGCTTGTCGTCGCCTACGCACTTGCCGGGCGCATCGACATCGACTTCGCCTCCGAGCCGATCGGGACGGGGACGGACGGCGAGCCGGTTATGCTTGCCGATATCTGGCCGAGCGCGGAAGAGATCGCAGCGACGTCGAAGCAGGCGCTGAAGCCCGAGCACTACAAAGAGGAATACGGTCAGGTCTTCACGGCCAATGAGACCTGGAACGCCATCGCCGTCCCCGAGGGTCAGTTATTCGCCTGGGACGACACGAGCAGCTACGTTCGCGAGCCGAGCTTCTTCATGGATCTCGCTCCCGAGCCGAGCGCGCCGACCGAGATCAAGGGCGCCCGCGCACTGCTCATGTTCGGAGACAGCGTGACGACCGATCACATCTCGCCTGCGGGAGCTATCGCGAAGGGCAGCCCTGCCGCCGCCTATCTCGAAGAGCGCGGCGTCGATCGCGCCGACTGGAACAGCTACGGTTCACGCCGCGGCAATCACGAGGTGATGGAGCGAGGCACCTTCGCGAACATCCGCATCCGCAACATGATGCTCGACGGCGTCGAGGGCGGCTATACGCGCCACCAGCCGAGCGGTGAACAGATGTCGGTTTTCGAAGCGGCGGAGCGCCACCAGGCGGAGGGGACGCCGCTCGTCATCCTTGCCGGGCATTTCTACGGAACGGGGTCGAGCAGGGACTGGGCGGCGAAGGGGACGAATCTGCAGGGCGTTCGCGCCGTCATCGCCAAGAGCTTCGAGCGGATCCATCGCTCGAATCTCGCGGGTTTCGGGGTTCTCCCACTGCAGTTCAAGGACGACGAGGGGCACGAGACCTTCGGGTTTACGGGGGACGAGACCTTCGACATCCTCGGCATCGACGACGCGATGAAGCCGGGTCAAACGCTCAGCGTTGTTGCCAGAGACGATAGTGGGGGCGAGAAACGCTTCGACGTCACACTGCGTCTCGATACGCCCGTCGAATTGCTCTACTACAAGAACGGTGGTATCCTCCATGCCGTTCTGAGAAGGATGGCCGGCGAGAAGGGCTGATCGCGAATCTTCACGTTCGCGGCTCAGATCCCGAGAAGCTGGACGAAGATCTCGCGCCTGCGCGGGCGGGTGTCGAAATCGACGAGTATCACCTGTTGCCAGGTGCCGAGCCGGAGCGCGCCATCCGTGAAGGGGACGGTGAGATCCGGACCTAGCAGCGCCGCGCGGACATGGCTGTGGCCGTTGTCATCGCCCCAGGTAAGGTGGTGACGGTAGTCCCGGCCACGGGCGGCGAGTTCCTCGAAGAGGCGCGCGAGATCGGCGACGGCGCCCGGCTCGTACTCGATTGTCGTCAACCCGGCGGTCGATCCGCCGATAAAGAGTGTAGCGATCCCGCTGCTCAGCCCACTCGTCATCAGGCACTCTGAGAGGGCGGGTGTGAGGTCGAGGGTGTCACCATTGCCGCGGCTCTCAACGCTGATCGATTCGCTAAGTACCGTCATTTCAGTGCCTTTCGTCTGTCGAAAGCTTTTACGTGAAAATTAACGAGATTCTGCTATAATCTCGGCGAATTTGGGAACCTCAAGGCGCTGTCGAGCATCCAATGCTTCACGCGCCGCCGAAGGGATGATCCCAGGATTGAAGACCCCGAGGCCTCACCATGATAGCCGTCCACTGCTTGAAGGAGTAGAGATGCGAAAAATTTTTCTGATTCTAGCGATCCTGAGCCTGATCCTCTTGCCCATGGCCGCCCAGGCCGGTGATGGATGCGGTAGCAAGACCTCGACGGCGAGTTCCTCCTGCAACGCCAAGGATGCTTCCGCGGCGAGTTCCTCCTGTAGCGCCAAGGGTGCTTCCACGGCGAGTTCCTCCTGCAGCGCCAAGGGCGCTTCGGCGGCGGGCAGTTCCTGTGGTTCGACGAGCGCCTCGGCGGCGAGCTCCTCCTGTGGCACCAAGGGCGCCTCGGCCGCCAGCGGCTGTTGCCCTTCGAAGGCAAATACGGCGGGAGCCGGCTGCACGACGGGCACGGGCTGCGTCACGCTGACCTCGGCCACCTGTCACGGCGACTTCAATCTCACCTCCTACTTCGCCATGAAGCAGGCGGCGAACGACTGCTGCAGCACTTCCTTGCGCGGCATCGCAACGGAGTGGCACTCGAAGCTCAAGAATCAGATCGAGAATGTGAAGTCGGCCGATCAGAAAGCGGCGCTTAAAGATCTCGTCGGCATCCTGCGCGGCTTTCCCTATGCGAGCAAGTCGCAGCAGCGCCGCTTCGAGCGGGTCACCGCATGGACGGCCGCTTACTGCGAGCAGTTCCCCGAGCTGGCCGGAACCGCAAAGGTCGTTTCGGATCCCGAGACCGGCAATCGCTATGTCGAAGTGGCTGCGATCAACGGCTAGGGACTGACGCTTTAGATTTTTTCCACCCCCCTTGTCAGAGCAGTAGAACTCCCCGGTGCGAGCCGGGGAGTTTTTTTGTCCCTCTTGCGCGGGTGCGTCCGTTGCCATTACCCTGAGCGGATGCCTAGAGAAAGCAAAACCGCCATGAGGAAGCGCGCCGCCGAAATCCAAGCGCGACTGGGAGAGTTATATCCCGACGCCCGTTGCTCGCTCGACTTCGCCACTCCCTACCAGCTCTGGGTCGCAACCGTTCTCAGCGCGCAGTGCACCGACATCCGCGTGAATCTGGTGACACCCGCGCTGTTCGTCGCGGCGCCCGATGTCCAGGCGCTCGCCGCGCTACCGCAGGCGCAGCTCGAATCGCTCATCCACTCGACGGGCTTCTTCCGCAACAAGGCCAAGAACCTGAAAGCCGCCGCGCGGATCATCGTGGACGAGCTTGGGGGACGTTTGCCCAATGATAGGGATGCCCTCGTCGCTCTGCCGGGCATCGGACGCAAGACGGCGAATGTGATTTTGGGAAATGCGTTCTCGCTACCGGGCCTGCCGGTCGATACTCACGTTGGCCGTCTGGCCAGGCGACTGCGCCTGACAAAGGAGGAGGATCCGGTCAAGGTGGAGTTTGCGCTGATGGCGCTGTATCCGGAGGAGCGTTGGTCGCAACTCAGTCATGAGTTGATCTTCCATGGCCGGGCGGTCTGCGCCAGTCGCAAGCCCGCCTGTGAAGGCTGCGGGCTTGCGAATCTGTGTCCCAGCGAAGGCAAGGTGTAGCTCGCCGCTCCCTAGTTGGAGGTGTCGGGGAAGAACATAACCTTCTTCGTCTCGACATGCCCCGCGGACTCGGCTCTGATGAAGTAGATCCCGTAGGCTTGAATCTGACCATCGTCGTCCCGTCCATGCCAGGTATAGGTCTTGATTCCCGCCGTCTGGCTGGCCGAAACGAGTTCGCGCACGTGGCGGCCCGAGATGTCGTAAATGCTCGCCTCCACAAAACCCGCCTGGCGAACGGCGAGTTGAATCGTCGTCCCCGAATTCGATGCGTTGAACGGGTTGGGGTAACTGCTGCGCAGCGAGATGGGGGTGTTGCCGCTGAGTCCGGCAACGGCGTTGTGCAGCAGACGCCAATCGGGGTCGAGAAGGATTTCGACGGGTTCGTCGCTAAAATCCCACTCATAGGTCTGCTTCTGCTCGCCGGGCGCGATGCGCAGCGTCGTGCTGTCGCCAAACGCGAAATGGATCATCACATCGAGAGAATCGGGGAACAGGTCGCCGCTCTGCGTCTGGCTGATGTCCATATCGACCTGCCAGTCCGTTCCCGATCCCGAGGAGGCCCACTCATAGTAGTAGGCGGGGCGTCCTGTCCCGTAGACCCAGCGATCGAAGAAGTCCTCGATATCGAGGTGGCTTTTGCCCGCTGCGTTCGCGCGCGCGCGAACGTGTTCGACGAGCTGCTCCGTTGTCGCGACACCGCCCGAACCGACCGACTCCTGAGCCCAGCTGCGCATGATGTCGAAGAACAGGGGGTCTCCGGTCAGCTGGCGCAGCATGTGCAGCACCCAGCCGCCCTTGTGGTAGGTGGTCGCCCCGAATGTGACGTCGGGGTCGTAGACGCTGCCCTGGAACAGCCTGTCGTTTGACGGGCGTCGGCGCGTGTACATGTATTCGCCGGCGTGCACGTAGCGCCCGATGTACTCGTAGTAGAGCGCCTCGCTGTAGGTGGCGAAACCCTCATTGAGCCAGATGTTCTCCCAGCTCGCGGGGCCGACCTGATCGCCGTACCACATGTGCGCAAGCTCGTGACTCTGCACGTAGTGGTCGGTGTCGGAACTCAGGAGGCTACCGAAGCCGATGCTGCTGAGCGTCTGGTGCTCCATGCCGCCGTTGAACGAGAACTCGGCGATACCGTACTTCTCGTTCTTGAAGGGGTATTCCCCGTATTTTTCACGGAAGCAGTCCATCATGGTCGGGATCGATGCCAGGTTGATTTGCGCGGTCTCCAGATGGGGCTTCCACACGAAGTAGGTCAGATCCATATCGATCGCGTCCAGGTCGTGATCGAGATCGGCGTCCCTCTGATAGCGCTCCGTCCAGGGGAGCCCGGGACCCGGTGAAGCGGGCGTGTCGGCGGCGTCGGCAAAATTGGCGATCGTCATGCTGACGAGATAGGTGTGGATCGGATAGCGCTCCTTCCAGCGATAGGTGCGCTTGCCGGGAACCGAAGTGTCGATCGGCAGCTCGAGCGTCCCGTTGCTCGCGACGATCATCGTATCGGGAACGGTGATGTTGATCGCGACCGAATCGGCCTTGTGGGTGAGCCTGTCGATGCAGGGCCACCAGGAGCCCGCATACTGAGTCTCGACCATCGTCTGGGCCGTCTGGTAGTAGAGGTCGCCATCCCTGTAGTGGGGAAAGAAGAAGGCTCCGAAGCCCGAGTGGTCGGGGCCCGCGCGGTAGGTGATCTCAACGACATGCTCGACGTTCAGAAGGATGCCGGGCGTTTCGATGGTGATTGTCTTGTCATCGTGCGTATCGGTCCAAGTGGCGGCTACGCCATCGACCGTGACGGCCGATACGATGAGATTCGGGAGCGCGTCGAGAACGAGAACGTTCGTCGCCTCGATCGGGGTCAAGTAAGCGCGCACCCTGCCGTCGATGCCCGATGAATCGGGATCGACGTGGAATTCCATCTCACCGTTGATCTCGTAGTAGCGCGCCAGCCACTCCACCTGGCCGGGCCCGCCCTCGCCTTCGCGCTCGAGATGCGTTACCAGTCCGCGGCAGCCGAGTTCGCCATCCTCCATGGGCAGCTTGCTTCGGAGTTCGGCTTCATCGCCGGCCAGCGCCATGAACATCGGCACGGCGAGAATCAGCGCCGCGAGCAGGAGAGAGAGGTTGCGAGCGTTCGCCGTGGGGCAGAGAATCTTCATCGTGATCACCCGGTCGTTGAGGTTAGATGCCGAAGACGAGTCCGATCGTGAGACGGAGTCCGTTGAGATCGAGCTGATAGGATCCGAACAGCATATCGTTCAGCCCCTGGTCGAGGTAAACGTCCGGATTGAGTCCGGGGGCGATATGCTGCAGCGAGCCGGAGTAGTCGAATTCCTGGCGCACCTGGCCGAGGATCCCCTGCATCTCCGCGACGAGCTGCACGCGACCGGTGATGTTGTACATCACTCCGGCGAGCGCGACACCACCGATCGATCCTTTGCGAGAGCCCACTTCGAAGCTCTGATCGGGGATGACCTCCGACTCGGGATCGTTGCTATCGTAAACGACACCGGTCGTATTTTCGAGTTCTATCTCCAACTTGCTGTCGCCATATGAATATAGGAGACCGCCGCCGATATAGGGGACGATAGTCTTGGAGCGGATGAAACTGAGAGAGTGACGCATCGAGAGCAGCAGCTCGTGCAGGTTTGTTGTCAGCTTGCGATGCGATCCCCAACCGTGGGGTGTGAAGTCGGCCTCCGCCGTGTACTGGGAATAATAATAATTCAGCGCAAAGGCGAGGGGGGGCTGGGGTTCCCAGGTGATGACGGCGCCGAAGGGGGTGCCGACATCGAAATCCTCGAATTGAAAGCCGGGCTCCGAGCCCATGACGGCCATCAAATTGTTGACGTGGGTCAGCACTTGGGCATGGCTCGGCCCCGAGTAGGTGCCGACAACCGCGCCGACTCTCCATTCCTTGGGTTCATAGCCGGCGATACCGAAATTAGCGGCTCCGGCGGGAGCGCCGATCACCACGATCGCGGCAAGCAGCAGCAGGCGTCTCAGAAAACGATTCAAATCAAGCTCCTTTCGGGGGCACAACCCTAAGGTAAGCTGAGAGATGCCGGCCAATCAAGGCTCATTCCTGTTCCCCTCCTGGGTGGCTGTCCGCCGCAGGAGCTCCAGATTGCGCTTCGCTGCTCCGCACTGGGTCTCGACGAAGGCCGCCGCCCGCATTCCCGCCGCCCGTAGAGCCTCCCGGTCGCCCAGGAAGCCGGTCAGAAGCTCGACGAGTTCATTCCTGTCCCGAAATATGAATGCGCCACCTGCGTCCACCAGACGGAGCGCCTCCTCCGCGCGGCCGCAGTTCGGTCCCATCAAAACCGGCAGCCCGTGAGCCGCCGCTTCGAGTACGCTGTGCAGTCCGCGGCCGAAGCCCCCACCGACAAGCGCTACGTGCCCGAGACGATAAAGTTCCGGTAGGATCCCCAACTGATCAACGACGCAGATGCCCGCTCCGAGTTCCGGGCGCGCCGAGAAGCGCCAGATCGGCAGATCGAGAGCCTTCGCTGATCCTTCAATATCGGCGAGCCTCGCTTCGCTCGGTTCATGCGGAACAAGAAGCAGCCGCAGGCCGACGTGCTTGGCGCTGAGCTCGGCGTATGCGGGCAGCAGCATCGCCTCCTCCGCCGGCCACGAGCTTCCAGCGACGAGGCAGCGGGGGATTTCGGCGGTGCTTTCAATAGGAAGCGGTCGCCGTTCCGTCCTCCGCTCGACGACTCGATCGAAGCGGCTGTCGCCCGTTACGCTCACTCGATCGGCGCGAACGCCGAGCAACCGGACAAAGCGCTCGGCGTCACCCGCGCTTGCCGTGCCGATAGCGCTGAGCCCCCTGTGAACCGGACGGGCGAGCAGGTATCCCGGGAAGCGAGCCCTCCGGGAATCTCCGGCGAGCACGGCGCCGAGCAGGAGAACGGGGACCCCACGTTTCTTGGCGCACAAAAGCAGGTTGGGCCAGATGTCCCATTTGACGGCGGCGACGGCGTCGGGCGCGAATCCGTCGAGCAGGGCGCCCATCCGCCGGGGCAGATCGACCGGCAGCGGCAGGACGAGGTCGGCGACGTTCGTTTTCGCCACGGCTTCCCGCGCGGAAACCGAACCGATGGTGAGCATGAGCGCCGCTTCGGGGCTCTCGTCGCGCAGGCCCTGAAGCAGAGGAAGTGCCTGCTCGAGTTCGCCGGCGCTTGCAGCGTGGATCCAGTAGCGAGGCGTCTTGCCTGCGAGTGCCGCCGTTACCCGGCTATCGAAGGGTTGCTCCCTGCGCCATGCCAGGGTCGCGGCGAGCTTGGGGGAGAAGCGGGCGGCCAATGGCAGAAGGAGGGCCAGCAGCGGCGCGAGCAGCCGATAGAGCAGGAGTATCATGCGATGACATCCATGGCGCGGAGCTCGCCCAGCACGTTGCCGATCGGAATGCCGCTCAGGCAATCGAGGTGGCCGAATCGGCAGGGCGCCGAGCCATGCAGTGAGCAGGGCCTGCAGGCGAGCGAGCGCTGAATGATCCGGCTTTCGGGCCGCCTGGGGGCGAAACCGAAGGCGGGGACAGTCGGCCCGAACAGGATCAGTGTTGGAATCTCGAGCGCCTCGGCGAGATGCCCGAGCCCTGTGTCGCCGCCGAGCAGGGCCCTGCAGCGGTCAAGCGCGGCGGCAACCTCGGGAAAGGGGCGATCACCGCAGAAGGCGAAGCGATTCTCCCCGCGCGCCAGCGAGTTGCAGGTCTCCTCCTCATCGGGACCGCCGAAGAGCAGGACGGGCAGCTCACTCGGAAGCGCATCGATCAGATCACTATAGTAGGGCCAGATTTTGCTCGGCCAGGCCGCTCCTGGGGCGATGGCAAGAGGCCGGGCGCAGGGGGACATCCCCATTTCGCGCAGCTTCACATCGACCCTGTGCCTGATATCAGGGGCCAAGGGGTAGCGCTCTTCCGGGGCGGCGCGGTAGCCATCCCCGAGGGCCCGCCTGACGGTATCGCGATTGCGGCGCCGGCTTGGGGTCGCAGCCATCCCCGGTCCGAGCAGTTTGCCTGCCAGCGAATCGGGAAGGAGTCGTCGCCGCCGGAGATCCTGCCGTCTCACCGCGAAATACCTGGGACCTTGGCCCAGGAGAAGTCGCAGCGCCCTGCTGCGCGGGCTCGCGTGGAGATCGATGATCAGGTCGAATCGCTCGGCGCGCAAGCGGAGCGCCAGCCGCCTGAGTTCGGCGGGGCCGCCGCCGCCCGGGAAGGTCCACAGATTGTCGATCTCGGGGAGGGGCGCCAGCAGATTCTCAAAGCGCGCGAGGGTGAGCCAGTGCAGCTCCGCCTTCGGTTTGCTGTACGCGAGATCACGGAGCGCGGGCAGGCCGAGCACGAGGTCGCCGAGGGCGGAGAAACGGATGACGAGAATCTTCATGCGCGGGCCTTGCTTGGGCACGGGCTTGGCCTTCATCACCGGGCCTGCTTGGATAGGGGCCTAGCCCGAAGCACCGGCCTTGCTTTAAATTGAGGTCGAGATTGTAAGCGGGCGGGCCTGTGCGGTCAAGGCGACCAATCCTTGACAGCTCTGCCCCGAGGGAGGGATCCTTTTCCCTATCGGAGGTTCCGGACGGAGCCTCCGCTCACCGTATCCGCCAACAGGAAGCAACGGATGAACCAAACCGGCGCCGAGCTTCATGACTTGCGTCACTATCTGGCGCTGCTAGCGCTCGACGTGCGGTTGACTCGCGATCGCCTGCGGGCCGATCGTGCATCATGGCAAAGGGAAATTCTCGTTCTGCTTCAGCGCTTGCCCGGCGGCCTTGCGGGCGCTGAGACGATTATCTGCGGGGAAGAGGCGGAGTACAGCGGCATGAAATCGTCGCCGGATCGAGCGCCGCTTGTCCGCGAGCTGTGGAATCGCTATGCGCGTGCAGAGCGATTGAACGGCGCCGACTGCCGACTCGAGCTCAGCGCACCGCTGTTTCTGCCCGGAGATGCATCGGTCATCCACTCCCTGTTTCTCAACCTGCTCGAAAACGCCAGTGCGGCGGCTCCGTCGGGTCCGCTGCGACTCGCCGCATCGAGCGGGCGAATTGTCATCGAAAACGGCGGGAGTCCGATGCCGGATGCGATCGCCGCAGCGCTCGAGCGAGGCGACGCTCCGCAGCCGAGGGGCGCCCGGGGCAGAGGCATCGGGCTGATTCTCGCGGGCGCCGTCAAACTGGGGTTCGCCATCGATGTCGAGAGGGAAGGGGATCTCACCCGCCTGACGCTGGAGCGCGGCGAAGCTTCCGCCCCCCGCCTGCTCATCGTCGAGGACGACGCCGGCCTGCGCGCGATGCTT
>PJEL010004795.1_pt1 | contig 11050 bp, 8 predicted proteins | sample 1853271 | NCBI WGS metagenome assembly PJEL01 (sample SAMN08108733, study PRJNA415343) | Invertebrate metagenome, whole genome shotgun sequencing project. | host: Globobulimina | place: Sweden: Gullmar Fjord | collected 2015-08 | reverse complement strand
ATAGATTGGCAAGCAATAGTCTCATTGAAGTGGTATGGCGGCCTTGTAAATAGTCTACCCTGGTTTCCCGGCCTGAAAACGAATGTATCGCCTTATCCACTGAATGTATCTATAGTACTACCCAACAGAGCCCGGGTCTACGTGAACGGAATCGAATTGACCGTATGAACCGGTGAGACCTCGTCCGTCGGTACAGAGCGTACACAACGACAGATCTCCCTTTTCAAAATGATATATTATGTTGATTATATTCTACAGTATATTGAATAAATGTATCAAAGAAATTGAATCTGTGGTGTTGTTCAGGAATCCATTGGGTTTGACCCATGCACCCAGCTACATGCAAAAAGACAGAGCAAAGGCTTTTCTCAAACAGATAGATGAGACTACGACCTTATACATGCTCCATGGATTCATACAGCATCTGTAAGCGATTGATTGTGGAGCTTTGCTGGCTACATTCCATTGCGATCGAACTCTCTGAAAAAAATGGACCAGAATACCACTCTCTCACAGCATCCTGTTCTTCTCTATGAAGAGGGAAACAGGAGAAGCACAAAGACTCGAGTTGAACCAGGCGTACAGGGCAGTCGATAGCTTTGGAAACACAGTATATGGTACATACAATAATCCTTGTGATGTGACCATGAGACCAGATGGCGTCTCCCTTGTCAATAGAGACATACAGTATTTCCAAGACACTGTCAATCATTGCATTGATAAAAACAACCCTCGACTGATGTCCCGCTGTGTCACAAGAAATAGATGAAAATAGAGACGTTGCCAGAGCATTCTGAACCAAGAGGGACACCCGTACGCGCATCAATGCTTTGAGATGGCCCGTGCAGTATTCTTGAACAATTGATCTGGTGGGATGGTCTACCTCTGTCGACTGAACCAACCAAGACTTTTCTCCTTCAAATATACCCTGTTCCAGAATCCTCTCCCTCATAATCAAAGCATATCCAAGTACTATCTTGGGCATGACCATTTCTTTTGCCAATGTTGGAGAGTATCGACCGAGCCATGTGGAGGACAGATCTTCTGCTGTCTGTGACTCTGTCAGGCTGGTGTAAAAGGCCTTGATACACCAATCCAGAGCCACCAAGATCTCCATCATATATTCTCCAAAACCAACCATATTTGTGAGTTCTGGGAATCCACCCTGGAAGCGATCATCGTCGGAATCACCAAGGTCAATATGCACAAATGCACAAATCTCCATGCACACTGTTGCCACCATACTATGAAAGGACTCGTCTCCGAGAACGTCCTTGGTACTCTTATTCCTCATTTCTTCAATCTCCTCATCAGTCATCTGCCCACCTTGATCCCGTTGAGCATGCGCCTGCTCCATGTTTTCTGAATGGCGAATAGCCGTAAAGCAAATGACCCTGCAGTCATGAATACATCATTGAATTACTGCCATTTCATCTTGTATCTCAACGAGAAATGCTGGTATTGTAATGTAATACATCAGTGCCAAACAGAAAAAGAACGTACATGTGGTAGAGATACAGGCATGTTTTCCCAGATGAATGAGATGTGTCATCCCCAAACCTATATACACTATCAATAAGCTTCCGAGCTGTACTCACCGCACGTAGAGAGTCCTTCCCCATCCTCATATGCTCTTTCCCTAGAGCATACTGATTCAAATCCATCATCATTGGCCCTTCAGAAAACTCAAGGAGGCGTTCCACCCATGCCTCAACAGCACCATCCATGACGTGTTTCTGACCAGAACGAGTATACCGTTCAATACACATACTCATGGCTTTAATCCTCTCTCTTTCTTCTTCTCGTATGCATGCAGCATTCATAGGATTCATGACTGCAAAGCTCGAGGTGATCTGAGACAGAATAGGTATCATGACACTGGTGATATCAGGTGACACTTCCTGCTGCACAGCCTTCCTCATCATACGCCGTCTCTGCTGCACTTTTCTCTTATACACAGGTGGCTTTGGTGTGCGAGATGTATTGATTGATGCATCCCTGAGTGCGTGTGGTTGACGTTGTCTGTGGTCCTCCTCGCCATCCTCCACTGACAAATCCTCAAAGTCAATACCTTCATCATACACTCGAAGCATTTTGCTTGATACTAGTACGAGTTCTAGTCTGATGATAATGCGTATATTATTACTATGATTATTATTATTATTTGTGTGTCTGTGTGTGTGTGTGTACATATAGGTAGAGAACTAAAATATCTACATTCGACATGGTGATGTATGGAGAGACTCTCTGTTCATGCAATCAACCCATTGTTGCATGAACAGATAACAGACCACATCACATCACATAGCAGTCTTTGATCTCATCATCATCATGAGATATCTTGATAAAGATATCTGTAGTACATCTGTCTATACGACTAGATGCACTACAAGGGAGAGTCATCCGTGCACGGATGTCCACGTGGAGAGAAGTGGAATAGTATGCACCAAATATATGCCTGTTGAATGTAGATATATCGATATACACACATATATATTGGCATCATACACAAGGAAAGAAAAGATGCCACATCGATGGATACGAGTATCACTCGCGGTCATTCTGTTGACATTGAATTGCCACGGAATGTGTCGTAGGGATCTGCACATGGTAGAACATGATAGAAACAAATGCACTAGTATAGAATGTAGAGAAACGCGTAGTGATGACTCGTTCACCTGGAAACCGTGTGGAGAGAGTAGAAACGGTTCGTCTGTATTTGAGGTTTCAAAGGTGACGCTCGAACCCGAGCGAATACGACGAGGGACCACAGCAACGTTTCGAATAGCAGCACAGAATGATGAATGGAAGGAGATGGATGTGGATTCGGGTGTGGTGGATATGGTGGTTCATTTGGGTGGTGTTGAAGTGTTTTCAGAGCAGGACTTGCTGTGTGATGTAACATCGTGTCCGATACCTGGAGGTGGTGTGGACTTTGGAATAACATATACACGGTCATTTCCTTTCTATACACCACCTGGGAGGTATCACCTGATGATGCAAGGGCACGTGCCAACTGCCAAGAATGTGCTGTTTTGTGTAGAGATTGCTTTTACTGTGCATTTTTTGTAAGTAGATACAAGGACGGCATTATTGTGATACAAGATCCATCATTATTGTGATACAAGATCCATCATTATTGTGAAATACAGAAGAATAAAACGTTACTTTCGCGTTGAAACATATCCTGCAAACATCATCAGGCCTGCGCCTAGACATGTCAAGGGTCCTAGGTGTTCATCAGGGAGTGTACAAGCTGCCAAGACTGCTGACCAGAGGGGTACTGTGGAGAATACGAGCTGCGCTTCTGTAGCAGTGACCATACTCTGTCCTTTCACGTGTAAAAAGGCAGTCAGTGCCCCACATGATACGCCGGCCCAGAGGAGCCAACCCCATGCCCCGAGTTGGTCCTGATATGCTGGCCACAGTTGCTGGATACCATCATAATGATCTGCAACCATGGGAGAGAATTCATACAATAATAGCATGGAAGCAATCACGGCTAAAGCACTCGATTTTCCTGCAGCGAGTTCCAGAGGAGATATGTTCTTTGCATACGATGGTATCCGGACAGTCGCCATGGAATATGTCACAGTTGCTGCCAGAATGTACAAATCCCCAGTGTTGGGAAAAGAGCCTTCCATACCACCAAGTCCACCGTTCCCTCCAATCTGTTGATCAAGAGTGACTATACATGCAGAGAAGAGTGCTACTATCGATCCAAGGAATTGCCACGATGACGGTCTATCTCCAAACAAGGTGGATAAGAGAGGCGTCCACAATGCCGTGGCCTGAATGAGAAATCCTGCCCTGATGGCACCACTCATGGATATCCCTTCTGTCTGCAACAGTGTCGCACAGCTGTTGTAAAATCCGATTTCTATCGCACCTAATGCTACTGTAGGGATATCCATACCCAAGACACGAGTCACGTGTCGCTTTGGAATCTCCTTGCCAGAAGCACGAGCTCGATGCTGTGCCACCAGCACTATAGTCCCCAAGACTGCAAGCTGCAACACCCCTCGAATCCAAGCGACGAGTTCTGGCGTCGGTCCCCCGGGCAAATTGAATAAAATCTTTAAAGCGGGGGTATATGATCCCCATAACACCGCCACGGTGAGCAAATACCCATTCCCTCTCAACCATTGGTCGTTCGTTTCGGGAGCTGACTCAGACAGACTGCTCACCGGATCCTCACGCAAAGCATCAACTTCCGTGAGTTTTGAATATATTTTAGTTACTTGAAGTGATGGATTTCCCCGGGGATACCGAATACATCCAATCCGTGACAGTAGTGTCACACATGTGGCATGTCTCGGTACCGAGACATGTCGCGCATGCGCAACTCCATACATATCACTCAAACACAACTGACAACTGTCTGTTGTGAGTTATTATTATTTATTGTACAATAGTAGTAGTAGTAGTATGAGGCAGTATGATGGAATGTTTGCTTTTGTAGAATCTGGATGATGATGATCCAGATACTGGACATGGCCTTGCAAGTGCATTCACTTGCTTTGAAGCACGTTTCTTTTCATTCATTCCAAGTCCACTAGATGGACGTAAAGATACTAGCTAGTAGAATAGTATCTATCTAGTCATCGTACTAGCACTACAAGAGAAAAGAGCACTACTGTAATGCTCATGCTATGGTGTAATGCCTTCATGCAGATGTTGGTCTGGAGAGTCAAAGGGTATTGGACCATCCAAGAGAATTTCCACCAAGGAATTCCTACTACGTGCGGTCGTCTATATGTAGATGTATTGCCATGTTTGTCATACACTCAAATCTATAGTACATTTTATATTTGTCCATGGTATGTATATAATTTGATTGATACTGTTCCTAGTGTTCCTTTCCTTGTCCTTGTAGGGCAATATCCAGCAATGCCCTGACATCGTTATGACGCACAATGCATGCATGCATGAATATAGAATTCATAGAATGTGATACATGTAGGGAGATATGAGCATTCTTGAAAGAAGTGTGTGGTTGGCTGGGATTCTGGCCGTGTGGTGCTGCTGTGCCCATGGTGCGGATTGGGAGCACTGCAAACGAGTCACTGGGGCATTTAATGTGACTGACTTTTCCTTGAACCCTGACCCAATCGAAGCTGGGAGTCCTGCTACCTTTTCATTGTTTACTGAACATGATATTGACGTTGAAGATGGGTCTCTGACTGCAAGTGTGCAATACTTTGGTTTCAAAGTGTTTTCAAAAACAGGACCTCTGTGTGAGCCTGTATCATGTCCGATTGACAAGGGTACCAATGTCTTGGATTTTGTTGAAAACATGCCTGGTTTTCTTCCTCCTGGAAAGCTTGTGCTTACATTGCATGGAAAAAGAGCTGATAATCTGGATCTTTTCTGTGTCAAAGTGAACTTGTATGGCAAAAAAGACAGACAGGTCAAGGATGCTCATCTTGGGTCTCGTCTTGGTGTGAGCCTCACGTCTCTTTAATGTATTTTTTATCCTCTGCAAGGTGATGATGATCATCATCATGAGGTGGCGTATTCTTTTCTATATTCATACTGTAAAGTCAGATACTTGGTTGAAAATATACAGATGAATCAAATATATATAGTGGAAGGTCAGTTGTGCCTGCCATCCTTATCAATGAATAAAATCGTTTCAATCGTCTTTGAGAGCTCTCCGAGCTTTAAAAGTACTTGGAATTCATTTTGCTCAAGCCTACACCACGTAGGTTGGCGTAATGACTTGCTGTCATCAAGATCTCTCCTCTTGTTCATATCATATGTCAGTGTTTGCCACCGTTCATCACAAATATACCCAGAATGGCTGATTTCCTTATATCCTAGTGAGTATAACTGTTCTAAAATTTTCAGTGGTTGGGAATATCCTGACTTTCTATACAACTCAGGGTTCCATTCTATGCTGATTAGTTTGGGACGATCCCGTGTTGGTTTTAACAGTGGTAAGAATCCATCAATAACATGACCTCCCCAGCCATCAGCAGATATTTTGAGGGCGCTGATTCTATCACTTCCAGAAACCAAGTGCCCGGCATGCCGCACGGTACCGATGAGACATCCATCCTTTTCCTCGTCTGGGGAAAATGGGAGTCCATACCCACGATGCTGCATCCTTCCTAAATCAGAGTCTATTGTCATATTGCTTTCTGATACTCGTAGACAGACAGACTCTCCTTCTTGTGAAGCCGATCCAAGAGGATACTTGTGCACTTTTATCAAGTCTTGAAAACCATTTCTTGAAATGCTTTCTTGAAATGCTTCCAGAGATTTTGACCCCACCTCAAAAGCAATCACCTTGTGTCCTCGAGAGGCGGCTGCAAGAGATGTGAGGCCATACCCTGCTCCAACTTCAACAAACACTCCAGGGATTCTTTTCAAGGAGCCTACTATAATATCGACCAAATTTGGTCCTCTATTTGGTAGGACGGATGGCTGCCAGGTCCCGTAGGCCAATAGTGCTGCAGATACATCAGATCTTGCATGCCATTCTCCAACACCTGCTGCATGTGTCATCACATCAAATGGTGGATCAAATCTCGTTGAGACAGGCACGAGGGTATATTGAGCTTCTCTTTGCGCTACTTTTTCAAGAAGAGCCACTATTTCTGCTACTATCTTCTCCTCGTGGTCATTCTTTGAGAACCACTCTGAAATCTCAAGCTGGGCTGGATATGCTACATTCTCCGCCTTCTCTTGGGCCCCTCCTGACGACCTCCATGGAGCGATGCATGTTTGATCAGAACTTTTAGGGAATGTTTTAGAGGGGAGTATCCGTATTTCTTGTTGAAAGGACCCATGAAGAGCATATGATAGCACAGTATCTGTCAATATCCCTTCACCTGTCCTTTCTAATGTATTCAGTGATTCAACTTGGGAATACACTTTGTCCTTCATCGAAGATATCTGATTGTATACATCCATTAAGACAGGATGCTTTTTGACAGCTGCAATGAAGTCGTGTCTAATGCTTCTTTGACGCACTCGGCAAGAATTGAGTGCTGCTGACGCAGAGCTGTATGCTGAATTCCACACAGCAACAAATGTATCCTTGGAAGTCAGCAGATTTGTCAAGTTGAGAGATTCAGGACGACTATCACCCATCCCACAGCATGCAACTCCTCCAAATTTCAAAACTGACAAATATCTGAAAACAATTTCCTTCTCTTCATCATTTCTCAGGGCAACAAAGGTCTCCAAAAATGCTGGGAACCATGATTTGACATGCATCTCTGCCAGCTCAATGTTGTACGTCCGAATTTCCCATCCAGGATTTGCAAAATGCAAATCTTTATATAATATTTCTCGTTCTTTTAGTTCATCACTGCCATGATACATGAAATGCACAGTCTTTGGGATTTGCAAAGATGGCAGCATGTTCCACACTGACACATCGTCCTGCCAGGGTGTCTCCACATCTTCTTCTCGATATATAGGAAGTACTTTGAGTTTGTCAAGACCTATCTCTATTCGTTTGGTGATTGTATCCGTTTTGTACGAAAAGTGGGAACCAAGCAACATGGTTCCTACCAGCACCAGCACCAGCACAACAACTCCAATCCACTTTCTGCTCCACATGTACCATCGAGGCAATGATTTCATTTTCCTTTGGTCTTTGTAAAAATAGTCATGCTGTGGATAAGGAACGGAAAGCCCTTTCAGCTGCGTCCCCGAGTATGCACGCCTATGGAAACTAACCAAAGAGCCTGTCGAGGCTTCACCTCCGGGTGATCCAGTCCCTTCCCAGGTCATGCCCGGAAATCTTCCACTTTTTACCATTGTATTTTGTCCTGTCCAACTCACCTATTGTCATTCAAACCAGCCAGAGACTGTTGACGATCGGGAGCGACCACGCGGTCAGGTAGTTACTCTCTCAGGACACAACGCACATACGTGTATGGATACATTGTACATTATACCAAATACTATTCATCATACATCACAGCTGTTCGAGCAACGTGAGAAGTAGACCCCTTTTTCGAGGACGTTCTACAGTATTGAAAATGTGTCCACCACCTGTGCAGACCACACTCGTTGTTGAAGCGTGATCAGGGCAGTAATAGTTTTAGACAAGTATGGTAAATTATTTTCAATAGTAACACGCTCGTGACATGCCATACATGTTGAATTGAGAGTCGACGTCGAGTGCAACTTCTAAATAAAATATTTTTAATCCATTCTAGTTGAAACCATGTAGACACGGTTGAAGAACTGCAGACTTCAGCCAAGTCTGATTATTTCTATTTTCACCCAAGGATATGATTTTATATGTTTTGATACCAGATATTGTGTACTGAGATGGTGTCTGATACCAGGAGACTGATGATGACGGTTCTGCCTTGTGTATTTGAATACACTTTGCTTTTAGAACAAACCAAAAGGGAGTAGATGAGTGGACGATGGCCATGAAGGATGTACATCGTGTCCTATGGATGGCACTCGTATCGAGATGTGTCACGTTGGGTTTGATTGTGCTTCAGGATGTCCTGTTTCGGGACTTGTCAACCTCATCACACCTGCAGTACTATCCCTGCCATGGTGGTGATGAGCTTACAGGGCACAAGAGATCTTGGTGGCTCGATATGATGGAATCTGTGATTCCCTGGGATGGGATATATTTCATGAGAATTGCACAATGTGGATATGAGAGTGATCAAATATTTGCCTTTTTTCCACTGTTGCCAGCAATCATGCGAGTGTCTGGTGAGGTATTCAATGTGATCTTCAAATCTTGGTTCCATGAAGATGCTCCCATGGAATACATAAGATTTGTATTTGGTTTGGCTGGATTTTCTGTGAATATGGTGGCATTCTGTGGGGCAGCAGTATGCTTGTATAGTCTGGGTAAAATGGTTGTCAAGGACCATGCTGTTGTTGCTCTATCTGTCCTTTTATTCTGCTGGAACCCGGCTTCTGTGTTTTATTCGGCAGTGTACACAGAATCATTGTTTGCTTTGTGTACTTGGATGGGATTGACGAAGATTCTTGGGTCACCGAGGTCGTATTGGACTGGTGTCTTGTGGTTTGCTTTAGCAAGTTCATCACGGTCAAATGGGATACTTGCAGTGTGGTTTCTCTTGCATACGTATTTCACAGATATGATCTCTTCTGATGATGGAATTTTACATGGTTTTGTGAGGACTCTGATTGGATCGGTAATTGTCTGTATCCCATACGTTTGTATGCAAACCTATGGATACTTTTCCTTCTGCAGGCAGGAAGATAATCCACCATGGTGCAATGCTACCATGCCATCGATATATGGGTATATTCAGAATAAATACTGGGACGTTGGGTTTTTAAACTTTTATGAGAAATTGATACGACTTCCGTTTGTCGTGCAGTCGCTTCCAGTAATTGCTGTATCTGTTGCAGCATGCTGGACATGGACCTATGCAAGTCTAAAACGAGCATGCAGCTTGGGATTGATTTCCCTCGGACCACAGAAAGTACTTGAGATTCGCAAAAAGTTAAAACATTCTTGTTGCATTGTAGAACCACGTGTAGGGCCGTTCGTGTATCACCTGGCGCTCATGACAGCAGTTGCTGCTCTTGTCATGCATGTCAATGTAGCGACAAGATTCTTGTCTTCAAGTCCCCTCCTCTTTTGGTATACCGCACAAAGAATGCTTAATGGACCTCATATACAGAGCTACTTGATATGGTTGTGGTTTCTCTCGTATATTTTGGTGGGAACTCTGATGTTTAGCAACTTTTATCCCTGGACGTGATCCCATTGGGACCTACCTTGTACCTTGAACTTTAAAGAGTATGCTTCACTTTGTAAAGAAATAGTCTTTTATCCGTTGCTTCTTGCTCGAATTTTCTTTCGATGAAAGTTCACCAGACGAGCTTTTCTGTATCTCTTTGAGCAATTTTTCTTGCTCGGAAATGTCAATGTCAGAGAGGCAGATGAAATCTGTGTGCTTTTCTTCCTTGATTTCAATCACTTCTGCCTTGGGTGTCACCTTTTTCCCTGAGAAATATGCATCAATCTTTGACTTGTCCTGTGTCAAATCCATCAGGCTACATAATCTGTCGACAAGCTTCTTGGATTTCTCTTTAGTCTCTGCGTTGACTGTTGGGATGATTTTCTTTGGCCGCAATGTTCTGATACAGCCTTGCAACTCATCAAAACTACTATGCTCACTATATGGTGCTCCTACTATTGACACAAGGTCGCACGCTTGCCGCACATGAAGGATATCTTTGGAGCTCTTCCCACGAAATGTCCATCCTGTTGGCCTGACAATGACAGCAGATGTCCATCTCTCCTGAGCCTTGAGTTCATCCCTCAGTACTTCTGGGTACCTCGTTTGTTTTAATGTACCCACATGAATCTGAGCCTTGCTGGGGTCATCGACGATCAGCTGGGACCATTCCTCTTTCAGATCAAGCAAGTTGAGCACCTTGCGTTTATTTGGTGTCACGTATACTTTGAGATTGCAAATCTCTGCAGCTCCAAAGTATGCTCTCTCCTTGCCAATATGATACGACATGAATACAAAAAGAGTTTGTGGTTCTTTTGTGATTCGTAACCCGATAAATCTCGCAATCTCAAGCACAACATCATCCTGCTTTGGGAAGACATATTTGGGATCGCAATAAGTTGTGTCCAGCATCACAATGTCAATGGGCTTTTCTGGATGCATCAGAAAAGGATCACTCCCATGAATATCATCACTCCATCTAAAATCTCCTGTATGAAGTATACGACACCCATCTTGCCGTTCAAAAAGAAACATGACTGCCCCTGGACAATGATTTGCTGAAATGGATCGTCCTTTGAGGAATTATCCAAGATTCTCGCTTCATCGACAATAGATAAAGCTGTTTTAATATGTTTCATAGTTCTTGGTATCCTATAGTGAATCTTTTCAATTGGGACGTTATGTCCTCCCTCCGAGACACGTTGTTTGACTCTGGCTTCATTCAAGCTTGAATTAAACAAATGAATATATACAAGGATGATTTTATAACAATTAGTCTTTGCCTGGGCAATAAAGTCGACCTTTGATTCATGAGAAAAAACCGTTTCAAAACAAAAAGAAACTCC
>PJEL010004794.1_pt1 | contig 11051 bp, 12 predicted proteins | sample 1853271 | NCBI WGS metagenome assembly PJEL01 (sample SAMN08108733, study PRJNA415343) | Invertebrate metagenome, whole genome shotgun sequencing project. | host: Globobulimina | place: Sweden: Gullmar Fjord | collected 2015-08 | reverse complement strand
CTTTTCGCGAAAATTGCAGGCAGAACGGCCACGAGGCCAGTTCTTTTGCAATTTTCGGGCAAATCACGCCGGGAGACCCAATCTCGTGACGATGGCTTCGCCGGGAGGGTGCCGGTGGCGGTCTCCACGCAGCGGCCCGAGCCGCTGCCCCGGAGTTGTGGGCCGGAATCCATCGCGAGACCCACGATGCGACGTCCCCTGCGACCCGTGCCGGGCCACATGAGACGCCACCGTGTTTCATCATTCTGCGGATGAAGCGCGATGGATTCTTGCCGACGCGTTGGGGCCGCTGAATGTGATACGGGGCACCCACGGGAAGCGCGCTCAACAAGGCGAGCGCCGTGCTGAAATACGGAAGCACCGCGCGCTGAAGCGACGAATTGCGATGTGCCGCTGGACTTCGCTACGAAGTATAGCTACGGTTCAACCCATGGGAATTCGAGAGTTCACCGTTGCTGCTGGCGTGATTCGTGATGGCGACGGTCTCATCCTGATCACCCGCCGGCCGGCTGGAACCCACATGCAGGACCTTTGGGAATTCCCTGGCGGGAAGCTTCGGCCTGGTGAGAGTCCAGCAGTGGCGCTGGAGCGTGAACTCCACGAAGAGCTGGGTGTCGAATCCTGCTGCGGCGCACCGATTACTTTTTCGGTCCACGAGGAGCCCGGATTACGCATCCTTTTGCTCTTCTTTGACGCGGTCATTACCGGCGATCCCCAAGCTCTTGAGGGGCAGGAAATGCGCTGGGTCGAAGCTGAGCGGCTTGTTGACTATGAGATGCCGCCCGCCGATCTTGCGTTGATTGCTTACTTGAGCGGCGGAATCTCGGTTCCGAAGATATAGCGGTCGAACCAGTCGTGATAGTCCTTGCCACTGACGGCATTGGCGAAAAGAATGACGTCTTCGGTGATGACCTTGAGATCCTTTTTTGCGGCTTGGGTCGTTAAGAAATAGAGCATCTTTTTGAAGTTCTGATCGCCCATATCTTGGCGTAACGCATGCAGCACGTAGGGCCCCTTGCCGTAGAGCAACTGGGTATAACAACGCTGAATTGTCCGCGAACCACCGAGGGAACCAGCGCCGTAGATGCTTGATAAGTCGGAGCATTCATCGGTGTCCTGCTGCCACGCCTTGAGTTGGACCTTCGCTTTCTTCTTATCCTTTGCGCCTTCGCTCATGAACATGTATGAAAGGTACTCAGCGAAAGATTCCGAAATCCAGTTATCGTACGGTGTGGCCCAGCTGACAAGATTGCCGAACCACTGGTGAGCAATCTCGTGCGCATAACGGGCGTTCTGTCCTTTTTTGGCGTAACGGGCTATCAGTGTATTCTCGTCTGAAGAATCTCCACCCATCGGTGATAATCCTTCTGAGGTGATTTCAACGATACCGGCGGGCGCCTGCCAGAAAAAGTGGCGGTAGTAGGGGATTTCGACGACCTCCAGCTCTTTATAAGGGAAGGGTTCCATGCCATTGGAGTAAAAATCGAGGACCGCGAGTCCGTTGCGAAGCAGGTTCTTTGCGCCCCGGTTTTTGGCCATGGCGTAGGAGTACACTTTGAGATCGTAGCGATCCTTCTGTTTTTCGGCGACTTCAAATTTACCCATGACGAGGAAAGGAAAAGACATATTCATGGTTTCCCTGGTCTCGATGCAGTTGAGGTCTCCTTCTTTCCAACGTCTGAGATTGACGCCGCAACCGAGCGGCGTATAAGGCTCCTTGACTTTGAGTACGGCGTGAAAAGGCGCCTTGACGGTGTAGATGTCGAATTGCGGGAAATAGGCCATGTTGCCGAGAACAAGATAACTGTCGCCGGCGTAGTTTTCGAGGAATTTTCCTTCGCATTTGATCTCGAGGCTGATCTTCTGCCCGGCCATCATTGTGCGCGGTAGCTTGATCAGCAACTCGTCGTATTTGTGCGAAAAATCGAGGGAGAGTCCATCGGAAGTTTTGACACTCTTGACATGGAGCTGATCATCTCGCTCATCCCACATTTGGCGGAAATTCTCCGAGCGACCGTTGAGCAGGTTGAAGCTGACCACCTGCAGCCCGGTGCGCATCGCTGTGACTTCAGTGACGAGCTTCTGTTTCATGAAAAGATTGTCGGAAGTCACGATCTCCAGGTCGATATTGGTTTGCATCGCTGGAGGCACAGGGCGCCGCTTCGGATCAAAGGATACCGGTTGGTCAATTAATGTATCGATCACGGCAAAATTCATACTTGCCTGGGTGAACTTGTCCCATTGGGCAAATTGTGAGTCGAAGCTTTCGATTTCGTCGCAGAAGTAGATGCTGTCCTTTTTTCCGTCCCAAAGAAAAGCCATAGCCTGGGTGCCAGGAAAACTGTTGAAAAGTGAACTTGCCAGAATATGATCGAGTTTGGTGTATGGCGTTTCGTTCCAACGTTCGATACTGCGCTCAAGGACCTCACCAAGCTTGCTCGCGGTTTTGTGTTCTGCGCCCAGTAGCCCGTCGGGAATCGTATTCGTAAAAAATACGGCTGAGGTGAAGGTTTCGCTGAAAACATCGCCTCCTTTCCAGTTGACCTTAGCCTCCATCGTTGTCTGATTGGCTTGATAGAAGGGGCCCTTCTCGATAGCAACAGCGACTTTGCCGGCGCCAGAAAATGCGAAACCGACGTTGTGTCCTGCCGCGATAATGCCTTCGGTTTCACCGCTGATGGTGAAGGTCGCGTTGCCAAGGGTGAATCCAAAATTCTGCACCGCGTGGGCGTCGCTTGCGAGCGTCGGATGACCCAATTGGTCAAGAATTTCCTGATAGGTTCCAGCTCCTGCCGTTGAAGCAACCAAACACATCAAAATGCAAAAAATACGCATACGGTCCCCCATAAGATCTCAATCCCCTGAGTGTAACAAATCGGCCGAAAATGCGGGAAAGGTGTGCTTAGCGGCCAGGCGGGAGAGGATCAGACAGACATCGCATTGCGAGACCTGGCTGAAGGTGTTATTGATCTCTCATGAGGTGGGGATTCTCCCCCCTCAAACTCCCCCCATTCGGAGCAGTCTGCCTTTCACGACGGTGTGCTCATTTTTTGTCCGGGAAGTTATTCCCCAATGTATCAGCCCATCTTCCACAGGTACAGGATGAGGTAACCGCCCAGTGCAAGCACCGCCCATAAGGCGATGGCGCCGGTGTGCCAGGTGCGCGCGAACACACCCTCTGGACCGTGGAGTTTAAAAACTGCCAAGTATCCATATTCGAGGATCCGCTCAGCTACTACGAGCGAATAATAATGCAACTTCCGGCCAAAGGGGAGCATCGCCTTGAAGGTGTTCGGTATCGCTTTGCGGTAGAGCCAGTCGAAGTCAAGGTTGGTACACCGCATTTCGGCAGGGTAAAGACCGGCGCGCTTGAGCACAGCAAAGGCGGCGATCGCGAGTATCAGCAACTGGAGCTGGGTGATGACGTGGCCGGTGGTGTACGGATGGAAGTCAACCGGGTAAGGAAGGATCGAGTAGAGGAAGCCAGGAAAGCAGCCAATGAAAATACAGAGAGCTGCGGTGATACCCATGGCTAGAAGCATGTTCCACGGTGCTTCTTTGACCCGTTTGCCCGAGTCGTGGGCAAAGAATGGGTAATACGGGATTTTGATACCAGAGTGGTGGAGCACACCTGCCGAAGCAAAGATGAGCACCAACGAGACGATCGTCCGATGCTCGTGGGCTGCGGCGGCGATGATCATGCCCTTGCTGACAAATCCGGAGAATAGCGGGAAGGCCGAGATCGACGCCGCGCCGACAAGGCAAAACGCCGTTGTCCAGGGCATCGATTTGTAGAGTCCTCCGAGTTCAGTGCACTTGGTAGTTCCGGTCCGGTGCAGTACAGCGCCCATCGACATGAAGAGCAGGGCCTTGTAGAGGATATGAGCAAAAGCGTGTGATGCAGTGCCATTGAGGGAGAGTTCACTGCCAATACCGATGCCGACGATCATGAAGCCAAGCTGGTTGTTGAGGCTATAAGCCAAAACCCGGCGTAGGTCGTTTTCTATAACAGCGAAAAAGACCGGAAACGCGGTCATGATCGCGCCAATCCACACAAGACACTCAGTACCAGCAAAACCGCGCGCCAAAGCATAGATCGCGAGTTTGGTGGTGAAGGCGCTCAAGAATACCGTTCCAGTAGCGGTCGCTTCGGGGTACGCATCTTGAAGCCAGTTGTGCAGAAGCGGAAAGGCGGCCTTGATACCAAAAGCGAGGAAAATGAGCAGGGTTGGTAGATCCTGGATGGTGCCGCTGTCGCCGATGATTTTGTCGAAGGTGAGGCTACCTCCGCCAGCGACGCGGAGGATAATACCGGCGAGTAAAACAACCCCTGAGCCAATCTGGATAATCAGGTATCGCATACCTGTTCGAAATGATCGTTCGCTGCGCCGCGCCCAGATCAGGAAGACCGAAGAAATGGCGGTCAGTTCCCAGAAGATAAAGAGGGTCACAAGATCACCGGCAAACACCGCGCTGATCGCGGCGCCGGCATATATCATCCCGCTCACGTGCTGCAGGGTGTCTTTAACGTGCAGTGCATATATTGCACACAAAAAGGCCGCAATGTGGAAGATATAACCCCAGACCAGGCTCAGTTTATCGATACGGATCAGGGTCAACTGGTAGCCGAACAGCTCGAGATGGGACAGTAGACCATTGTCCAAGCTCAGGAGGTGCGCAGCACTGATCAGTGGCAGGGCCACCAGATAGGCCTTCTGGACCCGGCCGCGGAGCAGGGGCAACAACAAGGCGCCAACAATCAGGATCGTGCCGGGAGGAAGATTATTGATCATAATAGTCCTCATCCCTGGTCACAATACTGCGCAGTGCTTTACCTGCAAACACCATGAAAATGTAGGCAAAAAAACCGAAGAATCCGTAAAAGCCGAACCAACCCTCAAACGAGAAGCTAACGTGCTTGTGGTAGACCAGGTCGCTCAGCATCAGCAAGGCACAAATGGCGTATAGGGCGTAGACGATTTTGTCGACGTTGCGGGGGTTATCAAGCCAGTAGCTACGTTCTTCACTCATTGCAGTTTCATCCCGGCGAGCAGTTCGTAGATGCCTTCGGAAAAGAAAAAGAGCACGATACAGCCGATGGCAGTCAGGACCGGCGGTAAGACGCAGAGGAACGGCGCCTCCTTGATCCCTGTCTTATTCGTGGGTGATCCGTGCAGGTCATCGTTATCGTTCGCTTCACTAAAGAAGGCGCGTCCTACGACCGGCATCAGGTACGCGACGCTGAGCAGGGAACTGACCATCAGCACGCCGATCATCACCTTCTGTTCTGCTTCGGCCGCGCCTAATGCGAGGTACCATTTGCTCCATGATCCGCCCATTGGGGGTAGGCCGATGATACTGCACGAGCCAAGAAAGAAGGCGAAAAACGTGAATGGCATACGGCGTCCGAGTCCGTCCATCTCGCTGATCTCAGATTTGTGGGCGCCGACCAATACCGCACCGGCACAGAAAAACAGCGTAATCTTGCCGAAGGCATGCATCGCGATGTGCATGCTGCCCCCTATCACTGCGGGTCCCGTGGCGAGCGCAGCGCCTAATACGATGTAGGAGAGCTGGCTGATCGTGGAGTATGCAAGCCGGGCCTTGAGGTTGTCCTTGGTGAGAGCAATGCACGAGGCGTAAAGGATTGTTGCCGCAGCCACCCAGGTTAACCACCGGCTCGCATCAGTCTGTTGCAGCAAATCGATGCCGAACAAGTAGACCATGATCTTCATGATGGTGAACACCCCAGCCTTGACTACTGCGACAGCATGCAGCAGGGCGCTGACCGGTGTTGGGGCGACCATCGCCGCCGGCAGCCAGCGGTGAAACGGCAGCAGTGCCGCCTTGGCGGTACCAAATGCGAAGAGGGCTACAAGCGTGAGCAGGACTCCGTTCGATGCTTTGCCGGCCAAGATGCCGCCCGGCTGAAACTCAGTGGTACCGGCCAGTTTGTAGGTCCAGATCAGGGCGAAGAGAAAAAAAGCAACCGAAGTGCTCATCAGGATCCCGAGATAGAGCCGTCCCGCCTTCTTGGCTTTTTCAGTGCCGTGGTGGGTGACCAGTGGGAAGGTAGAAAGCGTAATCGCTTCGTAAAAAACAAACAAGGTGAAGGCATTAGCCGCAAAAGCTACACCCAAAGCACCAGTAATAGCGAGGGCAAAGCAGATATAGAGGCGGGTTTGGTTGACTTCATGGTGGCCGCGCATATAACCGATCGAATAGAGGGTGGTGATGATCCACAGGCCCGAAGCGACCAAGGAAAAAAGCATGCCTAATGGTTCGACCTCGAAGGCCAATGAGAGCCCGGGCAATATCTCAACAAGATCCAGCCGTGGTCGGCCGCCAGCCTGCACGACCGGGAGAATCTTCGCGACGATCAGGGCGAAGAGACTGCCGGCAGTCACCAAACTTGCGGTTTCCCGCAGATTGGGACGCCGAGAAAGAAGGGCGACCAATATCGCGCCGCCTAGGGGCCAGATGACAGCCAGACCAACCAGGGTGCCGGTGGTCATGGTGTGCCCCCAATGAGCATCTCGGCCGCCGCCCGGGCTACACCAACGTTCAACGAAGTAAAGGTGCCGAAGAACAGCGTAGCGCCGATCAGCAACCAGGTCGGTATCAACATGCTCGGCGGTGCTTCTTTCACTACAGGAGCGTCGGCCGGCGCCTCTTCGAAATACGCAACCTCAACTACCCGCCAGATATACACCAGGGCGAGCAACGAACTCATCAGGATCAGCACTGCCACCGGCCACAGACCGGCTTCCAGGGCGCCTGTTACGAGGTACCACTTGCTGACAAAACCGACGGTCATAGGAACACCGATCATACTGAGGCCGCCGACAACAAATGCGGCCATCGTTAGAGGCATTCGCCGTCCGATTCCGCGCATGTCCGCCAGATTTGTTGATCCAATACGCAGCAATACACAGGCCATTACCAGGAATAGACCGCTTTTCATCAAGGCGTGGTTGAAGAGATGCACGATGCCGCCGGTAAGCCCGTCAACGTTCGCAAGGCTCAGCCCCAGGACCATGTATCCGACTTGGGCAACGCTCGAGTAGGCGAGCATGCGCTTGATGTCGGTCTGAAAAATAGCCACTATCGAACCAGCGAACATCGCGAGAATCGCTAATGGCATCAATACTGCGTCAAGCCTCAATTCGGTGAATGCGAGCTGCACCCCGAAGACACTGAAGACAAAACGAGCCAATACGTAATAAGCAACCTTCGTCGCGGTTGCCGCGAGAAACGCCGTGACGACTGCCGGTGCATAGGTGTACGCGTTGGGCAGCCAGATGTGCAAGGGGAAAACAGCCAGCTTGATGCTCGTACCGACGCAGACACAAGCGAGTGCCACCAGCACCGTCCGGTTGGGACCGACCAGGGCGAGTTGGTTTGCCATGTCGGCAATATTGAGCGTGCCGGTGACCATATAGAGCAGGCCGATCCCGAGCAGCAGAAAGGTCCCGCCGATGGTTCCCATTACCAAATACTGGATGGCCGAGGTCAGAGCTCGCCTCGTCGTGCCTTGAGAAATCAGGGCGTACGAAGAGAGTGAGGAGATCTCGAGAAAAACGAAGATGTTGAATACGTCACCGGTGATGGTCATGCCGGCCAAACCGGTCATGCACAGCAGGTATGCGGCGTAGAACAAGGAATGGCGGTCAAGCGGCAATTCCGCGGACAAGCTGCGTGGACTGGCGATCAGTACCACCGCACATATCCCAGTGACGATCAAAAGTACCAAGGCGTTGAAGAGATCGATATGCAGCTCGATCCCCCAGGGTGGACCCCAGCCGCCGAGCTTATAGCTGATCGTGCCATGATGAATGACCCGGTTGAGCAGTACCCAGGCTGTGACAAACGAGGTCGAGGCTGCGGCCATGGCTACGAACCAACACCAGCGCGCGCGCCGCAGGACCAGACACAAGGTTGCCGAGAGCAGCGGCACGACTATCTGCACGGCCGGCAGATCGTCCGCAATCCGGGTAAGGAGGTCGGGGCTCGTCATTCGTTTGCCTCCAACTCCCGAATTTCGTCCTCTTCAATAGTGTCGTACGCCTCGCGAATACGGACCACCAGAGCCAGGCCGACGGCGGTTGTTGCCACTCCGACGACGATCGCCGTGAGCATCAGTACGTGGGGTACCGGGTTGGAGTAGACATCAAATCCCTCAGCTACGATGGGCGCGGTGCCGCCGCGAACCTTGCCCATGCTGATGTAGAACATGATGACCGAACCCTGGAAAATATTCAGCCCGATAATCTTCTTGATCAGATTACCCTTAGCGATGACAACGTAGAGACCAGCCATCATCAGAACGATCACTACCCAGTAATTAAAAAGACCGAAGTCGAACATCACACTCTGCTCCGGCCGGCAAATTGGTAGAAGATCGTTACCATCACAGCTGTCACTGTTATTCCCACCCCGAGTTCAACCAGCAAGATGCCGAGGTGCTGCCCATGAAGCGGCTCGTGCGACAGCACGTTGTATTCGAGGAAATTTCCGCCAAACAAAACAGCGGCAACTCCCACCGAACCGTAGAGTATGACGCCACCGGCTGTCAGCATCCGCAGGATCCCGGGCGTTACGATTCGTTTGGCTTCGTCGAGACCGAAGATCAGGGCATAAAGGATGATCGCAGCTGCAAACATAACCCCAGCCTGAAATCCGCCGCCGGGACCGTAGTCGCCGTGAAACTGGACATAAAGGGCAAAAAGCATAATCAACGGGATCAGTATTTTGCTGAGAATTCTAAAAATTACATGGGAGGTCAAGAGGATTCCTCCTCTGAAATATTTTCAACTGGCGCTATTGCAGGAGGCTTGACGGTTTTTTCGTAGAAGATACCAAGTCCTTCTGATGGATGGGCCTCAGACCGGAAAGCAAAGCGATTTCGTCTGATTGAAGAGGCGCCAAGGAGTAGCATGACTCCGATACCGGCGGCAAAGATCACCGTCGTTTCGCCCCAGGTGTCGTAGCCGCGATACGAAGCAAGCACAGATGTGACCTGATTGGGAATCCCGATCTCCTCTGGGCTATCTTCGATGAAGCGTGGCGCCATGTGGTGGTGAATCGGTGCGTCCGGGTCTCCATAGTGGGGCATGTCGAGGGTGCCGTAAATGAGAGCTGCACCTGTCAACGATACGACCAGCAGGGCTTTCAAACTCGGCCGGTTGTACTCCGGTTTCTCTTTGCTGTTGGTGAGCCCCAGAGTTCCCAACATCAGTACGGTCGAGATACCGGCGCCGACGGCAGCCTCCGTAAATGCGACGTCAACGGCATCCATTACCGTAAATAAGGCCGCTGCGAGGAGACTGAAAATCCCCAGCATCATGACCGAGGCGAAAAGGTCGCGGAGCATGATTACGGCTACCGCCACCGATACCAGGAAGATAAATAGCACGATGTGCACGATTTCAATCATGAGTCTTCCCGCTTATCGCCAGGTGATTTCCACGGTTTGAGCCCATTGGTGTATGCGGCTTTGGCCAGAGCATGGCTGGCCAGTGGTGAAGTCATGAGAAGGAAGATCAATACCATGACAAGCTTCACGGTCACTAGGCTGAGACCTGCTTGGAACATCAGGCCGATTACGATCAACCAAGAACCAACGGTATCGGTAACGCTGGCGGCATGGATTCGGGTATAAAAATCGGGCAAACGCAATAACCCGATGCCACCGACAATAACGAAGAATGAACCCGTAACGAGGAATATCCAGCTCAGTACTTCAAGAGTCTGCGCCATCTCAACCCTCCTCATCCGGCGTATCTTCGCTGCCGCCGAGTTCGCCGAAGCGAATGAATTTCAACGCCGCAATCGTACCAATGAAGTTCATCAGGGCGTATACGATTGCGAGGTCGAGAAAGTCAGGACGGCCAGTGAGGAATCCGAGCACTGCGATCAACAGCACGGTCTTTGTTCCGAAGCTATTGACCGCTAGAATTCGATCAAAAACTGTCGGCCCGAAGAACGATCGAAGAATAGTCATGACCATACAGACCAACAAGGCTGCCATTGCAACGCTGAACATTAGGAGGCTGCCCCTTCCAAACGCGTCACTTGACGGTCCATTTCACCTTCGAGAAGGTCGTCTGCTACCTGCTTGGCGATACCATGGACCAAAATCCGATCGTGCCAGACCAAGATTGATACAGTCCCTGGCGTCAGGGTGATCGAGTTGGCATAGAGCACTTTCCCAAGATCAGTCTTCTGGGAAGTTTTGACTTCAAAAAGTAGAGGCGAAATCTCACCCCTCGGTAACAGCACCCTTCGTGCCACGTCGATGTTGGACATGAATACCTGGTAGAAGATCCAGGGGATATAGCGAATGGCCCTCACGAGCAGGTGTACCGGAATACCTTCATCATCGACGATCCGCATTCGCCAACACAGGGCAACGACACCGGCACACGAAATGACGCCGAAGCTGATGATCAGCGGCGTGTAGTGTCCTGAGGACAGCAGCCACATCACCATGAGCAAAACGAAGAGGGAAATAGCTGATTTCAGGCGAGGGTTCCTTCCTGCCGGCAAAAAAATCCGGCACTCAGTGAGCCAGAATATCTCATCCAGGCCCTGATTTGTCAATTCAACACCGTAGCGATAGTAGCTTTGCAATGATAGTCTTTCCAGTGTGCAGTCGGTAAAAATATTGCCGCCCTTATTAAAGGTGATGACGGAAGATGAGTGGGATATTTCGGGCCAATCTAGCGATTGTTTTGCCAACGAAGCCGAAAGCACCATACTCGAAGATGCCGGTCGCTAAAAATGTATCGGAAGTATCTGGTTTTTGTACTTTTCGCGGCTGGACTTTTTACGGTTCTGATGATGCGGGATCGACCACAGCCCGAACCGAAGATTTGGACCTTCACGGGGTCGACGATGGGCACCGAGTTTACGGTCAAAATTGTTGCCACTGAACTCGACGATGAAGATCTCGCAGCGATCAACCAGGCGATTTCTGGTGCTCTCAACGGCGTCGATATGGCGATGTCGACCTGGAAGCGCGATTCGGAACTGAATCGATTCAACGATGC
>PJEL010004793.1_pt1 | contig 11051 bp, 8 predicted proteins | sample 1853271 | NCBI WGS metagenome assembly PJEL01 (sample SAMN08108733, study PRJNA415343) | Invertebrate metagenome, whole genome shotgun sequencing project. | host: Globobulimina | place: Sweden: Gullmar Fjord | collected 2015-08 | reverse complement strand
CAACACCCCTCCCAAAGACTCCCACCGAGCAATTTGGTACTTAGGAGAAAGGTCAAAATCTGGTAAAATGCTTCCATCCGCCCTTAGCTCATCAGGATAGAGCGTCCCCCTCCTAAGGGATCAGTCACCGAGCAAATCGGTACTTAGGGGAAAGGTCAAAATCAGGTACAATTCTTCTATCCGCCCTTAGCTCATCTGGATAGAGCGTCCCCCTCCTAAGGGGAAGGTGGCAGGTTCGACTCCTGCAGGGCGGGCCATTTCGGTTTTTGCTGGTTAAAAATTCTACATCGAAATGACTGAAAGCTTAACCTGGTCTCAAATATGATTTTTTTGGTTGAGACCAAATTGCGACCAAACTGAGACCATGACTCAGTAACAACAAAATACCAATAACCCATAATGACCGATAGCCTCATTTTACTCTAATAGACTCAATATTCGTTTTATTAAGGGGAGCACTTTAGCCAACAATCGGCAGCCAAAGCGAACATTGAAATGTAAAAGTGTCATTACCGAGGGAAACTGACGAATGTTAGTTACTACATGTTAGTTAGTTGTTAGTAATGCTGATGAAAAAACCTACCCTGCAGTTGTATTAGTGCAGTTGAACGAGCGCTAACCTCTCGGTTATACCAGATCACAAATGATTGCACCCAGTTTCTCGCTTCGGTTAGTTCTACGTACGATTCTTTCACATCCTAGTAAAGTGCGATCTGTATATTGCGTTATATTTGGTCAGGTTACTTCGTTGCTTTCTTCCTGCGAGACCTTTTTACTGGTAGTTTTAATTGTTTAGGCGGAGGTTCTTTTTCTAATATTAAGTTGCTTGTGCTAAAAGGTTCATTCCCTGGTTTGCTCTTTTCACTTAGTCTCACATCAAAAGATTGAATATTCCCTTTTATCATCTCTAGAACTTTTCTGTAACCTTCGTAATAATCGTCTGCGTTCACAATACTTATTATCACTCCAAAGGACTCTAGCATTGCAAGCCGTCTTCTATTAATTTCATTGCCACATTCAATTTCGTAGTAAAACGTAAACCCAACTTTTTCTCTTCGAGCTTTGTTAACTAATAACCACCAAAGATCAATCTCGGTATAATCAAGGCTCATTCCTACAATATGAATATGATCTCTTAGGAAATGATCGACCCAGGAATATTTAGCACCAATTCCATCCTCAAAATTGCGCCTTCCTTGTGATAGAGGGGATTCTTCACGGAGATAGTTCTTAATTCTATTAACATATCCAATGTAGTGGTCGTACCCTAATAATATTGATTGAGGGTAAAGTATATCTCCATGTATGTGCCAAATTAGCTTTTCGCCAGCGAATACGTGGCGATAAATACTGAATTTCGATTCTCGATGTTCAAAAAGCTTTTCAGTAAGTGGGCTTAAAGACTTTTCTAATGTAGAGTCATAGTTTGTAGTTAGGACAACATCGAATATATCTAGATATTGTCTATGAAGCGAATTTATCTAGATATTGTCTATGAAGCGAATTTATCTCGACGTCTTCAAATCTAGCAGCAATTTTCTTTTTGATTTTTATCTCATTGCTAGTGAGATCTTTAGATTCTATTGAGCACAGTTCCTCGAAATAGAGGGAGAATGGTAAGCCATTTGATAGGTTCGGCAAATCTCTTTTATTTAGCTGTATTTGACTCCCTACCTGTTTCAGCAAACCGCTCCAGTCGATTTGCCCCGACAATCGATTAATTCCGTTACCTAGTAGCAAACAATGCATCAATACTCTTTCCCATTGCTATTCGTTATACCTAGTCGTTAGTTGAGTAAAAAGAACTAATCAACTATTCTTCACTTTTCCAAACGTTTCTAATTCGATATATTTTGCTTTGAAAAGGTGTTCAGGCATTTTCTTCTTTAATAAGCTCTGAAAATTATCGTCATGAGTTGACAAGATGATCTGTTTATTCAAATTTACGACAATGCTTCGAAGTAGATCGATGGTAGATAGTATGTTTATGCTATCCATAGATTGTATGGGATCATCTATAAAGATACAGTCGATAGAGTTTCCTTCATTGTCTTTAACATGAAGAGCTTTAGCAAGAAATATGCTCATGCTCAAAATGTTAAGTTGAGCAGTACTGAAATATAAAGAGGGTGTGATGCTGTTATTGTCTTCTGTCACAAAAATGTTTAGTTTAGGCTTGTCATCGCTGAAGTCACATTTGAATGATATTTTTTTATACATTGGATGAGGGTCGACCTTACTGTAAAGAGTATTTATAAGGTCTTGATAGAAAAATGTTTCGATTTGTTTGTTGATTATTTCGATTAGGCTATTTTTAGCATTGATTAGTTCTTTTTCAACTACGTTAATTAGAAATTCCGCGGTCTGTTTTTCACTGTTAAGTTCCAGAGATTTCTTTTCGTGAGTCAAAAAGGGAATGATGTGATCCTTGTATTCTCTTATTTTTTCTAAACCTATTTTACGTTGTTGAATTTCTATGAGTGAGTTCGACATTCTTAATGTTTCATCGGCGATCAATTTTTTCAGAGCAGCCTTTAGAATATCAAAAGAAACGATTTCAATATATTTGCTAAGTGAACTTTCAAATTTAGTTATAGATTTCTTTAAAGTAGATATCTTTGTTTGAAGGTTAACTATTTGCTGTTCATTTTCCTTGATATTGTTAGGGATGTTCTTTAGTTCTGAAATTCTATTTTGAAGTTGTTTTAGGTTGTCCTTCGTTTTTGAAAGCTGTAGTTCTTCATCTGATAATAATGAATCTAGACTTTCAATAGTGATAGAGTCGATAGACGATGAGCTGTGATATCCCAAAACTTTCTGAAACTCGGCATTTTTCTTCAAGTTTTCGATTTCTTTAATTGAAGTATCAATTTTATTTTTTATCAAAACTAAATCGGCATTAAGTCTATTCTTTATATCTTTGACTTCTGATATTGCAAGATTTTGCTTCTTCATTTCCGTGGTATTAGAATCGATATGGATTTTAATTAGGTTGGTAACTTCATGCTCACTATACCCCAGAAGCGATGCTTCTAATTCTTTCATCGCAAGGCTAATTTCTTTTAATTTGTTTTCAAGTGATACCTTTTTGTTATTTAAAGAAGCTAAGCTGTTCTCCTCTAGGTTTATCCGCTTGAGAATATCCTCTACTTGCTTGTTTAGAAAGGTAATCAGCTTGTTTTGAATAGTGTCTTTTTGTGCTAGTAATTCCGAATGTATATTTTCCAGCTTTTTCCGCTCAATTAATAGCGATCTAATTCTTTCTTGTAGTGCGTCGTTATCCGATATCTTTTTTGAAAGTTGAGAATAATTTTCATATTTATTGCTACATAAAGGACAAGAGGAGAGCTCGTTCCTATCAACAATCATTGAGCCAATTTCTACTAGTTTTTTTATGTCATTATTTAAGGAGTCACTCTGCTTTATTTCGTTACTCAATTTTTCGGTATCAACTATGGCATCTGCTATCCTATTTTCCAGAGCAGCCAACTCATCAATTTCGTTAAGGCAGGATGTTATGTGGCTTGTGTCATTGAGCGGATACTTACTTTTCTTTATTGAAGTTATTGACTGCTCGAATCTATTTAATAGGTTTCTTTTCTCATTTACTAAAGTTTGTTTTTCATTGATTGATTGAAGAGCCAAGCCTAAATCGGTTTCGGTTTCTTTATGCTCTTCCTTTTTTTTGGATAACGAAATGAATTTCGCTGGTAGGCCATTTAACATGGATTCTTTATTCTGGAATTCTTCGAGAGTGCTTTTTGTATGAGACTGCAGCTTGTCTTCCTTTCTATTGCATTCTCGTAACTGCTCTTCAGTTTTTTCTAATAATTTCCTTTGGGCACTAATAACTTCCTCTTCGGTGCCAATTTTTTTCATCGTAGTATAATAGGTGGGGAAGGACTTAATTAGTTCTTTTGTCTCGCCTATATTGCTTGAACATTTATTGATATGTTGTCGAAGAGATTCGATTTCTCCAGTTTTACTGCTTTTTTCTTCTATAAGTTTTTTAAAATATAATGATTGGGATAATAATTCATGAAGTTTTATTATCTCCTCTTTGTTTTCATAATATTCATCAATACCAACATAATCTTCACTTGATCCAAAATTAAGTTTATTAAGTATTTCGATATTTTCTTTTAAGTCGAATATGCTTTTATCCAAATCAATTAACCCATCGGATAACTGATCTGATAATGCTAGATTGTCAGTTTCTGAGAATAAGGGAGTAATGATTTCAAGCTTTTCTCCTCGCTGGATAACTGAATTAATTGCCGTATTTATCTTACTTAGAATATCTTTATCAAAATCCATTTTTAATTCTGAATTAAGTGTTTCTATTAGTGCTCTCTTCTCCTTTATCCTTGATTTGTTTAGGTTGATAAGATCTATGATAATCTTATATTTTTTGTCAAGCTCTTTGTCTCCGAATGAATCAATGAACTTTTGATATCTGTAGGTTGAATTGTCTTCTTTTAAAAATGCATCGATAAATTCTTGGGATAGAAGAACCTCTTCAAAATGATCCGTATTTGGATTACGTTCTTGATTATCAAACTTATAGTCTGGTTCGCCTCTTTTAACATCGGGTATAATGTTAGAATAGGGTAACTCAGATGAGGTTGTATATAGGTTTACAAAGCCAACATCTACATCTGAGAATTTATTTCGAATAATCCACTGATGCTTTCTTTCTCCATCTTGATTTAACATGCTTCTTTCTGATTTAGCTAACTCATAATTAAAGCCCTTTTTTCTATCAAATCGAGATATCTTGTTTGTATATGCCCATTCAACAGCGTCATAAAAAGATGTCTTTCCAAATCCGTTTGGTGCATATATAGAAATAAATTCCGCACACATATCTTCATTGATGGAGAAGTCAAACGTGCCATCTTCAACTCTGTTGAAAGCTCGAAATGCTTGAATTTCTACTTTTTTAATCTTCATCTTTTAACTCTAGTAGTACTTCTTCGTATAGTTTCTTGAGATTTTCTGTTTTTTCAGACTTCTTCCCTGCAGCAATACTTTTGTTTTGGATAAAGTTTAAAACTTTAGAATCAAAAATTGGGCTGTCACTATAGTTGTTGAGATCGCTTGATTGCTCTAGTTGAATGTCGTCATTTGTGATATGTTTGGATATCAAATGGCCTAATTGATTGTCGTCTGGGGCTCTACCATCGTTTTTATAATTTTCTATCACAATTTTTCGTGATGAGATTGTGTCGTTTTCGATTTGGTATTTGAGTTTGATAGGAATTTCCGTTGCGCAAACGAATAGTAGATATAAATTCCACCTTGAAAATTCGGATTCGAGATTGCTTTGAAAATACATCGCTATGAAGTCTCGAATGTTTTCCCAGTTTGCTTCAAGCTGTTCGATTTTCTCTACAAGAAAACAAAAGACACTTACTTCGCCCATAATTTCTAGAGATCTGTAGGTGTATTTCAGATCAGGAAATCTTTTTTCGAAGTTAGTCTGAAATTCATCATTAAGCTTCAATTAATTCACCATATTCCTGCTTCAGCTTGTCTAATAGCACTTGTTCGTCTTGAATTTCAGCATATTCCTGATGCTTCAATATAATCGAAGCCTCTTTAAAGTAAGCAATATGAACAAATTTAAAAGCATCGAATGGAAACCTGATGCCATCATCAATTCGGAGTTTTGATCTGTCTTGTTGCTTTCGAGCGTTCGTTATAGATATCATTCGATTAGGGTCAATTACGAAAGTATTAGCAAGAGGTGGAGTGTCGATACCTACAATGACAACGCCATTATCTTTTAAGCCTGTATAGTCTGAGTAGACCAAGTTGCTTATTTCTTCGCTCCAATCACCATCGCTATCTGAAAACAATAATCTGACGCTATTAAATAAAGTTGATAGGTCGTCGAACTGGAGATTTTCATCTTTAACAATATTGATTATTGTTATGAACTCTAGCCACAATTTCCAAATATTACTACTGTCAAGGTCCTCAGTTTTATTTGTATCAATCAAAAGTTTTTCTTTGAAATAATTTTTAATACCTTTAGGTGTAATGTCACTATTAATAACCTCATGACACTTGTGAACTAGAAAGTTCTTAGTGAACTCTATGTTTTGTTGTTGAAATCCGGCGTCTAAGCTAAATGCTTCATCCTGCAAAAATGAAAAACAATCTAAGTATGGCGGGTGTAATTCCGCTAGCTGATCGGTAAAAGACTTGATGATCTCGTCGAAATAATTAATAGGTGTGAATTCGATTCGGCCTAGGTTCTCTTCTATGGCTTCCGCCATTTTGTTTTGTATTCCGGCAATATATAGTTTGTCATTTTTGATTTGCAAAATTCCGCCACCCGAATGTCCAACTACTTCATTGTATTCGGCGCATCCTGGTATTATTGCTTCTTGCAGTCCGCCTTGATTGGAGTTCAAAAGAGTAATATTTGGATCGGTTCTAAACCAGGAATGTTTGTTGTTTGGATTTGCATTTCTCCTAGTTTCTGGATAACCAAACAATGAAAATCCCTCTTCCGCAATCCTAATCTCTTGCAACTTATATATGTTTGTTAAGTAATCAATGGGTGGGATCAAAATTATCGCAATGTCTTTATCTGAATGAGGGAAATAGTTTTTACCTTCAGTAAGCGTACCGATATCGATACTGATCTCTTGCCAATTATTATCCTCAAATTTAAATCGAGTAATATCTATTGTTTCGCCCAGTTTATTATTTGTGTTGTGCTTTGCAGTTAATATATATGAAAAATCGGGATTAGAAGCTTGAAAAAGGCATCCGCTTCCATTCTCAACAATGACAATGTATTCTCTCGCTTTGTCAAATATGTTCATATCGTAAATACGCTGTCTATGCCGACTGCTTTAAAGTCTGGGAATTCTTCACTGTCTATATCTGTAAATATTTCTATAACTTTATCAGGGTAATTGAAGAATATTTCACTATTTTTATTGTGATTAATGATTCGTGCTAAGCATTGTTTGTCTGGGAGGTTATGAATGTTTCCATTTGAACTGATTACGTACTTCTTTGTATCAATAAGTTCCAGTAGTTCATAATTGGTATTAGCTTTACTGCCGTGATGGGATACTTTTAGAAATTCTGCTTTGATTGGCTTCGTACTTGAGTAATTAAGAGCTTTTAGCTCCTCGACGATTACTGAAGGATGCGCATCTCCTAAGAATATTAAGTTCTTCTCGTTATAAGAGAGAATAAAAGCAATTGAGCTTCCATTGTGTATGCTTGAATCCTCTTTGAATATATCTTCATTTATCAGTTCCATTAAGGATTTTCCATAATCATCGTTCCTAGAGGTATCTAAGTTAGTATCTTCTTTCTCCCATTTTCTTAGGAGATACTTTAACTTTTTGATATTCGGCGAAAGGAAGGTGAAAGAAAGTTGATCTACGACTTTCGGTGTTTTGGTTGAAACTAACTGCCTATCCCAGATATTGTTTTCTTCAATATAGTCTTCAAAGGCTATACCCTGCTTGATGCTTGTTTCCAAACTGCCTGTATTCCTGAGTGATATTAGGTTATCTTTTATTTCTTCTTCTTTGAAATGTTCAGAAATTATCCTGCCAGAGTTGAACCACACTTCTTTAGTAATTTCCTTGGCGGTTGGATCTGTTTCAAACCATTTTAGTAAACCACCGATGTGGTCATCATCGACATGAGTTAAGATCAACAGATCAACATGTTCATCATTTCTTTTGATACGTTCAATTTCTTTACCTAATGAGCCGGGTTCAGGTTTTCCTTTTTTGCTCTTGAATTGATACGTATTCCCTGTTCCACCATCGATCAATATATTTTTCTTAGTGTCGCTTAAATCAATATAGCTAATCAAAATGGAGTCCCCGTTGAATGCTTGTAAGAATTTTATTTTCATATGTTCATCCGAAAATATAAATGGAATGAGGTGATGGTGCGCTCTATTCTAAGCAATTCGTTCAAAATGACGCCGCCTCTCTACACATTTATCACTAAGCAATTTGAGCCCAATTATTGATGCACCAAGTAATCTCTTCCTTATTGTTAAGCAAATATTCACCCTTATCGCTTAACTTTATTTGAAGAGATAAATCATTTTTTTGATTTAGGAAGCCGGAATCAATTAATCGCTTTAACTCAGAGCTTGTAAATATAGCAAAGTCATTAACGTAACGGTTGTTGTCTAGCCTGCGTAAAACACATATATATAATGTCTTAGTGGAATGTTTTACGGAAAAACGGTCTTTTGAAATTTTATATGCATAAGAGCCATTAGAGCAATTTGATGTTTTAACCTGGATATGAAAATATTGATTATCTTTTGAGGCAACTACATCGATACCATCATCAACAGCCATAATTGAAGAGTTAAACCCCCAGAATAACAATTCACTTAACACCGCATGTTCACCAGCACATCCTGTGAACTGTGTTGTAACTTTAGGTTGTACTTTTAATGTAGGTAACTTCTTTTTTGTGGATCGTCTCTTTAGTCTGTAGATTCCCTTTTTGAAACCACCTTTTCCGTTTTTTAGTTTCGAGAATCTGCTTTCTTTCTTTTTAACGTCTTTGGATAACGCTGAAGATATTTTTGCTGGCAGGAAGTTAAGGTCTTCAGGTGTGTTAGGAAACAACTCGACCAGTTTTAATGCGATGTCATCTAAGTGCATCTCCTTTTTTTCACTAGCCAGAGTATCTTCAACTTTATCCAAAAAAGATTTTTCCATCTAAAGATCCTATTAATAAAATGCAATCTAGTTTATTGATGTGTCAACTGTAAATTGGCTTAATAGGCAACCGAGCTAACTTTGCTCCCCCCGAACAAATGTATAAATACCATGAGTTTTGAATGTATTCGCGGGAAGGCTTTATCGCCCTTTAAATAGCGGGGATAATTTACCATGTAAATCAGAGTGTTGCTATGCCTATAACTAGCTAAACAGAGTGTTTGAGTGAAATGTGTTCAGTGGTGTGTAACATCCCACACGCTTTATACAATCGTATTGCTGATGGCACATTTCCAAAGCAAAAAAACTAGGCACTAGATCAGTTGCATGGCTTGAGAGTGATATAGACAATTGGTTTTTAGCATTAGGAATCCGCATAATCCAAAATCTCCTTACGTTTACCATCACTATCTCAAAGATCAAAAGTGATGCAAGTTCAAAAATTATAGTCGGGCACTTTTATGTTACCAAAAGTTTTATTAAATGCTTCTTCAATACGTTTCATGTACGGGCCGATATACGGATAATTTTGGGTCTCGGAAATTCATCCATTACTTTTTTTGCTCCTAAATATGCTGCTAAATCGAATCGAACCTAATTTAACGTCCAGCTAACCTGCGAAGCAAAATGGCGCGATTTTGTGCGGTGCGCACAAAACGTGACAGTTTACAGGGTCTGGTACAGCTTCAGTTACATGCATTCTTCCGCAAAACTCTCTTCAAGTTTTATTGACTGGTAATACTCATCAGCACTAGCCACTTTATTTATAAGCGCATTGATCTCAAGATTTTGGAGTTCTTTCTCTATATCATCGAGATTTACGTTAAAGTATTCTTTTCTTCGATTAACTTTATTAACACGTTTATGATCAAATACTTTGTGAAGCATTGATTCAAGATTTGGTGCATCTTCAGACTCAATTAGAGCATGAACATCGAACGTAAATGGAACACTTGCATCACCAAGCTCTTTAACCCTATCCATAGGCTCCATTCTTCTTGTCATTCCTATTTTCAGTACATCTTCTCCAAAACTACCAATGTTAGAAATGACGTAAACATGCCCCTGCTTAGTTTCCTGAGCTCTACTTTTTGCTCGCTCAAACTTCTGGTGAGCTTCTTCAAGCTCTGCTTTAAGCCGATCCAATTCTCCTTGGTAAGTGGCCCTTTCAGCATCTGACTTTTCAGCCATTTTCTTTTCTAAATCAGCAATGGCTTCACTTTTTATACGCTCTTCTTTTTCTGCTTCTTTCTGAATTCGCTCAGCTTCTTGCCTGGCCTTTTTCTCTTCACGCTCTTGCTCTCTAAGTTCCTTCTGCTCTTCCTTAGCAATCTGCTTAGCTTTCTTGAAGTGAATTTCGATCTCTAGCCTTTTGAAAAGCGTGAGCTTTCGGCAAGCCCCTGTGACTTAGCCTAATTTGCCAATTATGATCTGTGCCTGTTCATTTTATAGTAGGAGGCCACAGATGACATTCGAATCCCAAGCCGTTAACCAAGCCGGTCAAGATCAATTAGATAAAGTTGCCCACGAGTTTGACAATTGGCGTCGCCAAAAAACGGCCAAATCGCAAAGGATTCCCGAAGGATTGTTGCGTGAGGCGCAAAAGCTCACTGAGCACCTTGGCTCAACCCCGGTTCGGCGCCGATTAGGTATCACACAGGCGCAATTAGATAAGCTCAATGCTACAGAGAAGCCTAATAATGGTGCGCATGATGTTAACTTCGTGCAGCTGGTGCCGGCCAAAGATGAGTCGTCACCTCGCGCGTTAACCATCGACATTTGTACGCCGGCAGGTGTCAAGATTTCCCTGTCGGGTTTTTCCAAGCCCGACCCGCTTGCCCTGATTGCCAAACTGATCGAGGGTGAACTGTGTTAACTTTCAGCCCTCAAACAACCATCTTTATAGCAGTAGAGTACGTCGATTTCCGGTTTGGGATTGATGGGCTGGCCCGATGCTGTCGTTCACTGTTAGCCGAAGACCCCATGTCAGGCTCTGTGTTCGTCTTTCGAAACCGCAGATGTACTGCCGTTAAATTGCTGACGTATGACGGCCAGGGATTTTGGCTGTGCCACAAACGCTGGTCGTCCGGGCGGTTAGCATGGTGGCCGAAGAGCGCCACGAGCAGTCTGAAGGTGCCTGCCAGAGAGTTGCAAATTCTGTTGTATAACGGCAATCCCAAGCGCGCGAACATGGCCAGTGACGTAGCTTCAGAACTCAGTAATCTGACTAATATGCCATCAATGCAATCGCAAGTTCAGAGGTGAACTTTTGTCTTCTAGCTACCTTCCTCAAAAAAATTTCCGAGTAAACTCATAGTAGCCTCT
>PJEL010004791.1_pt1 | contig 11052 bp, 1 predicted proteins | sample 1853271 | NCBI WGS metagenome assembly PJEL01 (sample SAMN08108733, study PRJNA415343) | Invertebrate metagenome, whole genome shotgun sequencing project. | host: Globobulimina | place: Sweden: Gullmar Fjord | collected 2015-08 | reverse complement strand
CTATAGCTACAGCTTTAATCCCGATTTTAGTACAAGCCCGCAAGTGGCTCTGGTGAGCCAGGCGGCAATGGATGTTAACGATGGCGGCTGGGCCGTTCTTTATGGGGCCAGCCCGCTGGATAGCAGCAGCCTGAGCTTAAGCATCGACGAGGATCAGATAGGCGACAGCGAACGCAAACATGGCACCGAACAGGTGGGTTATCTGGTCTTTGAACAACCGCTTATGATCCCCCAACCCGAAGATTTTAAGGCCGACATAGTGCAGGGGCATACCCCCATGTCGGTCACTTTTACCAACCTCTCAGATGTAATCTACACCAACTGGAGCTGGGACTTTGGTGATGGTAATGTTGTCACCGAAAGCGAAGGCAACCTGGATGTTATCCATACCTACGAACAGCCCAATATGTACACCGTCACCCTGACCCTCAATGGCCCAACAGGCAGTGAGGTGGTTCAGAAAAGAAATTACATTGAAGTTATGGACCCGGCCGTAACCCATGAGCCTATGGGGCCAGCAGGTGGGACCATCAGCAGCGACGATGGTCGGATTAAGCTGACCTTCCCCCCAGGAGCGCTTTCGGACGAGGTTGAGGTCTGGATTGGCGAAAGCAACCTGGGCCAGGAACTTGTTGATGATGAGGGTAACATTAGCTACAACTACCCCACCAATGGCGTTTTCCATCTGGTTAATCTGGAAATGACCCCTCTGGATGGCGACTATCCGCTGGATGTTCAATTTACGACACCAGTCACTCTGGAGATAGGGTACACGGATGAAGAAGCCTATGCTTACAACGCCCCCACCTTAGCCATTTATTACCGCGACCCCGACACTGAAAGTATGGTCGCTTTACCGACCACAGTGAACACCGTCACCCAAGTAGCCACGGCTGAACTGAACCACTTTAGCGGTTATGGGTTGGGTGGCGAGTCAGCGGCCTGGTTAACCCCTGGCATTGACCCCTTTGAGACCAGCCTCTTTAAGGGGGGGGCTTCTTACAGCTACAACCTACCTTTACCGGCAGGACCCAATGGCTTTGGTCCCAACGTGAGTTTGAGCTACAACTCCACCTTGCTCAACAGTAACTTCAGCTCTAGCAGCAAAATTGAAAACTGGATCGGTCCCGGCTGGCGGCTAGAGTTGGGCGAAATTAGAAGCTCACGTGCCCATTATTGGGGGGGTGATGAGGGCTCCACTAAGAGAGAGTACAACAGCTATTCTCTGTTGCTCAACGGCATGAGTGATGCCATCATCACCAATGCCAACGAAGACCCAAACTCAAACCCGGTATACCACACCCAAAACCGACAATTTATGAAAATTGAACGGGTCAATGAGTACCAATGGGTTGTAAAAGACAAAAAAGGGACCAGCTACACCTTTGGACATTTGGGCGATGGCCAGGACAGCGGACGGGTTATTCGCCATTACGGTTCCAACGAAGGTGGCGGTGGGGGATGTGATGAAAGCAACGTTTTGCACAAATTGTCTAAAGTGGTCGATATTCATGGCAACACGATGACCATTGAATATAGCCTTGATACCTCCGGCTCACCCTGCTATGATGGCAATCAGGATGACTCTTACCCAACCATGATCAAATACACCAAAAATGGCAGCGACGGCCATTACGAATATCAAGTTACGTTTCATCGGAGCAATGTCCCCAACAGCGACTACGACCGCCTCAATGACATTGAAGTACTCTATTTTGATGACAGCGGCAGCAGTGGTCAACAGGTGCGTAACTTTAACTTCAATTATGACCCTGATCCGGCCCAATATGATGTTGATCGCCTCTTGACGGGCATCCAGATTAGTCGTGGCCCGGAAAACCTGGCCGAGATGAGCTTTGATTACGAACTCAAACGGGTAGTTCAAAATTATCATCAAGTGCCTGGTTGTAGAGAGTGGGATGAGGAAGAACGCAAATGGTATAATCGACCTTATTGTGATGGTTCGCGGGTTGATGAAGTGCGCCACTGGCCCTTTTTAACCCAGGCAAACAATGGTTATGGGGGGAGCATCACTTACGTCTACCAACAAGAAAACTTTAGCAGCCATAACTTATTCCCGGTGGTGAGCCAACGTATCATAACTGATACTATTAGCGGTCTGAGCGGAAGCTACCACTATACCTATCTTAATCCTAATCTGGCCCCTAACCTTAATCTAAGCGGCTGGTCGGTGTCCGGTAACGCCCTGGATCATAAAAACTTTAATAAATTTTATGGCTATGGGCAGGTAGATGTGAGCGACCCGGCGGGCAATGTGTCGCGTAGTATCTTTAATAACAGCTACTATCGGGTTGAAAACGACATCCCCATAGCCAACTCCCTAAATGGAAGACTGCTCAGTCGTGCCCAATATGGCCCCGGTGGGGTAGATTTATACCAACAAACGAACAACAGTTGGCAAGTTGTTTATCACTTACAACAAAACTACAAATTTGGCAACAGCTATTTTATTTACAATGCCAGCGTTAACAATTACAATTGTGATGGTCAGGGCAGCGGTACAAGTGGCTGTGTGATGAGCAAAAATACCTTTGCCTATGATACTGCCAGCAGTGGCAACTTGTTATCTCAAACAGAGTATGACACTTCAAGTCAGCCCTACCGCACTACAGTCTACGAATATGCCACCAACTGGAGCAAGTGGCTGTTGGAATTTCCCAAACGGCAAGTGCTTTATGCCGGTGATACAGGCGGTACAAAAGTAGCCGAAACCCGCTACCATTATGATGGCCAATCCTACGGCAGCCCTCCCAGTGAAGGTAAGCTGACTGCCCAACGGGTTTGGGCTGCTGGTTTGGGGTATGTTGATACCAGCTACAGTCAATTTGATATGTATGGCAATGCCAAACGTAGCACCGCTTATGGCAGCTATGGCAGCGAAGGTGCGCTGGCTAGCGCTGACCCGCGTCAAACGGATATCACATACAGCGCTCACGGTTTGTTACCGGAAGAAGTGACCACCTATTTAGGGCTTACACCCTTTGGCAGCACTTACACCAGCTACGATTTGGCCCTTCAAATCCCCAAAACCGAGACCGATATTAATGGCGGCCTGACCAGCTACGATTATGATACCTTTGGCCGCCTGACCAGCGCTATCCTACCTGGCTGTGTTGACAGCAGCAACCCAACCTTTGTGGGTGAATATCACGATTACGAGGTGGCCACAAACAGCCCTTACAAAGAGGTCCTCAAACAGCGGGTTGATGCCTGCAGCACGGCTGATTATGCCGAAACCCACGTTTTTTATGATGGCCTGGGCCGCAAGATACAGGCCCACAGCCCGGATGATAGCAGCGGTTACATTGTGGATGCGGTGCAGTACAATGAACTGGGCCAAGCGGTTAAAGCAGCCGTACCCTATCAGGGTAGTGGCACCTTTGGCACCTACCAGGCCCCTGATTTTAGTGGCGGCCATACCGCTACCCAATATGACCCCCTGGGTCGGACCATCCAGATCACCCAACCCGATACCAGCAGCATTAAAACCTTTTACAAGGGTTATGAAAGTGCGGTCATTGACCCCAACGACCACATGAAAATCTCCGAAACGGATGTTTTTGGTCGCTTGACCTCGGTCGAAGAGTATGAAGGAACGTATAGCACGGTTAATTGGGTGGCCCCGTATGAAGGTAGGACTGCGTACCACTATGATGTACTGGATAACCTAACCAAGGTGGTTGATGCGGCTGACAATGAAACCGTCATTACTTATGATAATCTGGGCCGTAAAATCGAAATGGATGACCCCGATATGGGGATCTGGCATTACCAGTATGATGCTTTAAGCAATTTGATAGCTCAAGTGGATGCCAAAAGGCAAGCCAGTCATTTATATTATGATGGCCTCAACCGCTTGGTGGGTAAAAGCTACAATGTAGGTCCCATTGCCGACCCAGCCGCATACATTCCCGACCCCGACCCCGGCAGTGGCAACTATGAGATCGAATACTTTTATGATCAAGGAATCGAGCAGCTCGGTTACCGTACCCATATGGTCGCCGGTACAGTGACTTGGACCTATGATGAACGGGGCCGGGTCTTAAACAGTCAACGCCTCTTTAGCGGTATCTATAGCGACCTTGATAATGCCCTGCCCGGGAGTGCTGGGGTCTACGAAACCAGCTATCAATACAATGAGGCCGATGCCCTTTTAAGCACAACCTACCCCGATGGTGAAATTGTGACCACGGCTTACACCGAGCGGGGTTTGCCTTTTACCCTGAGTGGTGATAGCGCCTACATTACCAACGCCCTTTACAACGCCCAAGCCCAAATCACAGATCGCACCACAGGTAACACTCTAAACACCCATTATGACTACTTTAGCCCAAGCAGTGGTAACAGTCGGCTAGAACGGGTAACCGTTGGTGGTTCCAGCACCTTACTGAATATAGCCTATCAATATGATTTGGGGGGCAACATTACCCAAATTGATGATCTGGTTGAGGGACAACTTATCCAACAAGAATTCACTTATGACTTTTTAGACCGTCTACGGACAGCCGCACCGCTACTGGGCAGCATTGAAGTCAGCGGTTTGAGCTTTACGGCTGATTACCGTTACGACATCATCGGTAACATCCTCAAACATGATGAGTTGTATTACGACTATACCGATACCAATCACCCCCACGCCGTGACCGAGGCCGGTGATAACCGTTATGACTATGATGCCAACGGCAACATGATTAACCGTACCGAAGATGACATCACCTACACCCAAGCGTGGAACATCAACAACAAAATCAAACGGGTCACCTGGGTCGATGCCTATGGTCAAAACTACATCACCACCTTTGTTTATGATGGTGATGACAAGCGCCTCCTTAAAGTGGAACAATTGCCCGACCCCCTAAACACCACCATCGAAATTACCACTCTCTATATTGGTGGCATCTATGAACGGCAAGTGCGTACCACCAACTTAACCAACCTATTGGCTGCCATTTCTACGGCCCAACCGCTAGAAACCCCGGCCCTGGCCTTGAGCATCACCCCGGCTTCAAAACAGCAGCGCAGTGCGGGGTTGGCCTCACCCTTGCTGACTAGTTCTTTGCCTGGGGTGCAGGTTATGACCTTTGTTGACCCGCCCGATACCAGGGGTGTGGTTGATCAAAGCGAGGCTCTGTTACCCGCAGTTAACCCTCCGGCTCAACCTCAGACTGCTTTTCTTAGTGTGTTTTGGGATAGTCAGTCTGACTTCTTAACCAAACATTTTGTTGATGCCGTGGGGGTTAATCGCTATGATGGTGACTCAACCAATCCCGGTTCTATGCAACTTTTTAGCCTAACGGATGGCTTTACGGATAACGTACTTAACCTTGACCGTTGGGTATTCCAACAGAGTTGGGGAAACATGGTAGAACAAAATGGCCGTTTGGAGCGTTCTACGGATGCTACAGTGCGCTATAAGGCGGATACTTTATCTGACCTTAATTTCCGCCTAGAAAATGATTTTATTGTTCAAGCGACTTATAATTTTTGGGGATGGGACAATCAACAACATCCGCGTGTTGTTTTAAGTGTTTCATGCGAAAATAACAAGTTTGTCCAAATTTTCTTTGGCGCAGATGCGGGAGCTTCTCACCATATAGCCGCAACAACCGACGGATATAATTTTTCAACCGCTGGTGGTGCCTCAACTAATGGGGAATTACAAATAGAACGCAGTGGTTCAACCTGGTACTTACGCTACAAACTCAGTGGGCAATCTGCCTTTACCACCTTACGGTCAGAAAATAGAGAAGAATTTGGCAAATGTCAAATAACACTTTTAGCGACACGTACTCAAAGTAGTGGCCCAACTAACTATTCATCCTATTTTGACAATGTTCAGGTCCTTAAAAATAAGGGCTTAACCAACTGGAAATATGCTGATTCCGGCTACTGGCAAAGCGAAATTAGCGCCTCCGGAGCGGAGGCCGATAATGAAACAGCCTGGCAGAACTTAACTTGGCAAGGAGCTTTACCAGCCAATACCAGCCTTAACTTTAAAGTTCGCTCCTGTTTATCAGCCGGCGGGGTCGATTGTACAGCCTGGCAAAATATGGCCATGACCAGCGCTAACGGTTCGCTGCCTATTCCTGAAGCGGTAGGCCATCGTAAATATTTACAAATACGGGCTGAACTTAACAGCGCTGATAATCTGAACACCCCCCGCCTTGATTACCTGGCCGTTAATTATCTGGTTGATATCCAGCCGCCGGTAGTACAAGCTCCCCCCACAAGCAGTGCAGCCCATATCTCACCCAATGGGGATGACTACCAGGATGATGCCCAAATTTTTGCAGCCATTACCGAAGAAAATTTAGACCATTGGGAACTGGCCTTTATCGAGGGTAGCAGTGGTATTACCTATCGCACCATCACGGGCAACAACTTAAATGTTGACCAAATTTGGGATGGCAAAAAAGACGACGGCAGCCTGGTGCCCGAAGGAAGCTACAATGTCACCCTAACTGCCATCGACCAAACGGGCAAAACAGCCAGCAAAACCGCCCAATCTCTGGTAACGGTTGATTCACAAGGCCCATTATTAATCGTCGATACCCCAGAGGATAATATCACCGTCAGCAGCGACAAAATTACCATCGACGGCTCTTTTGATGCCAGCGACACCGTTGGCGGGGTTCTTTTAGCTGGCCCGGCCCACGCCACCCCCGTTAATGCCAACACCAGCGGTGTTTCATTTGATGGCGTACTCAACCTGCAAAGTGGGGTTAATGATTTAACCGTTACCGCCCAAGATGTGGGCAACAACCAAACCGTTGTTAATCGCACCATTACTTATGATCCTGATGGCCCCCGTGTGGCAAATGCCCAACCCGTTGGCGATGTTCAAGATACCCAACCCCTCATTTCAGCCGGGTTTATTGACGACAGCAGCCCCCCCAACATCATCAACCACACCGTTTTGTTCGATATTTTGTCCGCTAACCAAACCCTGGACTCAACCGACACCGGCTTTAGTTACACTCCCGCCCAAGCCCTGGCCCAAGGCGAACACACCGTTGACATCTATCTGGAAGATGCGGGCGGCCAAATTGCCGAATCCCACTACACCTTCAACGTCGATACCGAAACTTGGCTCAACCTAGAAAGCCCCCTCACCGCCAACAGCAATCCGGTCAGCCTCAATGGCCAAACCGAGCCGGGGGCCGATGTTGAATTGCAACTTAACCTGGAACCACCCCAAACCATTGTCGATACTAACGGCGACTTCAACTTTACCAACCTCAGCCTGCAATCCGGCCCCAACAACATCACCCTGACCGCCACCGATGATTTGGGCAACCAATTTGTCCTCAACACCACCCTTACCTTCGATGAGAGCCAACCTGTGGGCAGCCTCAGCGCCATCCCACTACACTTTGCGACCAACACCCGCTTCCAATTGAGCGCTAGCCCCCCCCACAACGGCAATATCGCCCTAACCGACTGGAGCGTGACCGTTAGTGATGACACTGTACCTGTCCGTACCTGGAGCGGTACTGGCGCCGTGCCCCAATATCTTGATTGGGACGGTACAGACAATGGCGGTAGTCCCCTTCCAGACGGTCCCTACAGGGTCAGCCTGAGCCTGACGGCGGGCAACGGGCAAAGCAGCAGCACGGTCCCTCTAACCGTTTGGCGCGACACCCAAGCCCCGGCTAAACCAGTCATCACCAGTCCCCTTTCCGACAGCAACATCAATGAAGCCTTTGTTTTGGTGCAAGGTACTGCTGAAGCCAACAGCCGCATTACCCTCTCCAACGCTACGGGTAGCGTGCTGCAAAATGGTGATGTTGACAGCAGTGGCAATTGGTCTTTATCCCTCCCCTTGCCCGACAAACGCAACCTGTTTACGGCGGTAGCCACCGACTTGGCCGACCAAGTTAGCCTACCTTCCGCTGCCGTGCAAATTTGGCACGGGGTCGAACCCCCGCTTTATGATGTTAAAGTTTCGCCCTACCTGCTTAAACCAGGCAGTGCAGTGGTGTTGACCGCCACCGCTCGGGGCGATGACCCTAACAACGGCCTGCCCACCGCCTCCGTCGTAGCCACTTTGCCGGATGCTGCCGGAACCGTCATTGCCCTGACTGAAACCTCAGCCCCCAACGCTGCCGTCTCCACCTGGGAAGCGACGTGGACCATTCCTGCCGCAGCCAGCAGCTTTATCGGCTCGGTGATTTTTGTCGGCACTGATGAAGGCGGCAACAGCGGCGATGGCAAAAGCCCCCTGTTGGTTGATGCCAAACCGCCCTTTGCCCCCCTCCTACTCAGCCCAGTTGACCCGACAGGCAAGCCCATCTGGTTCAAACAGACCGACGTTGAAGTCAAGGGCACAGTGCGAGGTAACCTGAAAGATGCCGAACAAATCACCATTAGCTCCGATACCAACGTCTCGTTGACCACCCAGGCTACGCCCAATGGCAATTGGCAAGGTACGCTGCTTTTGCCCGAAGGACTTTCGACAGTTTATGCCGTAGCCACCGACCCGGTGGGTAATGTAAGTGCCGGCTCTAATTTGAGTATGCTTGGTATTGATACCACCCCCCCAAGCGTTGACATCAAGCTCCCCAACCAGATTGGCCTGAGCCATACGATCAGTTGGTCCGGCCAGGATGCGGGGTCGGGCATTGCGAGTTACGAGGTGCAATATAAGAAGGTCAGTGATACAATTTGGGAAGATTGGTTGAATGACACCACCCGCACCAGCTACCCCTTTGCGGGTGCTGAGAATGAGATTTATCATTTCCGGGTTAAAGCCACTGATGTCGCCGGTAATGGTACAGATTGGGTCGTGTCAAATGACACCACCCTAACCGCCGTGACCAAATACTACACCTTCGGCGGGCAAAAAGTTGCCATGCGACAAGGCTCTGAGGTATATTACCTCGGTGGGGATCATCTCGGCTCCACCTCCTTAACAACTGATAGCTCTGGGGGCATAATCTCCGAAGTGCGGTACTATCCCTACGGTCAGGTGCGGTGGAGCAACGGTACAAGCGTCACCGACTTTGGATTCACGTCGCAGCGTAACGAAGCGTCATTTGGGTTGCTGGATTATAATGCCCGGTATTATTCGGCGGTGTTGGGTCGGTTTGTGTCGCCGGATACGATTGTGCCGGATCCGAGTAGTTCGGGTGGCTTTAATCGGTATCGGTATACGCGGAATAATCCGTTGAGGTATACGGACCCGAGTGGGCATTGTGAACCAGCGTGTTTTCCTGCACCCTCGCCAGTTTCCATCCAGGAGATAATCAAAATAGGTACACCCTTAGTTGTCGCAGCTACCGAAATCGCACCCCCAGTAGCTGCACTTGCTGGGGGTGCTGTAGTTGTTTATGGCTTTATGGAGACAGCGGTTCCGTGGGCGATGCAAGACTTGGGACCTAATACTCAGGCCAACCCCTGGACGGGTGGCTGGACTGAAACATTTTCGAGAGATGAGGGGACCATTTCGGCTACATTCCCTATCCCTGGGACCAACACATTAGGCACTGGTGATGTTTCACTTCCCTTACCTGAGGTTGAAACATTCCCCTTGGATGATAACCCACAAACATTTGGTTTACCATTCCCCAATAGTGATACATCTCTTGACGAGTGGAATACGCCGATTTTTACTATTGATCGTAAACAAGCATTAAAGAGAATGAATGGACTCAGTAAGCAAGTAAAAATACATTTGGGGAAGATTGCCAATAAACCTGACAGCCAAGCAGTTGGACATTGGAGAAAGGAAATTAATACTTGGTTGAATGAGATAGATAGGCTAAGTAACCATGTGGGTGAGAAAACGCAAGCGGAGTGGGCCGAAAGGGTTGAAAACTGGATGGAGCAATTAGGAGATTAAAGACATGAAAAAAGATAGAGCAAAAATCAGAGAACTTTTGGCACAGATATTTGATGAATTACAGAAAATAGATAATTCAGAAGATCATATGCGTCGACAACAAGATTTTATATTTCACATGCTTGATTGGCAAGATGACCTTGAACAATTATCTGCTATCTATGCAAATCCAGAAAAATATGAGGACGATTCGAGTAAAATAATCGCTGGCTTCTTATACCATGTAATACCACATATTAATATGGCCGGACACCTCCTCCTTGAAAATATTCCAGACCCTTTTGAAGATGAAAGTAGTAAGCAAGTTGGGGATCATTCTTCAAGCTAATAAATAGACATTATCGGGAATAATATTCATCACTTCAAAAAGCTTAATTTAACCACAGATTGTGCAGATTACTCAGATTTTCAAATCTTTAATTAGTGAAATTCGCATAATCCTTAATTGTTTTTTATCATCTTGTTTATTTCCGTATAATATACATACCTGATTTTACAAAGTAAGTAGAGTTGGGTGGAAGAATGACCCCCAACAAATTCGGTGTACTGCAAAGAACGTCTCAACTTGAGGCGTTTTTTGTTGTGGTTTTGCTTTCTTGCCCATCTCGGCTCAAAGCTACGTTTTGACCCAAACTCAAACCGCCAGCGAAAGCCACACCAACAGATTCATCCTGCTTTTTTGGGAGGCATATCGTTTAGAGCTTCTTCAAAATCGGCCAGAGTATTAACCTTCAAAGCCACCTCGTTAAGCTGTTCGAGTGACTTTAAATCAAGCTCTGTAAACTGTTTATCAAATTTTCCTAAAACGACATCAAAACGCATAGTTAGAGTTCGATTTAATGCTTTGCGCTCACCTTCCTCACGACCTTCTTGACGACCTTCTTTAATGCCGATGGCTTTTCCTTGTTCTACCCATTGTTGGGCTATAGTTGGCATAATATTTTCTCCTGCAGCATAAACTTCTTTTAATATCCCACTCAGCTCGGTTTCTGTTACTTTCTCAGTTGCATCGGTTAGATACCTTAAAACCGTCTCGATGTACTCTAAACCCGTTTCTTTTTTCTCAATTTCGCGCAGTAAGGGCAATATACGCTCCAAGGCTTCCAACAAATCACCTCGGTTTATATATTTTAGCAGTAAGGTAGCCAATCGTAAAATCACTTCCCCTTTTATAGCCTCATCGCTATATT
>PJEL010004790.1_pt1 | contig 11053 bp, 7 predicted proteins | sample 1853271 | NCBI WGS metagenome assembly PJEL01 (sample SAMN08108733, study PRJNA415343) | Invertebrate metagenome, whole genome shotgun sequencing project. | host: Globobulimina | place: Sweden: Gullmar Fjord | collected 2015-08 | reverse complement strand
CATGGTTAGTCTGTTCTTCCACCCAGGATCTGAGACCACTTTCCAAGGTACGGTGTTTTGTTGGATAGAAGGGACCAAAGGGAAGGACTTCTGAGTTTTCACCATGAGATAGCGGCTGATCACTCATTCTTTCGTTTTGAGCGTTGAGGGTCTCTGGAGTGTGTTGAACGATGAGGACTTTGGGTTGTTCATCGATAATTGTAACAATTACCGCGTTCAAGCCGATAACGACTTGCCCAATTGCCTGTTCTTCATTCACATTCATTCTACGTTGTCTCCTCTCATGCAATATCTCAAGGATACTCTATCGTGCAATGAGTTGGAAAAAAACCGTTACTATTAATGACTTTAACAAATAGGGCCCTAAATTCATTACTTCACTTTTCAGTGACATTAGTTACAGTAAATATCCTGTTTTGATTTCGCAGTATTCTTTAGTTTGTTCGCCAGTAGCCAATTTGGAGATCATGAAATGCGATTTTTCTCTATTCCTTTATTTCTTGTCTTATCAACTGTTTTTTTAAGCGGATGTGAAGAACAGGTTGTCGAAAAAGCCGAAAGAATAAGACCTGTCAGATCTATTGTTGTTGGTGACATTGCAGTTTTGCAGGAACGAAGTTTCGCTGGACGTGCTAAAGCAGCCGTAGAACTTGATCTGGCCTTCAACGTTTCGGGGCCCCTTATCGGCAGACCGGTTGATGTTGGACAGGAAATCAAGGCAGGCACGTTGGTGGCGCAAATCGACCCGGATAGATTTAAAGCCGAACTGGATAGGGCAAGCGCCAATTTATCCAGAACAAAAGCGACAGCAAGAAACGCGAAATTGTCACTGGATCGGGATCGGACACTTTTTGAAAAAGGCCATATCTCCAAGGCAAAATTGGACCGAACCTTAGCGAAGGCGGATGAGGCCAACGCAGATATTCAATCCGCAAAAGCAAATGTGAGCCGGGCAAAAATTGAATTTGATTATACGCGGCTAAAAGCCCCTATTGACGGCATTGTTGTCCAAACCTACGTCGAGAATTTTGAAAATGTTCAGGCGAAACAATCCATCATGCGTATTGTTGATAATTCACAGATTGAAATGGTCGTCGACATACCAGAAGACCTTATCTCCTATGCGCCGCAGGTGAAAAAACTGTTTGTTGTTTTTGATACATTCAAGGATATCGAAATACCCGCCACTATTTCAAAAATTGGAACAGAAGCCAGCGAAAACACCAGAACCTACCCCGTAACATTGGTCATGGACCAACCGAAAAACGTAAAAATCCTCCCAGGCATGGCGGGGAGAGCTTTTTCCAATGATACAGCCGTTGCGGGCCAAACCACAGATGTGGAGGTTCCCATTTCATCTCTCCTAACTTCTGTCACTGAAGGGGGAAGTTTCGTGTGGAAAGTGGATGAAAAGGCAATGGTTGTCAAAAAAATCGCCGTTAAAGTAGGGGCTTTGACAGACCACGGCGCTGTGGTTACAGAAGGTGTGAAAAAAGGAGACCGGATTGTGACTGCCGGCGTGAATTATCTGAAAGAAAATCAGAATATCACGCTGCTGAAGAGTGAGGCCACAAAATGAACCTCGCAAAGTTTTCCATCGAAAATTCTAAAATTACCTATTTTGCAACTTTCCTCATTATTGTAGGTGGAATTGCAGCTTTTTTTAATTTGGGGCAACTTGAAGATCCTGAATTTACCATTAAAACTGCAGTCGTTGCAACGGCTTACCCTGGTGCTTCTTCAGAAGAAGTTGAACTGGAGGTTACAGACCGGATTGAACTCGCTATACAGGAAATGCCTCAGATTGACTATATCGAGTCTTTTTCCCGGGCCGGATACTCTCAGATTTCAGTGAATATAAAACCAACCTACACAGCTAAAGATATTCCCCAGGTATGGGATGAGCTTCGGCGAAAAATAAGAGATGTTGAAAACAGCTTACCGCCGGGAGCCGGAAGACCCATTATCGGCGATGATTTTGGAGATGTGTTTGGCTTTCAACTCGCCCTTATTGGTGATGGATATGGCTATAGTGAATTGGATAAATTCGCAAAAGATCTGAAAAAAGAATTGTCCCTTGTTGAGGGGGTGGCGAGGGTGGATCTTTGGGGCCAGCAGCAAAAGGCAATTTATCTGGATATATCAAAGGCACAGTTAACCCAGCTTGGTATCAGCGCCGCAACAATTGAACAATCCGTTAATAACCTAGGGCTGGTGACGGATGCCGGTAGTTTGAACGTGACATCAGAGCGATTAAGGATATCGCCAACGGGAGAGTTACAAACTGTTGAGGATATCGGAAATGTGGTTATTACGCCGTCCGTCAATGACCTTCTACAAAATAGCGGAAATGATGGGGCGGGATCACTTGGAAGTACGACAATCCGGTTGCGCGATATAGCGACAGTCCGGCGTGGTTTTGTCGAGCCCACGAACACGATCATGCATTACGATGGTCTCCAGTCCATTGGGCTGAGTATCACAAACGTCAAGGGAAGCAATATTGTCGAGATTGGGAAGCGAATTGATGTAAGGCTCGAGGAGTTGATCGGTTTTCTTCCTGTCGGCATCGAAGTTGAGAAAGTCCATTGGCAGTCAGATATTGTCGGTGACGCCATCAATGGATTTCTTGTGAATTTTGCCCAAGCTGTCTTGATTGTTATTGTTGTTCTGACAATCGGCATGGGGTGGCGGATGAGTGTTCTGATAGGCACGGCCCTTGTTGTCACAATCCTTGCCAGCTTCGTCATCATGAAATTGATGAGCATTGATTTACAACGCATGTCACTTGGCGCACTTGTGATTGCTCTTGGGATGATGGTGGATAACGCAATTGTTGTTGCGGATGGATATATTGTTCGTTTGCAACAGGGCATGGATAAGAAAAAGGCTGCTATAGACTCGGCGCAAGCTCCTAGTCTGCCACTTCTTGGGGCAACGTTTATCGCTGTTCTGGCTTTCTATCCAATTTATGCTTCTGAAGAAGATGCCGGAGAATATTGTGCAACCTTGTTCCTTGTGGTTGCCATTTCACTTCTCGTCAGTTGGTTGGTATCCGTGACCCTTACCCCGCTGCAATGCATGGGAATGATTAAAGCACCGAAGAAGGGGGCCGGTAATGCTGATCCCTATTCAGGTAAGTTATATCAGATGTTTCGGGCTCTTTTGCTTCGCTTGATCAAAGTGAAGTACCTTGTTGTTGCAGCGATGATTGGTGTCCTGGTAATTTCAGGTATCGGATTTGGACAGGTCAAACAGCTTTTCTTCCCCGATAGCTCCATGACCAAATTCATGGTGGACTATTGGGCTCCTGAAGGGACCCGAATTGAAACTGTGATCGCTGATCTGAAAAAAGCGGAGGAACACCTTCTTGCAGATGAACGGGTCGAGAATGTTTCAAGCTATATAGGTAGTGGACCGCCTCGGTTCTATTTGCCTGTGGAACCGGAGCCACTTTATAAATCCTATGCCCAGTTAATCGTCAATGTTTCTGACTTTAAGAAAATAGCGGCTTATTCTGAAGAACTGGATCAATGGTTTCAAGAGAATTACAGTCAAGCAAATGTCTCCATTCGCCCCTTTGGGGTTGGACCCAGCAATACCTGGAAATTTGAGTTGCGTCTGGTAGGTCCGGCAAATGCGGATGCAAACACACTTCGTTCACTATCCAAACAATATGAAGAAATTATTTCGGCTAGTCCTTATGCGGGTCTTGTTCGCACAGATTGGCGGGAAATGGTACCCGAAGTGGTTCCGAATTTTAATCAGGATAAAGGACGCTGGGCCAATATTTCCAGATCAGATCTTGCCAATTCGACAAAACTGGCTTTTGACGGTCAAAGGCTTGGACTGTTCAGAGAAGGGGACGAGTTGATCCCCATTATCATGCGTCCCGTGGAACAAGACCGGCTCAATGTTGGGGGACTTGATGTGTTGCCTGTTACGTCCTCTCAGTCCACTAATTCAGCACCGCTTTCTCAAGTTACAGATGGTGTTGCATTCAAATGGGAAAACCCGTTGAGGTGGAGGCGGGACCGGTTACGGACGATTACCATTCAAAGTAATCCCATTCCAGGCACTACTTTGCCGACGTTCCGAGCCGATGTTCTTAGCAAAATCGAAGCGGTGGATTTACCGCAAGGATACAAGATCGATTGGGGGGGAGAACATGAATCTTCCGTAGACTCGCAAGCATCGTTAATACCGGGCGTCATTCCCGCTGTTGCCATGATGGTTTTTGTTATCGTCGCTTTGTTCAATTCCTATCGGCCGCCGCTGATTATCATGTTGAGCATTCCGTTTGCAGTTATTGGGATGACAGCCGGATTGCTCATATTCAATACACCGTTTGGCTTTTTAGCGTTGCTCGGTGGGATGAGTTTGTCAGGAATGATGGTGAAAAACGCAATCGTTCTTCTGGATCAAGCTGTTATCGAGTACGAAGAAGGGAAAGACAGGCATACTGCGATTGTAGAAGCTGCAATTTCTAGGTTGCGGCCTGTTGTTCTCGCCGCGGCGACAACAGTCCTTGGGGTTGTTCCATTGCTGCAGGATGTTTTCTGGATTGGTCTGGCAGTGACTGTAATGGCCGGGCTTGCCTTTGGAACACTTCTGACGATGATCCTGGTGCCCATCCTTTATTCCATTTTTTACAAGCCAACGACGATTGATCAAGAACGTTCCAAAATGGCGCAAGCTGCTGAGTCGTCATAAACGCGCTGCCGAATTACAAAGCATCAGCGAGCGGGAAAAGCACAGCATTTTCCCGCTGAATTCGGGTTTGGAGCCGGTTTAAAAGGCGTTTTGTTTCTTTGTTGAATTGCTCAGGATTGCTTTCAAGTCGGCTGGGATTACTCCAATAGTCCGCAAATTTTATATAGGCCCTTGAAAGATCCCCCATTTGAGCTTGGAATTCAGTGGCGGTGTCTGAGGCCAGTTTATTGTCGCTGTATATCATTCTTGGATACAAGGTCTGGTCTTCCTGGACAAAATGAATTTTGAGGGCTGCTGTCAATTTCTCCAGGATATTTGGAATTAAAGTTGTGTTTTGCTCATCCATTGGGCGATCAAGTGAGTTTTGCAACTCGGTTGCAAGAACCAATAAATTGGTATGTTGCTGTCTGAGATTAGATGTTCTGCTCATTTAACTCTCCCAACGCCTCATATAAATATCAATATAGGGTAGTAGGTTATGTGAGTGTATAAACTGAAACGGGTTTTGACAAACCCCTGACATCAATATGGCCCATTTCTTTAAAATCTTTTGAGGACATCGCCGATATCGTCGTTTCCGACACGAGTACGTTTGTATGATACTCCTTGTTCAGGCTTTCAAGGCGGGAGGCCAGATTTACGGTATCCCCATAAACCGTGTAGCATTGCCTGCCGCCGCCTCCGACGCTGCCACCTATAACGGTTCCTGTAGCAATGCCGATCCGAATGGATAAGGGGTGCCCATCAAATTTTCTGGTTTCCACTAATTCCAGAAGTTGCTGGGCTGCATTGATGGCATGTTGTTCATGCTCTGGATCTTCGATAGGCATATTAAATGTTGCCATGACGGCATCGCCGATAAATTGCGTCACAACACCATTATTCGATGAAATACAGTTTGTGCATTGTTCAAAAAAGTCATTGAGGATAGTGACAGTTTGTTTTGGTCCTACCTTCTCCATCATACTGGTGAAATTGGCGATATCCAAAAACAGGACAGTGGCTTTGCGTTCGACCGGCTCCAACAAACCACGATCTGCGATAAGGCTATTGGCTATTTCTTCAGGAACATACTGAGCAAAGACTTCTGTAATCGTTCGGCGCTGATCATCCAGTTCCAATTGTCGGTACACCGTTTTTCGTGCTCTCCAGATAACCACTGCGATCAGAAGGGCAACAATTATATAGGCGAAAGACTCCTGAACGCGGCTCCCCATTCCAACAAAGTTGGGGTTGAGAAAAATGCTCACAAACCTTTCGGTTGTTGGGTTCGATCCAATATCTGACCAATCGAGTTGATTAGGCATATTGCGGATGGCCCAGGTGAATGCCCCAAGCCAGCCAACGACACCGGAAAATCCAGCCCATAAAACTAATCTCGGAGACAAGCCAAAGGCAGCCATTCCCAAAATGACAAAATAGAAAGGAAAGTAGGATGTTCGAAACATCATGACTTGGGGCAGGGGCGTGCTGTCATAAAGAGGTTGGGTTGCAAGAAGAATGGACAGAACGGCAAAATCAATTGTGACAAATATATACTTCACCCAAGACCGGTCAAAACGGGACGCGATAATGTGATAATGAGCAAGGCCCAGCAAGGAAAAACCAAAAGCGGCTCCCATATATCCAAATGCTACAGATAAATCTCCTATTCTGGTGATACTGAGGAAGCCACCCAACAGGATAAGAGCGGCAATCCGACCCTTGATCGCAACGCGAAGGCCGGTCTGTTCCGCTTCCAGGAATGTTTTCTCAATATCCTGATTATATCGCAGCTTTGTTTTCACTTCCCCTCCCACATTATTATATTCACATGTAAGGGGCATTGAATTTCGGATCAATGTTTAAGTGTCGACAAGCAGTTCGAAAATTCGTTACTTTTCTTTAGTGTAACTACAGCTTTTCTCATGGAGACTTGTCACAAGTATGCTTAATCATAACAATTCCGAACTATTAGCTATGGTTGGTCACCTCTATGATGCTGCAACAGATATGCAAAAATGGCCTGTATTTTTAGAAGCTCTCGGTAATTTCTTTAATGCTCCATACACGAATATACTTCACTTTGACCCAAATGAAGAACGTTTCAACTTTTGGCTAACTCACGGCCCACAATTACCAGAAGACTTGGTTGAAGCATTTCAAGAAAGCTTTAAAACTGATCCGAGACTGATTGCCTGTAATCAATTCCCTGGGAAACCTCTCTCTTGCCGCCTTTCCATTGGAGAGGAGGCGTGGCATCAATCTGATGCATATAAGGTTCTTAGTGAGAACAAGGATCGCCATCCGGTAATTGAGTATTCACTGAGTGTTACGCTCCCTGAGGAGGAAGGGACGACTACAGGACTTGCCATTATGCGGTGGGAGGATGGGCAAGCATTTACTCAGGAGGAGTGTGATCTTCTTAGTGAACTTACTCCGCATTTGCGCCGAGCTATCGATTTGCAAAAACGGTTTGTCAAATCTGACTTTGCTAATCGTACAGCCTTAGAAGTCCTAGATCATATTCCAACTGGAATTATCGTGTGTGATCGGCATGGCTGTGTAAATTTCTCTAATTCAGTTGCAGATGAGATTATCGGGAGAAAAGACGGAATTTCAATAATTCAAGAAACTGTGGCGCTGAATAACCAGGATCAAAATTCTGAGTTGTACCAATATATTCGGTATGCCCTTGAACAAGCTTTGTCGAATGATATTCAGCCCGGACAAACATTTTCAATTAGCCGACAGAATGAAGATGAAAATTATTCAGTCCTTGTGTCAACGCTATGGGGCAATCATGTGAAACTGGGAATTGGTGTATTGGATGAACCGATGGCCGTTTTGTTTGTGACGGACCCAGACAGGCCGCAAGAAGCACCGGCAGAGCTGTTGCAGCGGCTCTATGGACTTACTCCATCTGAAGCCAGATTAACGGAATATCTCATTTCCAATAATTCTTTAGATGAGGCATCATTTAGAGCTGGAATAACACTTTCCACCGCGCGGCAATATTTGAAATCAATTTTCCTGAAAACTGAAACTGATCGACAAACTGCATTGGTGAAAAAAATTATGTCTTCTCCAATATGGTTACAAATTCAGCCTCAAACCAATCGATAGCAGTCTTTATCAAAAAATATTGAGGCATTACTCACATATGAGAGGTGTGAGGTTTCCTCAATTCTGAGAGACTCTTGATCGGAGTGGAAGCAGTGCTTTTCCAATATTCACTCCTTCTGAATGTTTAACGGCTTAAAGGAGGGGGCATTTTTAGAGGGGCAAGGTTTCCGTATTCGATATCGAAATTGATTAGGTGTATTTATGAAAAATATCAGTAATTTCAGGATGTTGGTTTTAGCGGGTGTTTTGGTTGGCGTGGGAGCCTGTCAGACCACATCAGAAGAATCTTCTGCCAGTAACAGTACAGGCTCTTTGTCATCCGGCGCAAAAATGATAGCGGACGCAACCCTAAAAGATAGATCTGCTATCAAGAAAGCATGCAAAGGTGGGCGAGATGGTGTGACAGCTTTGATCAAGGAAAAAACAACAGATCTAATGAAATCTGGTCAAAACCTGGATCCAAGCAAAGACGGTCCTGCGGCAGGCTCGTTTGTCGGCAGCAAATGTCGGGATATTCTTTCGTCATAATGCGATAATCGCATTCCAAGGCCCATATTTGGTGAAATTATGCCACCAACTATGGGTTTTACTCTTGATTAGATGGTTTGACCCGGATTTTGAATTTTTTGATCTTTGTGCCATGAAGCGCTTCAATCGCATTCAACGCATCCTGTTCTTCGGCCATTACAACAAACCCAAAACCTTTTGATGTGCCTGCTTGATCATCCATAACGAGGGTGCAGCTTTCCACAGTGCCGTGCACGGAAAAGAGAGTTTCAAGCGCATCTTGTTCCAGATCGCGCGGCAGATTGAGGACGATTAGTTTCATGAGAGTTCCAATGATCAAAATAGGCCCCTCTACTATCATGTTCAGCGGATGAAAGACAGCATAAGTATTCAGTGGTCTGCCTTGCGTTTTAAGGGCCTTCGAACAAAAAATTTTAGCGTTATCATTTATTCGTTAAATTGGTCACGTCATCCAAAATTTTTGGCTTATAGGATTGATTTCGGTCTCGGCTAGCCTTTTCAGCATTTTAACAGAGGCCGGATCGACTGCTTCGATAAGACTTTCCAGCATTTCTCTTGCTATGTCGAAGTTCTGCGATTGAAAGTAAGTCAACGAACTTTCTAATAAATTATTAATACAAACTATCGTATTAATAGAGAATGAGTATAGAGCATCCGTTCTCAAACTCTGTGTTTCTAACTGTGTTTGATTGGCTAGTGGAGTGTTTTAGTGGAAAATCTGGCTATGAAACCAGATGAAATTGGATTGATCGGTCGAAATACCGTTAGGAAAATCCTACTGTCCTTTGGTGGTATGTTGCTTTTCAGTATCATCATCATTGTGGGGCTGGTCACCATTTCAGCCCGAAGTCAAAACCAGATTGCAGAGCAGCAATCTAGAAACTTGGTCAATTCCCTCCTTAAAGAACGGCTCAATCAGCTGGTGCAGTTGAATGTTTCAAATAGCATTTGGAGAAAAGCGGCTCAGAATTCAGCAATTGGTACGGATAGGAAGTGGGTCGACAACAATATCGGTCGGTATCTTTATGATACTTTTGGCATTACAAACAGTTTTGTTGTTGGTCGAGACAATCAAACAATGTTTGCCATGAAATCTGGAAAGCGAAGTAATGACGGGGCGGATCAGTTTTTCGGCGCCGACTTCAATATTCTTATCCGCCGGGTTAGAGAAACAGCCAAACATAATCAATCGGGCATTACTTTCGGATACTCCAAATCTGATGGCGAGTATTATCTGACAACAGCTTCCAAAATAAATGGAACTGTGAATGAAAGTGAAACAGGGACACGCCTGACGAAAGGCGGCATTCTAATTTATTCTATTAAATTGGATAATAAAGATCTGAAAGGTATGGAAAAAAGTTTTGGTCTGAATGATTTGAAAATTGTTGAAAACCAATCCGAAGTGTTCGCAACGGATATCGCTCTTTCAAGCATTGGTAACGAATATATCGGCCATTTGACATGGAAAGTAGATTTGCCCGGCGACAAGATGTTGATGTGGGTTTTGCCTGCATCAGGTGTTGTGGTTATTCTTTATATCCTGTTGATGGTTTTTGTTTACAGGCAAGCCGGTAATGTTGCCTTTGCGCTTAACTCAGAAACCAGTCAGGCAAAAAAATACGAAGCAGCATATTTGGACACTGAGTCTCGATTTAAAGCGTTTATCGACAATACTCCATCGGCCATTATGGTGAAGGATGCCGAAGGTCGATACCTTGTCGCCAATAACACATGGAATGATTGGTTTAACCCGGACAAACTGGTAGTTGCGGGCCGAAATGCATCTGATTTTTTTGCGCAAGGATCAGCACAGCAGTTTGAAGGAGATGATAATCGAATTCTGACCAGGGGTGAGAATATCGAAGAAGAACACCAGGTTACGTTGGCAGGTGGCCAGAAGCTTTCCATTCTCGCTCAGAAATTTCCAATTAAGAACGCGGCCGGTAATATTATCGCTATCGGAATGCTGGGAACAGATATCAGCGATAGAAAAGAAATTGAAAAAGGTTTGCGAGAAGCTAAACACACTGCTGAAATGGCCAATAAATCAAAATCAGAGTTTTTGGCCAATATGAGTCACGAGCTTCGAACTCCCCTGAATGCTATTCTTGGATTTTCGGATATCCTGAAAGCTGAGGCATTTGGCCCCTTGGGTCAGGAAAACTACTTGGAATATGCGCATGACATCAATGCCGCAGGGAAACACCTTCTTGATGTTATCAATGAAATTCTCGATGTTGCGAAAATTGAAGCGGGGCAAATGGTTTTGGCCGAGAAAAACCTGGATGTTCCTTCGGTTATGGAAAGCTGCCGTAGAATGGTTGAAGTTCGTGCAACTGACGCCGGGGTAAATCTGAACTTCGAAATTTCCCCAAATTTACCGCCTCTGTTTGCCGATGAAACCCGCCTCAAACAAATCCTCAACAATTTATTGTCCAACGCGATTAAATTCACAGACCCCAAAGGGACCATAAGTGTTTTGGCATCTCTGACCATCAATGGGGAAATGCAGATAGGTGTCAAAGATAATGGTGTTGGAATCAGGGAGGAGGATATGAAAACCATTCTTTCTCAATTCGGGCAGGCACAGACATCCTATGCGCGCAATCATGAAGGCACTGGGCTTGGATTGACTTTGGTTCAGCTTCTGGTAGAGGCGCATGGCGGTGTTTTCGAAATCGAAAGCGTCTTTGGTGAAGGAACG
>PJEL010004789.1_pt1 | contig 11054 bp, 3 predicted proteins | sample 1853271 | NCBI WGS metagenome assembly PJEL01 (sample SAMN08108733, study PRJNA415343) | Invertebrate metagenome, whole genome shotgun sequencing project. | host: Globobulimina | place: Sweden: Gullmar Fjord | collected 2015-08 | reverse complement strand
TAGTTTCTCCCGGAGCAAGCGTTGGTGTAGGTGTTCGCGTCCAATCAATACGGCCGTAAAGATACAGCTTCACACCCGGATCGGGCGTCCAAGGCACCGGTGTCGATACATCTACACTGGGATCATGCCAGGTATAGCCACGGAAGCGCCAGCCATCGGCGACTGAGGGGGTGTGTGTCGGCGTTGGGGTCGGTTCACGAATGATCACCGTACCATCACTTTCCTCAGTTTCTCGGCTCACACCATCGGTATCGCTGACGACACCGTCGGTGAGATCCAGAGGTGAGGTGCCAATCATAAGGGCCATGAACTCTAGAGTGGCAATGTGGCCTGTGCCGAAGGGACCGTCCGGTGAGTCACCCAATGTCGATGCACCGTAGATCAGGGAGCCGGGGCCTTTATCCACAAGCGGAGAACCAGATAGCGTGCGTCCGGTGCTTGTCAGGAAGGGACCGATAGCAGGATCACCTACGAGCGACAGCCTGGAAGCGTCCCAATTCAGATCGAACTGGAAGGCCGAAAGGTCGACAGCCCAATCGATCCAAACTTCGACCGAGACCGTCTCTCCGAGCGTGGCGATCGACGTCGGTGGCACAATGCGCAGATGAGGTCGCTTGACCGTCACACTGCCATCATCAGCCCCCGGGACGCGATCGACGCCGTTGGTATCGCTGACGGTCAGGCCGGAAAGAACGAGGGCGGTAGAGCCATGAGTCAAGGAGCGCATGGTCACGACAGCAAGGGTACACGATCCGAAGGGACCGGCAGGTGTGGGACCGACGGTGTAAGCGCCGTAGGTCAGGGTGCCGGGACCCATGCTCTTCACTTCATCGCCAAAGGTGCGTCCGGTGCTGGTCAAGCAACTGGCATCGTTCACATCAAGGGCTTCGACGATGGCGGTGTTGTAGTCCATGGTGAACTGATAAGCGCTGAGGTCGACAGCACCGCTGATGGAGACCAAGACATCGAAGGTCTCGCCGATGCCGACGACCTTGTCTTCGGCATGGATCACCATGGCGGGTCCTATTATCGTCACAGAACCATTTTGCACGATCGGCGACTGCGGGAAACCCTCAGTGTTGGAGGTGCTGGGACCGGAAAGTGTCATGGGTGACACGCCCGGATCCATGGCCAGGAACGTCAGTTCGGCCAAAACGCCAGAACCATTGGGGCCGGCGGGTGAATCGCCCAGGGTGGCAGCGGCATAGGTGATTTCACCAGGGCTGCTGTCGATCAGGGGCGAGCCGCTCGGCGCCCGGTCGGTGCTGGTCAGGAAATCACCGAGGTCCACATCCAGTAAGCGCAGCTTCTTGTCATCATAGTTGAGGGTGAACTGGAAGGCGCTCAGATCAACGGCATTTTGAATGCTAACTTCATAGGTGAAGGTGGATCCTGAAGTCTTGGTGGTAACCGGGGCGACGATCTTCGGTGTGACCGCGCGAACCGTGACGCTGCCATTCTGATGCAGTGGCGTCTCGGAAGCTCCGGTGGTATCGCTGGCAGTGCCTGCGCTCAGGTTCAATGCTGAACTGCCCACAGATTTCGCCTGGAACTCGATAGTAGCCAGAACACCGCTGCCGTTGGGGCCGGCGGGTGAATCGCCCAGGGTAGAAGCGCCGTAGGTCAGACTACCAGGGCTGCTGTCGATCAGGGGCGGGCCGCTCAAGCTGCGGCCTGTGCTGGTCAGGAAGCTGCCCAGAGTGACACCCTTGTACGTAAGGATCGTTTGATCATAGCTCAGGGTGAACTGGAAGGCACTCAGATCCTCGGCGCCCGAGATCCTGACATCGACCGTGAAGGCGCTACCATGATCGACGGTCTGGCTGCCGGGGCTGACGCTGAAGGTTAATGGGCCACCAGGTTCCGTAGTCGGCGTATCAGTGGCCGTCGGTGGAACTGTTGTATGGGTGGGGGTGGGGGTATGGGTAGGGGTAGGGGTAGGGGTATGGGTATGAGTATTGGTGGCGGTGGGTGCGCCCGGATCTTCGGTAGGGGTATTGGTTGGGATAGGGGTGTCAGTGGCCGGATCAGGGTCATTGACCGTCACCGAGCCATCCTCCTCAGCGATGGGATCATACAGAATGCCGTTGAAGGCGTCGCTGATCAATACCGATCCATCTACGTCAAGCGGGGAGACGCCCGCACCTGCACCCGTCCATTCGACCGAAGCCACCATGAGGTTGCTTCCGGAAGGATAGGAAGTGGCGTTGGTAGGAGTCTCACCGAAGGTAAGCTTGTTATCATCCAGCTCCAGCACCGGGAAGGGGCTACCAGATGGCCAGATATCACCAAAGCTGACATCGTCGGTCGATACCGACAGGATCGTATCATCAAAGTCGATACTGACCTGATACCCTTGTAAACCGGGATCTGCCGGGATGTTATCGATGAAGACCTGCGTGGTGAAAGTGTCGCCGATGTCGCCCGAGCCCGGGTTGGTCACCAGCCGCACGGTAGGTATTTGATCCGGCGCCACTGCCGACGAGCCCATGGCTGCCAACGGAATAACCGAGGCGACGAACAGGAATAATACTAGCAACCCGAGCCAAGTGCGCGGACGGCTAGTGTGTCGTAGTTGATTCATTATAGAGCACTCCTTACTCTACGAGAATGCTGAGAGTTCAATGTACCCTCTCATATCATAGGCACATGTAGGCAGGTTAAGTTTGCCCTTAATTAGGACGATTACTGGAAGAGAATAGACCATACAATCTTCAGCGTCAAGAATTGCGTCGTCGGTGATCATACAACAGGTAGCCACCTATGCCGGCCGCCAGTAGGATGGCGATGATACCAATGCCGATAAATGTGCTTGCCAGCGTTGATGTTGGTTGCGGTTGCGCCGGTGCAGGTGTACTCACCGGCGCCGCTGTGGGCAGTGACACCTCTGTTTCGGGCGTCGTTTGAGTTGTGACAACAACCACTGCTGTCGTTGCCGTCGCGGTCGTCAAGACCTCAGCCGCCGCAGTTGCTGATGCCGGCGTTGCTGTTGGGGCATCTGCTGGTGTTTCCGCAACTGTGCTTGTTGCCTGGGCCGGTACCGGCGTGTCTGTCGATGGAACCGGCGTGTCAAATAAATCAGATAAAGCAGAGGTCGCCGTCGGCTGTGGGGTCGCCGTCTCCAGCGGAGAGGTTGCGGTCGCCGTATCGTCCGGCGCGGCAGGCGCTGTCACTGTAACGTTTGGAACAACCGTCGCCGTTGCTGTGGCATTCGCATCCGCTGTGCCGGTTGCCGTTGGGCTCGAACTCGTGGCCGATGGTGTCGTAGGGTCGACGGTCTCTGTTGCCGAGAGCGTAGTAGGCGTCGATGTGGCCGTTGCAGCAGGATCCGTGGTTGCGGTGCTTTCAACAGTGGGTGGCGTACCTGTTACCGCTGCAGGTAAAGGTGTGCGGGTAGGTGTTGAGATGACACCCACCGTTGTCTCTGCCCCGAAAGTTGCTGCTACTGAGATCGTGCGTATGTCTGTGGCCCTTACAATCACTTTGGGTTTTGGTAATTCCAGCGCCGTGATGCCATCGCTTAGCGCAGTCATTGTGATCTCGAAGATGACGCCACTACCATCAGGTCCAGGCTCTGTGCCAACGCTGAAGGCTCCCCCTGTTAGAACGCCTTGTTCATTGTCGATCCGGGGTCCTACGGCTCTGAACAGCCCGCCGCTTTCAGTTTCTGTGAGAAAGGGGCCGAGCACTGCATCCTGCACCGAAACGATACTGGGGTCATATGTGAGTTCGAATTGGAGAAAGCCAAGATCTTGTACGTTTTCGATTTGAACTTGAATGGTGAACGTATCGCCAACGTCAATGCTAATGTCCTCCGGCAGAATACGCAGTCGCCGTGCCTGAAAGGGTTGGGGCGTCTCCTCTTGTGCCGTCACGTTGGCCGGCGCACTGATGAGCAGCAGGCTACAGAATAGCAAGACTGCTGCCCATAGATACCCTCTATTATGTTTTTGTTGATGAGAAGTCAAAGGTTTTCTTCCTGCCTACGTACACAGAAGCGTGCCCGCCCCCGCCCGTAGGCGAGGGGGCGGGCACGCCTGGACAATGATGTCGAGGGTGTTGCGGGCGTCTCCCAAGGGTATGGAAAACAGGCCCGCAACATCTCTCAAGCATTGCGTAGGTTGAGAACCTACCTTACGGGACGGGACATTCCGTCACGACTCGGACTGCTACGGATGCAACGTCGACGATGTTGATCACGCCGTCGGGGTCACCGGCGGGCGCTACATCGAAGCGGGCTGCGTAGAGGTCTGGATCCTCCCAGCGAGAGGCGACCATACCAACGTCTATGATGTCGATTCTGTTGTCATCGTTGAAGTCGTAAATATGGCAAGCGTCTGGCTGTTGTGGTTCAGGATCGTTCGGATCACATGGATCTGAACCGTTGGCAACCTCGTCGCCGTCGTTGATACCATCGCCGTCGGTGTCGGGGTTGTTCGGGTCGCTGCAGCCGGCAACCTCGTCACCGTCGTTCAGGCCATCGTTGTCGGAATCGGGATCAGTCGGGTCAGTGGGTTCTTTGCCCCAGTTGACGTTCTTGTCACCCGTCACTTCGTCCAAATCGGTGAGGCCGTCGTCGTCGGTGTCGGTATCAGCCGGGGAGGTACCGGTGTCATGCAGTTCTTCGCCGTCCATCAGACCATCGCCGTCGGTGTCAACATCACAGGGGTCGGTTTCGACGCCGGTGGAGTTGGGTGACGCAATCGATGGGCCGGTGGAATCGCCGATGACGGGCCGGTCATCCCATAGTGGCAGACCAGACTCCCACATGCCATCCAGGTCGACATCTTCTTCACCGTCCAGTGCCCGGTCGAAGTCCTGGTCACGAGTGACAGGGCCCCAGCGGGTGCTGGTCTGGCAGAAGCCGGCACGCGGATGGTTATCGCCGGAGTAGCGAGCGGTGCGCTCTCTCATGTCGGCGATGCCGTCCAGGTCGGTGTCCCAGTTCAGTGGGTCGGTCTCGCCCCAGTCCTCGACGAGCGTGTAGAGGGCTGCGGGATTGTTGGACCAGTTCCACATATCGTCGAAACCAGGTACGTCGTAGGCGCCATCGGCGTTATCGTCGATCACGCGGTCGCGGTCCCAGTCGCCAACTGCCAGGAAGTCCTGCGTGGCGCCAAAGGGTACGATGCCGTCAGGATAGTCCCAGTTGCCGGTGAGGTTTGCACCAGCGCAGTAGTATCCTGTGGGACAGGTGAATCCTTCTTCAGCGCGGTTATAGCCACTGATTGCGAATGGTCCAGCTGAAAGAGTTCTGTTCTGGGCCAGGTAGATATCCCAGTCATTGGGTGAATCGAGGGGAAGCCTCAGGTTCTGCACTGGCCAGGGTGGGGCCCACTTGCTGCCGCCTTCGAAGGCGTTCCAAACGGGATTGCCCATATAGAAGCCACCGTAGCCGATCAGACCATCACGTACCAGGTCCTCACCGAATTCGTTCGTGTCAGTGATGGGGTTAATGGGCTGCGGCCCACCGGCCACCGTCCACTCATCCAGATGACACACTTCACGGAAGCTCTGGAACTGGTCTGACTCATTAACAAACGGAGGAAAGAGTTCCCCAGGCCAGACACGCTGGTAGTTGCGGGTCTTGCCGTTATACCAGAGCAGTACGTTGCTACTGCGGCTGAGGTTGCTGTCGCAAATACCATCGCCGGCATAGGTGTAGTCCCCGGTGGGCAGGTTGATGGCCTGCGGGTCGGGGATGAAGCCATCGGCGTTGGGATCAACAGCGTTGAACTTGCCGTCATTGTCGGGATCGGGCGTAGGTCGGGGACCGTCGTCCAGGAAGCCCACAGGTGAATCTTCGATCCAGCCACCATTACTGATCAGATGACCAGCTTCCCAGCCCCAAACTTCGACGTAGTCGGGTAAACCATCTTCGTCAGAGTCGGAGTTACAGGGGTTGGTCTCCAACCAGGTCTCGTGCCAGTCGATGATACCATCCTGTGCATAGGCGGAGATGGTCGTCGCGATGCCGCTGACGGGATCTTCCATCATGCCGTTGTCGCCACTGATGATGGCATCGATGTTCAGAGGATCGAAGCTGCCATCGCGTAGTACAGCCTCACCTTCCCAGATCTGGACCTGGCCGTCGCCGTTCACGTCGAACCAGCCATCGGCCATACCGTCACGATCGGTGTCACCGTTCCAGGGGACGTAACAGCCGAGCGGGCTGTTGGCCTCGTCGCCATCGTCGATGCCGTCGTTGTCGGTGTCCATGTTCAACGGATCGGTTTCCCGCCAGTCCTCTTCGATCGCCATATAGATGCCACCGGCGATGCCATTATCGTCCGCCGTGTTGGTATGCCAGATGCGATCAAAACCATCATCACTGTAATACGAAGGTGGTGGGCCTACCAAGGTTTGGTCATTCAGATCATCGCCACGGATTGTGCCGTTGAAGACATCCGCATCTGTTATGTTTAGGATGACATGCGGATAGACAGAGGGGACGGAATCCCAGCCAACACAAGAAAGAGAGATGTTGCAGTCATCAATAACCGTCAGATCGAAGTCCTCACCTTCCCAGGCCTGGCGTATGCCATCGTAGTCGGGTGAAGTCATGTCCTGGGCAGCCAGGGCGCGATCCCAACCGTCGATCCAGCCGTCAGGCAGGCCGTCGGCATCGGAATCCTGGTCGAGGGCGTTACGGTTGCCGTCGCCGTCGCAATCCCAGGCATCGAGATCCAGGCGGTAGGTGCGGGTGCCGCAGTCGAAGGTCTCGTAGAAGCGCACCTCGGTGCCGTCGTCTACGCGGTCTCCGTCGCTGTCCCACCACATGGGCCAGGTTTCCTGGTCGTTCATGACGCCGAAGGGCTCGCTGACGTCTTCGCCGATCAGGGTGATGAAACCGGTGTCATCCTCGAGGAAGTCGAGTTCACCTTCATCGCGGCTAAGATAACCGTTATCGCCGGGGCACAGACCGTCGGTGCCACAGTCATTGACAACGCCGTCTTGGTTACAGCCTGTTGCCAGTGCGGAGGTGATATCGCCGTCACAGAGCAGGTCGCCGTCGGAGTCGGGATCCAGAGCGGGACGATCACCGTCGGGATGAAGTAAGGCTGATACAGGATCACGGTCGATGTCGGTATCGTTCCTCAATTGACCGCCAGTGTTCCAAGGGCCAACGTACAAGGGAGCCTCGTAGCCATTGTACTCGGTCGCATCCCAGATGGTGTCTCTATCGGAGTCGGGATCACAGGCATTGGTTTCCTGCCGAGAGCCATCATTCCAGTCGCCGCCACCGGCTCTCCAGAAGCCGCCGCCTAGATCTGCATGTTGATGATATCCGTCGAAGGATCTACTATCCACGTCCTCACCGGGCTGGTCGTCGTCGTCGGGATCGTTGACTACATCGCCGTCGCCGTCGTCATCCAGATCGTCGTTGGGGCCGTCGAAGCCCATCCAGGGGATGAAGCCGATGAAGTTGGCGGTGGGGAATTCTCCACCAGGGGGTGTACCAAAACCAACGTCGAGTCCCACGGCGTCGACATCGAAGAAGCCGTCATACAGCTCGTCGCCGTCCACGTCGTAGTTGACGCCGATCAAGGCGCGGTTTGCATTCGTATCGTCACCGCTACCGCTGGCAGCCACGCGACATTCTTCCCGGTTACCCATCCAGTCAACTTCGACGAAGTCGTAGAGGCCGTCGTCGTCGGTGTCACTGTCGAGAGGATTGGTCTCGCTGACGCCACGCTCGGCGGTGTCGACGTCGTCGTCGAGATCCTCACCAAGGTCGCGGCGGTCAATCGTTGCATTTGCACGATCTGGAATGCAGATGGCCGGGCCAAAAGCGTTCAGGTTGGAACCGTCGCACAACCAGTCACCGTCGGTGTCGGGGTCGCGCGGGTCGGTCTCGGTCCAGCCTTCGAGATCGTCGAGGATGTCGTCGCCGTCATCGAAGGGAAGTAACTGGTCGGGGCCTTCGCCATCATTTTCATTGGCATCCAGCACGCCGTCCTCATCCAGGTCTTCGGCGATATCCCAGCGGAAGTCGCCATCGACGTCACCGGCAATAGCGCCGTCACGATCAAGGTCTTCGCCGCCGCCACAGATGTAGTCATCGGACAGGCCGAACTGCGCCTGTGCTGAGTCGAGATCGAACATCTTGTAGCCATCATTGTGCATCTGAATGGACAAGACGATGGGGTTTTCGTACCCGTTAGGAGGAGGTCCTACGGGGAGGAAGTCTATTGTAGGAGGCGCCGGGTCACCGTAGATGTTAGGGAAGACGAAGCCGCTGGCAAGGTAGACGCCGTCAGGATCCTCTACGACATAGTTAAGGTTACCGTCGCAGAGGCCGTCCCAGTCGGTGTCGGGGTTTTGCCAGCATGTTTCGCTAGGTTCATTACAGTCACCATTGAGGTCTTCATCCTCGATGAAGGAGGGCAGACCGTCGAAGTCATGGTCGGCAACCTGGTCATCCAGTCTCCAGTTGGGGTTCATATCCCAGCCGTTGACGTCCCACGACGTATCGTCGGGGTCCAGGAAGGAGCTATCGTACTCGAGATTATCGGGTACGCCGCCGCGGTCGGTGTCTACGACACAGGCCTGGGTAGCATCGGCGCCGTCGCCTGCTGTCTGGAAGCGATACCAGGGATCGTCGCCGTCCCAATCGATGGGATTCATGACGTCGCCAGGGGCCAGTTCAGGCAGTATCGGCAGGGGCTCTAGGCCATCTTCGCCTTCGTATTCTGTGCGGTTGCCGAGGGTGTCAAGGTCGAAGTCCTGATTGCTACCATCTGTGCGATCACGCGGGTGCATCTGCTCCGGCTTGCAAGCATTGATAGTGGGTTCGTCAGCGTCCTGCTCGTCGTCCTCATCGGTATCGATGTACTCTGGATAACTCTTGTTCCAGTACTCGTAGCCGTCGATAAAGCGGTCTGGCTCCTCGTCTGGTTCAAGGGCGTTACCATCCAAATCGACTTCCCAGAACTCATGTTCGCCGTTTTCGTTGGGGTCGCCGGTGTCACTATTGGGGTGACAGGGGCTGGTTTCGTCGCCGTGCATCCAGATCATGGTGTCGGTAGCAGGGTTACCCCAGGCTTTTAGGGAATTCACGGACACCGGCGGGGGTACGCCATCAACTCCAAGGAATTCCTGGTAGTTACTGGCAGCATCACCATCACCATCATCAGCGGCATCGTCCACCATGGGGTTCAAGACGCCTGCGAGCTGATAGGTATCTTCTGCCCTGCCAGGAGCATGAGAGGGGCAGAATCCATCTGCGAAGTCACTATCAGGTCCAGTGTTATAGGTAGTACTGAGGATCAGTAATTGCGAGAATCCCATCTCCCAACCATCCCACATGCCGTCGTCGTCAGTGTCATGATCACAAGGATTCATGACATTCTTCTTGCCATCATTGTTGAGGTCAAGCCAGAGGTCTTCCGAATCAGTGAGTGGGCGATTGGGGTCCGTTATATCTACTGGTGAATATCCAAAAACGCCATCAGCATCAACGTCCACAACCTCGCCGAAATACTCCTGCCAGTTTTGCACCAGATCCCCATCCTCGTCATCGAACCAGCCCGTTTCGTCGGTGGGGCTCATACAAGAGAAGACAGTCTCATAGAGGTCGTCGAAGTAGTCGTCATCTGAATGACCATCTAGTGGATCAGACTCACTACCATTCTGCACACCATCCATGTTCAGGTCTTCGCCTTCCCATTCCTGTTTCTGGCCGTCGGCCTGAATTGGTACGTGGAGATAGCCGTAGGGCGCTACATTCCAGCCGTCGATCCAGCCGTCAGGCAGGCCGTCGAGGTCGGTGTCATTGGTGGTAGGATCTGTTTCTCCATCGGAAATACCAAGGGAGTCATCACGGTTCTTATTCTCGCCACCTCGGTTGTGTTTCGTGGGATCCCAGGCGCCGCGCGAATACTGAAGACAACCAGGTGTCACATCACCGAGGACGGTGTCATTGTTCAAGTCGTCGGCATCCGGGCCATCACAAAGGCCATCGCCGTCGGTGTCCGGTGTGCTGGGGTCAGTCTCGTCGAAGCCGACTGAGCCATTTGCGCTCCGATCCTCGCCGTAGTCACAATCGTAAGATGGATCGGCCGGAACTGTCTGTGGCCCCAGATCAGGACCGTCGCATAGACCATCACCGTCGCTATCAGGGGTCGTATCGTCAGGGTCAATGCCTTCGTGCAAGCCATCAGAATCCGCGTCAACAAGAAGAACCGCATCAGGTGATACGCCCTCTTGGGCGAAGGCTGTGCCGGCTAAGACCACAAACGAAAGCATGAGAATGAGCAGTACGCCCATCCATTTATTTTTTGAGTGCATGTTACCTTTCTCCTCCGAAAAGGAAAGAATGTAGGTAAAGAATCGATGTTCAACATCCGTTGTCTGTTCCTCCCCTATCCTTTCTTCCGCCGGCGGCGCACCAAAGAAACGGGTACACTGCAGGGAAATCGAGGTTGGTTCAGATAAAACAATCGGACTGCCGTGGAAATCAGCTCTTGTCTCCTAAATCGATACTCTCACCTCCTGTATGGGTGGGCCGGCCTCCGCACTACGCAGCTCCAGCCGGCTGAGAATTGTTAGCAATCTGACGATTTGAGAATGTTAGCATACGGTGTGAAGTAGTGTCAAAGTCGCCAGCGCTTTCACGAAAATGCCGGAAGATGCAACCCGCGTGGGCGCTTCTTCTTTGACTTAGTCGTTTTGACGCAACGTATCCTTCGCGTTTTGCGGGAAAATGGAGAATCCCACAGAAAACGCCTTCGCCGCGTTGACTATGCCGTCTAGGTTGTTTGTCGTTTTGCGGCTATCGATCCTTCGCTCTTTTGCCTTTGATTGTTGAATATCGGCTCTGTATGCAGAAATTTTAAGGTTGCGAAGGGGTTTTGGCGATGATCGCCGGGTAGATTTTTGCGCTGTAGCTACCAGGGTAGTCTGTAATGACGTTTTTCAGGGTCAGGTTGTGATTTTTGGTAGTGGTTATATATTAACTGATAGGACACCATTCTGTGTTGTAATAGTGGAGGTATAATAGGAGTACCGCCTCATGGAAGCTATCAGATTTAGAAAATGACAGTGTTTTTCGC
>PJEL010004788.1_pt1 | contig 11057 bp, 4 predicted proteins | sample 1853271 | NCBI WGS metagenome assembly PJEL01 (sample SAMN08108733, study PRJNA415343) | Invertebrate metagenome, whole genome shotgun sequencing project. | host: Globobulimina | place: Sweden: Gullmar Fjord | collected 2015-08 | reverse complement strand
TGGGCTTCGAATACGACCAGCTTTGGCGCCTCGATATCGAATTCGGTGTCGATCGACGTATCACCGAGGCTCAGGAGGCCGAAATCAAGGCCAGATACGAGCAGCTCGATCGCATCCTCTTGGGGATGCCCGAGGTTGAAGCTTTCTCGCCGCTCGATCCTAATTTCCCCTATAGCAGCTCCTCAACGATGCTCAGTATTGATGTCAACGGCTCCCCGACCTATGTCGGCAAGGCCGATGTCACTCGCTCTGCGCTCAGCACATTCGGCTTCGAGTTGCTCGATGGCCGCTGGTTCGAACCCGGCGACGAACAGCTTGCCTGGAAGCCCGTCGTGATCACCCATGACATTGCAGTGGATTTGGGGGGGGACGGTGGCGTCGGCGAACTCCTCGTGCTCACTCGAGGCAATAGTGGGGATGATGAACGAGAGAGGATGGAACACCGGATAGTAGGCATCGTCGCGGACTACCGAATGCGCTCCGAGCTTCGCCCATCCTACCCAACGGTATTTTCCCTCGTGAACATGGACGAGGTCGCCCTGCCGCCGAGCACGATCGGGATTAAAACAGCTCCCGGCGTTACCGCGGACTTCGAGGAGAAGCTCCAGCGCGCCGTTCTGCAAGTGGCGCCCAGCTGGACCATCGAGTTCACGCCGACATCCCGTTTGCGCTCGCGGGAGTTGCGCGCGAATCTGATCCCGCTCATGATTCTTGGCACAATCGCCGGATTCTTGATCATCATGGTCGGGCTAGGGCTCGTAGGTGTCCTCTGGCAGACCGTCACCCGCCGAACGGAAGAGCTTGGCGTGCGCCGCGCTCTCGGCGCGACACTCGGGCAGGTGCGCTGGCAGATCCTGGGGGAACTGCTTGTGCTTACTACCATTGCCGTCCTCATCGGCGCCCTGCTGTTTCTGCAAATGCCGATTCTGCAGGCGATCGCGTGGATCCCATGGTCCGCCTACCTATTGTCGCTTGCCCTGGCGATTGTGATCATCTATCCCTTTGTAATCCTATGTGGGCTCTACCCCTGCCTGCTCGCAACGCGCATTCATCCCGCCGTTGCGCTGCAGTGCGAGTAGAGAAAGGGAGCCGGTGTGACAAAGATCCTGGTGATCGACGACGACAGCTCGATCGCCGCTTCGCTTGAGCTTCTGCTCAAACAGGCGGGGCACGCTTCCGATTGGACGGCGGATCCTGAAGCGGCCCTCGGCATGCTCGCCACCGGCGCCTTCGATCTTGTCCTGCAGGACATGAACTTCTCCCGCGCAACGACGGGGGAGGAGGGAATCGCGCTGCTCCGCAGCATCAAGGCGGCCCACCCGGATCTCCCCGTTCTCCTGATCACGGCCTGGGGCAGCATCGAGCTTGCCGTCGCCGGCATGCAGGCGGGCGCCTCGGATTTCATCACGAAGCCCTGGAACAATCGGCAGATCCTTCAGGCGATCGAGACTGCGTTTGGGCTCGCGGCAAGCGGTGGCGGTGACGCCGAGCTGGACAGCCCACCGAACCGAGACGAACTGGATAGCCGACACGACTTCGCAGGTTTCATCGGCGAAGATCCCGAGCTATTGAAGATCCTCGACTTGCTCGGCAGGATCGCGGGGACCGATGCTTCCGTTCTCATTACGGGAGAAAGCGGCACGGGCAAGGAGGTCGTCGCGGAGGCGATCCACCGCAACAGCCGCCGCGGCAAAGGCCCATTCGTCAAAGTCAATCTGGGAGGCATCTCCTCTTCATTGTTTGAAAGCGAGATGTTCGGCCATGTGCGTGGGGCGTTCACCGACGCGCACAGAGATCGCAAGGGCCGGTTCGAGATGGCCGACGGGGGCACGATATTACTCGACGAGATCGGCGACCTCGACCTGCGCAGCCAGGTGAAGATGCTCCGTGTGCTTCAGGATCGTAGCTTCGAAGTGCTTGGTTCCAGCGATACCAGGCTTCTGGACCTGCGCGTGATTGCAGCGACGAACCTGAATCTGACCGAGGCCGTTGCCGAAGGCCGGTTCAGGGAGGATCTGCTCTACCGGCTAAACCTGATTTCGGTGCATCTACCCTCTCTCGCCGAGCGGCCGACGGACATTCCCCTTCTCGCTAAGCACTTTCTCGCACAGACTGCGACGGCCTACGATCGACCCGTAGTGGAGATGAGCCGCGCGGCAATCGATTGGCTCTGCGGCAGGCAGTGGCCGGGCAACGTTCGCCAGCTCAAGCACCTCATCGAACGTACGCTGCTCGTCACCGAGACCGAACAGCTCGGCCCCGATCACTTCGAACGCACGATAAAGATGGACGCGGCGGGGGGGACTGACGATAAACTGCCGCCTGTCGGCAGCATGACGATCGACGAACTCGAAAGGGCGATGATCCTGAGAACTCTCGCGTTTCATACGGGCAACATCAGCCGCACGGCGCAGACGCTCGGGCTCAGTCGGGCGGCGCTCTACCGCAGGCTCGAAAAGCACGGGATCAGGCATTGAGCCTCCGCGTCCGCTTCGCGATCTACCTGACAATCATCCATCTCATTTTCGGCGTGACAACCTACCTGCTGCTCTCCGAGCGGGGCATCTGGATGCTCGCGGTCGAGGGCTTCTTCGCCATTTCGTTCGTCGTCGGGCTTGGTCTCGTGGTCAAACTCTTCGAGCCGATCCGGATGATCCGCAGCGGCGTCGAGCTCATGAAGGCCCGCGACTTCAGCACCCGCTTCATAGAACTCGGGCAGGCGGAGCTGGATCCGCTGATCCGCGTCTACAACGAGATGGCAGACAGCTTGCGCGAAGAGCGGATCCGCGGGCAGGAGCAGGAGCAGTTTCTCCACAAGATCCTGAGCGCGTCGCCGACGGGAGTGCTCATTCTCGACCTCGATGAGAGGATCGCATCGGTCAATCCCAGCGCGGCGGCGATGCTCCAGAGCACTCTAGCAGACCTCAGCGGCAAGCGACTCACGGAACTCGGCAGCGCCTTCGGGGACGAGCTTGCCGGACTGGCGGAGAGCGAGTCCCGCCTGCTTACGCTGAGGGGTGCCAGGCGTGTCCGGTGCATGGCTCTCCACTTCATGGACCGCGGCTTCGCCAGGCGCTTCCTGCTCATCGACGAACTCACGCAAGAGCTGCATAAAAGCGAAAAGCAAGCTTACGAGAAGCTGATCCGCATGATGAGCCACGAGGTCAACAATACGGCGGGGGCGGTCTCATCGTTGCTCGAGTCCTGTCGCGCTTACGGCGATCAGCTTGGCGCGGCCGACCAAGACGACTTCGCCGGTGCGCTGAGCGTCGCCATCAGCCGGACGGGCCGGATGAATGCCTTCATGCAGGGCTTCGCCGACGTCATTCGCCTACCCCTGCCGAAGCGTGCGCCGGTAGCGCTCGGGGAGATGCTCACCGAGGTTCAGCGTCTATTCGCGGAACAGTGCGGGCGCGAGGGCATCTCACTCACCTGCGAGGTTGCTCCCGATTTGCAGCCGTTGCCGCTGGATGTCGTCCAGATCGAGCAGGTACTCATCAATTTGACGAAGAACGCCATCGAAGCGATCGAAGGCGAAGGCGCCATCAGTCTGCGTCTCGCCTTCGAGCAGGGTGTCCAGGTGCTGCGGATCGCCGACTCGGGAAGCGGCATTCCACCGGAACTCGCCTCCCAGCTCTTCACGCCATTCTTCACGAGCAAGCCGGACGGCAGGGGGATCGGCCTCACGCTGGTGCAGGAGATTCTGCTCGGCCACGACTGCGACTATGCGCTGGAGAACCGCCCGGAGGGCGGGGCCGTCTTCGCTATTCGATTCCCTGTGTAGAATAATCGCGCCCGCGCCAGCTCACGCTCAGAGGGCACTTTAACCCCGGCCAAAATCTACCCGGGTGGACGGATCGTAGCTCCGCAATTTCGATCTCGCTCGTTGCAGACGGTGGCTGCTATTTCAGCAGCAGCATCTTGTTGCTTTGCACCCGTTCGTCCAATTCGAGGCGTGAGAAGTAGATGCCGCTGGCGACACCGTTGCCCGCCGCGTTCTTGCCGTCCCAGGTGTAGCTGTGGATCGTTCCACCCGCGAGTTCGCCTTCGTGCAGAGTCTTTACGAGCCTGCCGCTGATGTCGTAGACGCTCAGCTTCGAATCGACCTTGCCCGTTCCTGCGGGGGTCGCGAATCGAATCCGCGTGCTCGGGTTGAAGGGGTTGGGGAAGTTGGCGAACAGCTTGCCCTCCGCCGACTCCACCGGTCCGTCATTGACGCCGATGATCTGATCCTCGCGGGTGAAAACACCCGTGCGGGCCGGGTTGGCGCGGAACATCTTCCACTGCGCCATACCGTTTTGGTAGAAGGCCGGCAAGTCCCAGATGTAGACGTTCTGGTCCCAGCCCATCAGCGCTACCTCGACATCGAAGTCGCCGTCGACGTCGTCGATCGTCGGCGTGCTGCGTACCTCTCCGGCGGTGAGTATCGGGAAGCCGGTCATTTCGGTTCCGTCGAGTTCGAACCCGTAGAACAGGCGGCTCTCGGTTCCGATGAGGATTTCGAGTTCGTCATCATTGTCCAGATCGACGACGATCGGGCTGCCCTCGGTGCTGTCCTCGATGAAGACGGGCCAGCCTGGAAGCGGGGTTCCCGTGTTGTCGAGTACGTAGATGTACATCTGGTAGTAAGTAACCGATCCGGCGATGACGATCTCGAGCTGCCCGTCATCCTCGAAATCGCAGAGTGCGGGGCTCGGAGCGAGGCCTGCCGTATTGGACCGGATCTTGACGGGGAAGCCGGGATAGTTCAGCCCGTAGTGTTGCAGGACATAGAGGGAGTCGTTTTCGCAGAGGAAGACGATCTCCATGTCGCCGTTGTTGTCGATATCGCCGACCGCGGGACTCGAGTGAATGGGATAGGGGCTGTAATCGACGGGGAAGCCGGGCAGGTCCGTACCATCCATATTCCATGCGAAGATCTTGCCCGCATCCCTGCTGCCCACGGTGATCTCGAGCTCGGGATCGCCGTCGAGCTGGGCGATCGCCGCGCTCGAGCGGCTCCAGCCGCCGATGTCAGTGTTGAACACGCCGTCGGTGTTCGGGTCGTTGTCGCCGTCGATAAGCTCGGTGCCGTCGCTGTGCCAGGCGTAGAACTTGCCGTCGAGGCCCGCGATGAAGATCTCGACGGTTCCATCGAGGTCGATGTCCGCCGCGGCGGGCGTCGCCCACAGCCAGTAGGACATCGGCTTCGGCCAGCCAGGCAGCTCGGTGCCGTCCGCCGCGAAGACATGGACGGCGTAGGGCTCTTGACTCGTAGCGATGATCTCGAGGCCGGCCGTCGAAGTATCAACCTGTGCGAGAGTGACGCTGCCGAGGAAGACCTCGCCCTCGCTGCCGATCACGCCGTAGGTGCCCGAGTTGCCGTCGCCGTCTACAACCTCGATGCCGTCATGGTGCCAGGCGTAGAGCCACTTGGAGGGCGCGACGATCTCCTTGTCGCCATCGCCGTCGATGTCGCCGATCGCCAAGCTGCCCGCGCTGCTGCCACCCGTCTGGATGGGCCAGCCGTTCTGCATCATCGGGTTGGTTGCGATGCTGTTCGACGGGCTGATAAGACTGCGATAGCCTGATGAATCGACGCTCTCGACGACGAAGAAGTAGGTCGTGCTCTCGAGCAAGCCCTCATTGCGGTAGTAGGCGTGCCGCGTCGGCTCGTTGTTCACCCGGGTGTAGGGGCCGCCATCGCTCAAGCTGCGATAGATGAGGTAGCCCGCGATCACGCTGTCGGTCGGGGGGATTTCCCAGCCGAGATCGATGACCGTCGATGCGGCGCTCGAGTCGAGAATCAGGCTATCGGGTGGACTCGGGCGGCGGACGATGAGGGTGTCCAGCAGATTCTCGCCGAGCGGCCCCGTCAGCGTGAGCTCGAAGCGATTGGGGGCGCTGACGTCACTCTCGGTGATCGAGAACCCGGCTGTTTCAGCCCTCTGCAGCAGGCTGAGGTCGGGCAGGCTCACGGGCCCCGAGTTGACCGTTCCATTTGGATCAATAGCTGCAAGCGAAGCTTGCCACCCCGCTCCGAGTGGCGTGCTGCCGTAGTTCTTCCACTCCGGGCTGAGCGTGTAGGTCTCGCCGTCGTCCGGAACGCCGTCGTTGTTACCTCCGGAATCATCGATCACAAAGGTAAAGAGATCGGGGCTCGGGGCATGGCAATCGACATCCAGTTGATCGACCTGCGTCGCGCCAGCATCGAAGCCGATCGTGAAGTCGATCAGGGCCGAGACGCCATCGACCAGTTCGGTCGGCGCGTCGATCAAGAAGAGGCCGCTGAGATCGAGACTGTCGGCCGCGGCAATAGTTTCTCCGCCGGTGTAACTGCTCGCTGTCGGGATCAACTCTCCGTTCGGCAGACTGACATCAAGGCTGAGATTGCTCGCCGCCGTGTCGCCTTGGTTGTAGACTCGGAGCGATAAACGCACCGTTTCGCCCGCGTCGATCCGGCCGTCCGCGTTGCCCGAGACACTTGCGTCGGCGTTCGGGTCGTCGAGGATCGCCAGCTCGCCGATCGAGAGGCGCGGTCCCGAGGCCGCGTCGATCGCGACGCTGCCGAAGTAGGGCAGGTTGTTGCGAGAGATGACGGTGATGTCGATGTCACCCATCGTTTCGGCGTAGAAGGGGAGGCTGAGTAGTCCCGCGGCGTCTGTGTAGCCGAGGGCGCGATCCTCGCCGTCCTTGCTCGCGACGACGAGCGCGCTATCGACCGGCGCGGCATCTATTGTCACGACGACATGCAGGCTGTCGCTCGCGAAGGTGTAGGGCTCGGCGAGGCTGACCTCTAGCGGCCACGGCGTGTCCATCCAGACGTTGATCGTCGGATCGCCGATCAGAATATAGGTGTACTGCGTCCAGCGGTGGCTGCCCTCGACGGAGGCGAAGGGGGACCAGTCGTTCTTGGCCGACGAATGAATGCCGCCGATGCTCAGGCTGTCGGAAAAGAGTCGCGTGAAATGGGAGTTCTGATAGAAGCGGCTCGTGTTGGGATAGGCCTCGCGGCTTGTGCCGAGACTCGAGATGGAGCCGCCCTCCGGCGCGCGGATGTAGGCCTCGCCGAGGCAGGCGAAATCGACGGCGCAGGATGTGCAGTTGAGCGCGTAGAAGTTGAACAGGTGGTCGAGGCCGTTTGTGAGAGCGAGCGCCTGTGTCGTGACGATGCTCTCGTTGCCGCAGGACATCGTGTAGCGGAAGCCGTGGCCGACATGAAAGACGATGTGCGCGCGCGTGTCCATGTCGTAGAGAATCCACTCGACGTATTCGGGGATGCTTCCCGGATAGAGCCACCAGGTTTCAAAGAATTGCTTGATCTCTATTTGCGGAGCTAGAGGGACCTGGTAGTTGATCCTCACCTCTTCGGCGTACTCGGCGCCGTTGCGAGTGATCTCTTCGTCGCTCATGGTCGTGTCGTAATTTGCGGGGAAGAGCACTTCGGCGAGATAGGTCATCTGCCGCGTATAGGTGGTGTCGGGCGTCGATGTGTAGGCGATGATCTTGTCAACCATGAGCTGCGCGTCGGTCTCGTTCGAGACGGGCAAGCGGCCCGCGTTGATATCGACCTGGAAATCGACACCGTCACTGACGGTGCCGTCGTGGCCCGATTCGCCGAAGAAGCGGTCGCCGTCGGCGTTGAAGTTGCCGTCCAGGCAGGAGTAGTAGGCATCCGTCGGAGCGAACTCGGGCGGTTCCTTGAAGTGGGAGAGAATATAGCGGATGGGGATAACGTCGGTGTCGCCTGCGATAATGAGGTCGGTGATGCCCCATTTGACGTAGGCGTCCTGCAGGAAGAAGCGGATCGTTTCCGCGAGGTCCGCGCCCTGGGGATAGTTCTGCCTGATCCAGTCGAGGTCGCGCACGACGGTCGGAATCCCAATCGAGAGTTTGAAATCAGCGAGATCCTGGAAGATGGAGGCGTGGGCCGCGTCGCAGATGATGACGAGATCGACGCCGCTCCCCTCGATGCTCGGCAGGCCGCGCGGCTCGAAGGGGCCGCTGTTGCTGCGGGAGAGGGCCCCCGGCGCGAAGGCATTGACCGCTTCGGGATTTAAAACGCGCCTGGCCATAGCGGCGCGGCTGCGGGCGATATCCAAGGCGTTCTGTCTGAGGGGAATATTCGCGGCGAAGTCCGCCTCGGTTTCGATAACGACATCGCAGCTGATCAGCCGGTGGAGTCGGTAGCCGGCCTGAGTGCGTTCGTAGAGCAGGGGCGCGAGCGCGATCTCGGCCGAGGCGATGCCACGCTCGTGCATGGTTGCCTGCCCATAGATATGCTGCGTGGGAAAGAGGAGCCCGCTCAGGTCCCCTTTGACGGCGGCGCGGAAGCCGTGATCGTCCTCCATCCCCTCGTAGGGGGGCAGCATGCCCGGAAGATCGATGAGTTCGGTGACGACGTTTTCGAGCCGCGCCGACGCGACGCGTTCGCCCATCGGGATCACCAGGCTGATCGGCAGGAGGGGCAGCGCCGGCCGCCCCGCGATCTCGGTGTGCCAGGGGGAGATCTCCGCCAATTTCTCGGGCGTCCACTCGGAGCGCTGATAGGCCGCCTGGTCATCCGTCCGCCAACTGAAGTTGACGGCGGCCCAGGCGGATTGCGCGGCGATGAGGATGAGAACGACGAGCAGGGGGATCGTAAAACGAAGCGGGCGCATCCGGGCCTCCCAAATTGCACAGTGCCATTGCCAACTAGATCCGAGTTCGGCGTTCTTCCCATTGGGAGGGGCCGAGGATCTCATAATACGCCGATGAGCCGCGTTTTGCAGTCATCAGGCTTACATAAACGACACGCTTTCCGGGCCGCGCCGGCGGTCGGAAAACGTTAAGTCTGTCGTACGCAATAGCTTTGAGTCTTAAATTCCACCCTAGGGCCTAGGTGAGTGCAGCCGGTATCGCTGGGTAAGAGATAATTATACCACATCCCGAGAGCAAGTAAATCTCCTTTGCCCGCAGGTCATTTTGTTTGAGTTGTTTCCGGTTTTGAATTCCCGTTACCCAAACGGACGGGTTGCAGAACGGGGCGGGGTATGCGGCCGAGTAATCCGTCCACCCGGGGGGACAAAACGCACATTGCTGGAGAATTCCGCGGACTCCCGCGTAGATAGTCTGGTTCCACCAAAGATTGGAATGGGGCGGACGGCCTTGGACTCTGTATGGGGAGGACGAAGCGGATGCATCGATGGCTAGTGGTCTTTATCGCGGTGATCGGATTCGCGCTTAGCGCGCAAGCAGAGGCGGATGGAGTTCAAAGAGAGTGGCGCGGCGGCGTCGAATTCGTCCGCAGCCCCGAGGAGCCCACTGATTCTTCGCAGACCTGGAAAACGCGCGAGATGTGGCGGATCGGAACCGACGAGGAGAACGAGGACTACCTCTTCGGCGTTCTCAACGATCTCGAGGTGGACGAAGACGGCAACGTCTATCTGCTGGATATGCAGCTCGCCGAAATCACGGTCTTCTCTCCCGATGGTGAGTATATCCGGAGCTTCGGCGGCGAAGGCGAGGGGCCCGGCGAGTTTCAAGAGCCCCGCAATCTGTTGTTCACTCCAAGCGGAAAGCTCTGCGTCGTCCAGCCCGTAGCGCATCGCTGCAGCCTTCTGACCAAGGAGGGGGAATACTTGGGCGAGATGCCGCTGCCCGAGCCGCTGGGTGCGACATCATGGATGCTCGTCAATCCCCGAACGGCGGCTGGGGGAATCTACTGGCAGAGCTTCGAGACTCAGTTCGGCAAAGACGAAATGCTCCAGACCGATCGTCTGATCAGGACGAACGAGGTGGGCGACGAGATCTGCGAATACAGCCGCGTGCGGCGTCACATCGATTTCGCCAATCTCACTGTCAGAGAGTGGGAGACCAATCCCATCAGGTGGAATGTCGACCCGAACGGTCGCGTCCATGTGAACTCGGGCTACGGCTATGAGATCGAGGTCTGGTCTCCCGAAGGCGAGCTCGAGCAAAAACTATCTCGCAAGTTTGCTCGCAAGCGGCGCTCGGCGGCGGAGCGAGATGTCGCTCGCGCCAGGCTTCTGCGCGGCAGGGGCATGGATAAGATGAAGATCGAGGTTTCCGACTTTGACCGGGATATCAACTGGATGGACGTGCAGGGCTGGATCGGTCCCGTCGTCCATGCGAGCGATTCCAGCTCCGTCGGCGAAAGCACCGGCTTCGGCGCCCTCGATTTCTTCGATGCCGAGGGTCGCTACGCCCATCGCGTCACCCTTGAGGACGTGGATTTCGAATGGAAGCAGGACAGGGCCACGCTGATCGGCGATCGGCTATTCGTCCTCAAAAACTTCGCCGACGCGCGTCGGAGCATCGGGGCCGGCTACGCCGGGAGTAGCGATCGGGAATCCCTGGATGCGAGGGAACCCGAGCCCATGTCCGTGATCTGCTATCTTATCGATACCGACGAAACTCAATCTCACTGAGCTGTTCTTCCCAGGTGTCTCTGGCCGATGGAAACCACCGATAAAGGGAGGCTCGGCCGCTTCAATGAAATCCCGCCGCCGGGAGGACCTGAACTCCCGGCGGCGAGTTCCACAGCAATCGATAAGCGACGATCAGCGGAGCCTGAAATCGATGGGTACGCTGATCATCGTTTTTACGGGGACATTGCGCTGCAGTCCCGGCTTGAATTTCCACTTCCGCACTGCGGCGAGCGCTGCCGCGACGAGAATGTCGGGGGCGGTGCTGGCCAGGAGCTTCGCATCGAACACACGCCCGCGCTCATCGACGAAGATCTTGACGAAGACCGTTCCCTCCATCTCAGCGTCGCGGGCGATCGCTGGGAAGTTCACCGGAGCGCGATAGGTGAGGACCGGTGGCGTGTCGAAGGCAAGGAATGGGTCAGTCCGATTCAGAAGATCGTCACTCGGTGGCAGGTAAATATCGCCGGGTCTGTCCAAGCTCGTCGGCGGGAACAGATCGTCTTCGATGAGCCCCTCTTCAATCCGCAATCCTCGGGGTTGGGGCGGGTGGACATCTCTGGGCAGCGGCGGAATGATGATCTCATCGGGAATGTTGACTACTTCAAAGACAATCTCCTCCAGAACATAGGGCCTGGGGGTGAAGGTCGG
>PJEL010004787.1_pt1 | contig 11059 bp, 13 predicted proteins | sample 1853271 | NCBI WGS metagenome assembly PJEL01 (sample SAMN08108733, study PRJNA415343) | Invertebrate metagenome, whole genome shotgun sequencing project. | host: Globobulimina | place: Sweden: Gullmar Fjord | collected 2015-08 | reverse complement strand
GAGCGGTGGATCTGATGGCGGTGAGGAGCTATCGCCCGAGGATCTGATGGAAGTGTTGGAGGAGGAAGGGCAGGAAGAGGGCTTATCGCGCTAAATGATAAAAAGTAAGTAAAAACAGATATTTATACCTGTTTCGATTATTTTGACGATTTCGTTTGTTTCGATTATGCTACATTTCAATTATGTCCTACCCGATACCAACTAGTACCAACTTTGCACATGGAGGTGCGTGATGGCTGCATCCAATGTAGTTCAATTGCCGACAACCGAGGACGTAGAAGAGGCAAAGGAATCAAGCCGAACACTGTCAAAATATGCAGATATGGAGCGAGTCCAACTCAGCATCAAAGGTAGCGATGGCGAAAATGAGGAACTGATTTTACCGGGGCGTGGGGTTCAGTTGCTCTTGGATATTTTGTCTGAAATGTCACGAGGCAATGCCATTAGTATCATGCCGATTCATGCTGAACTAAGCACGCAAGAAGTGGCGAACCTCTTGAATGTAAGCCGTCCGTTCTTGGTAGGGCTTCTCGAAGAAGGGAAAATTCCACATCACAAAGTGGGTTCCCATCGACGAGTGCTGGCAAAAGATGCCATTGATTATAAGAAGCGCATTGATGACAAAAGAACGGAGTCTCTCGACAAGCTCGCTTCAGAATCGCAGAAGCTGGGTATGGGCTATGAGTAGTGGCTAGATACTCAGTCATCTTCGACGCTTGTGTCTTGTATCCGGCACCATTGAGGGACCTGTTGATGCGTTTGGCGTTGACAGATCTCTTTAAGGCTCGGTGGACTGACGAAATTCATGAAGAATGGATTAGATCGCTTATGGAAAAGGGCGACATCGAAAGGCCGAAGCTAGAACGCGTTCGTGACTTGATGGATGAACACGTTCGTGACGCCAAGGTAGTCGATTACCAGGATCTAATCGAAACCTTGGAACTGCCAGATCCAAATGACAGGCACGTGTTGGCTGCGGCAATCAGATGTAATGCGGACGCTATTGTGACTTGCAACCTTAGAGACTTTCCACTTGAGGCATTGAACACTTATTCAATCGAAGCCATTCATCCCGATGACTTCATCTGTTACCAGCTAGAACTGGCACCTGGAAAGGTTTGCAATGCCATTAAGACGCAAAGGGAAGCACTAAAAAAACCACCGAAGACAACAGAAGAGTTCCTAGCAATTTTACAAAGGCAGCAATTGCCTCAGACGGTTTCTGCTCTCAAAGAGTACATCGATCTGATTTGATCTGTTGTTCGGGACGTGCCTATCGCGAGAACTCCATCGGTATAGTTTTGCAGAACGCCATATCCCTCTTGTTCACCAGTCTCCGGGAACCGTTTCACTTCCAAACTCGTACTGGATGAAAAATCCTTTCAGCAGTGCATCGCATTGGGTAGACTCTTGCTTAAGTGACCAATCGCACTGGAGAAATCAAGCTGCTGTCTACGAATTCACAATGGAGCCACCCCAACATCCGGTTCCCGGGTCAATATTTCGATAGTGAGTCAGGGCTGCATTACAACCGCTTCCGGTATTACGACCCGGGGCTGGGGCGGTATTTGAATAGTGATCCGATTGGGCAGTGGGGGTCTTGGAACGTCTATTCATACGCATTCTCTACACCGACCCTGTTTGCTGATCCACTTGGTTTACGTGTTACAATTACGATTAATCGGGATACCTACTCCGACAACACGATTACTAGTACGATAAGGGTAGACAGCGATGTCGTTTCAGGTGATGCCTTCGACCCAACAACTCTCGAAGTTAATGATGACGTTTTTACAGGCTTTGGTCTTGAAGATGTAAACGCAGGAGATTGCGGATGTAAGGACCCAGTTGAGCCAGGAGTTTACAACGCTAAAGTTCGCGATGATCATGATCCGAATCGCGTTGAACTCATAGGGGTGGATGGATTCACAAATATTCAATTGCATCCAGGGAACACGGCTGAGGATGTTAAAGGTTGTATTGCAGTTGGTTATGGCAGAGGTACTGACCGTGTTTCAGATAGCCAGAACGCAATGAACAAAATAAACCAGATCATCACAAGAGATGGCTCTAACAACATAACGGTAATTATCAATGGCAGTAATACGAGATAAGCTCACTATACTGATAGCAGCGTTTGTAATTTTTGCCCCAACAGTTTCTTTGGCAAGCTCGCCGGGTGATGAATGTATTCTGGGTTCGATCTATGACCAGTTGCTTTCGGACTTCGACCGGGAGACGTATGAGACGTTTCAACGGTGTCTTCTTGATGAGACTGCGAGTCAAGCATTTAATATAACCAACGAACAGCTGCATCTTTTATTGGAATCCGCACGAGCGGATAACTTAGTTTCCTATAACACGCTCTTCGATGCAGTTGGCATGACAGGTGGCGGCAACATGGAAGATGTTCTACGCAAAATCGGCGAACTTGCGGCTGACGATCCGGTGTTGTTTTTGAGTACCGTGAAAAAGAGGCAGATTCGAGGGAAATCATTGCAGAACATGGTTGTGATGCTCCCTCTTAGTTACGTTGATGATCCTGAGGGGAAGGCAGCGGAGATATTGCGTCGCAAAGCAAAGTTCCAGAGTGTCGAGGATGTAGAATTAAGATCGACCAGAGATGAGATCATTGTCTATCTTGAAAAGTCTTATGAGTTCTACAAAGGAGTTCTCAAGGAAGAAGGATCCAAACCCTCATCTTCTTCTGGTCTGGCGATACCCTAATCGCCGAGACAGACGCAAGTGGCGACGTAACCCGCAGCTACGGCTACAAACCTGAAGCCGACGCCTACGCACCTCTTTATGTGCGCGAGCACACAGCAGGCGTCACCACCGCTGTCTATGATGTGCACACGGACCATCTGCAGACCCCGAAGATGTTGACCACAAGCAACGGATTGGTCGTGTGGAAAGCGGATCATTATGTGTTAACGGCCAAATTGCCATCGTAAGCCTTGGCCGAATTCCGGTCGTATAAAATCTCCTCGTTTCCCACACTCTCATCGTAAATCATGACCTTAAAGGTCGTAGGTCTGAGCTGCGCATACGACGAAAACGGCCATTTGCTGCGTGCCTCCTTGGGGTGGATTGGTTTCAGGTGTTTGTTTGCGGTGGACCGGTTTGGGCTGGTGACTCAAACTGCTGGTGGTACATCTAGCCACTTTACGACGGGGTGGGCTTGCTTGCCTCTTGCCACCGTCTCGCGCCGTCTTTTTTTGCCTTGGATCGGATCTCATGACCGCCCGCATTTGATTCTTCGCACTCACTATATCACAAAGTAGTGTTAGTCCAAATCATATTCTCGCCGCCAGTGTGGTTGAAGTAAGACGCGATTGACTTGTTTGAGGTCAACGGTTTTGGTGCGGTCGCGCACGGCTTCGAGCAGGGTGGCCAGGCAGAGGTTTCGTGCGCTGCGAAGAATACCTTCGCTGGAGCGAACGATGAGATCGAGGGCTTCGGGGGTGAAGGTGTTGTGGGCCAGTGCGATGCGATCGAGTTGGTCAAGGATGAAGGTGGTCATGTCTTCGGGAGCGAGTTTGGGCATTAAGACGGAATAGGTGACGCGAGATTTGATGTCCTCGTTCACTGTGAGCGAGAGTTTGTTTAGCAGACTGGGTTGTGCGATGAGCACGAGATTGTGGTTCTTGGGGAAGTCTTCAAAAAGGAGCCGAAGGCGTCGAAGTGAGTCGATGTCCATGAGGTGGGCGTCGTCAATGATGGGGACGAGCATTTTCCCCAGGTGGTTCAGACGCTGGGCTTCTTCGATGAGACGTTTTTCGCAGCGAAAGTTTTCACCCTGGGTGTCAATCTGGAAGGCTTCGCACAGAATGCGCAGGGTGCTGTAGTAGGTGTGCAGGGTGCGATTGACGACGGGAGTGATCATGCGCTTGGGATCGTGTCGACACAGCGCCTCTTTGATCACGCTTTTCCCGGCACCGGGCTCGCCCAACAGCAGGCACAAGCCGCCTTGTTGGGAATGCACGCGCAGTGTGTCGAAGATCTCCTGTTGCTGCGGCAGCAGCTGGACCTGTTCGTGGTCGAAGGGATTGTGGTCAAGACCGAAATGAGAGCGAATCATGAGAGGTTTCCTTTGCGTTGGGGTTTGCGATCATTGGCGACGTAATCAACCGGGCGGGCCTCTCCCATGCGCTCGCCTTTGTAGTACACAATGGCACGCTCAAAAGCTGCGCGGTTATAGCGCACTTGGATTTTGCGACAACGCAGGTCACGCGGGGCCTCAAAACGAATGCGCTTGAACGAGAAGGTGTTGTCGTTTAAGACGCTGCGGTCTTCTTCGACGAAGAAGAACTCTTCGTTGACCTGGTTGGGCGGCAGGAAGCGAATTCGTGAGAGGTCAAGCCCAAAACGGTCCAAAGGGCGCATGCCCAGCACGGAGTGTTCTCGAGCATTGTACTCGTCTTCCACCCAAGCAATGAAGGCACGGTTTAAGGCGTCGACGCTGGAGAGGTCGAGCGCACGCGATAGGAAATCTTGCCGCACGGTGCGAAAAAAGCGTTCGACCTTACCCTTGGCCGCACCGTCGCGAACTGGTGCATGGCAGAGCAGGCAACCGAGTCGTGCACAGATTTGCGTGATCTCCTTGGAAGTGTAAATCGAACCGTTGTCCACATACATGGCTTCCGGCACGCCACGCTTGTACAACGCACTCTTGAGGGCCTTGATCAGCGCGTCGGTGTTCTCCGAGAGGAAAAACTCCCCGTGGCAGCACACGCGGCTGGCATCGTCGACAAAGGCAATCAGCTTGGCCTGGACGTGGGCCCCGCCGTTTTTGACATAGGGACCGATCAAGGTGTCGGCCTGCCACATCTCATTGGCGTGGGCCTTGGCAAAGGCCAGGCGTCGCTTGTCGGGGCTGGATGGGGAAGGTTTCAACAGTTCATAGCGCTTCACGATGCGGCTGAAGGTATTGGGCGCTACTTCCTCGCGCCGCAAGAGCCCGCGCTCGATGCAGGCCCGATAGACCGCGGTCTTGTTCGGCGGGTTTCCGTGAAACGCGGGAAGGACTTGCTCGATGGCTTCCTGGAGTTGTTCTGGCGCGACCTTGCGGGTACGTCCTTTGTCCGAGCGAGGCTTGGATTGCATGGAAGTCACGCCGTCTTTTTTGTAGCGGGAGTACCAAGTCTGGATGGTGCGCCAGGTAAACTGGAAGGCATCCCCCGTTTCATCGGTAAAGGTCATGTTGCTGACGTGTTTGATGCGCTGGGCAATGGAGTTTCCCGGCGCGAACTCGATGGCGCCGAGCACGCGCATCTTTAGATAGGGGCTGACGCGTTTCATTCACGGCCTCCTTTTCGGGTGGTTTCAGTAAGTGCGGCCAAGCTAGTCCACACCTGCTGCGCGGGGTTATTGCCGTCTGTTGTTGTCGGTTGGAAGCAGTTGGCGTGAGCGGCAAAGCTACGAGGGCAGTGCGAGTAGAGAGGGTTCGCTGGATGGCCTGATTGGAGTTGGATGGATTAGATCAGTGAGGTTTGAAAGCGGCAGTGGAACAGCTCAAGAGGGCAGTCGGTCGAGGGGAAGGCACATTGCATATGCTCGATAAGTTGCGTCAGAGGCTGGGCAGTGGAAGAAGGTGGGGGCGGGCACTGCCTGCACAGGAGTGCTCGAATCTTTGCCTGTGCCTGCTCGAACGCACGCCACAGTCGATAACCGCTTGTGAGCGAGAAGGCCGCGCCAGCACTCTCCCACGCCGCCTTGCGACTCTGGCCTTGGCTTACGCCTAGGAAGTAGTCCCACAGCGTTCGCGCCCGAACCATGAAGCCACAGAGCACTTCTGCAAGACACAGCGCAAACGTACGTCCACATCCCCTACGTCGATATCGATTCGAGCAGAAAACACGCCTTCCACGCACGACACGATCATTTCCCTTATCCGCATACCCCCACATCAGTCCGTGCCCAATCAGGAAACCAACGCACTTGCAATGCGGGCAGGCCACCAGCTTGAGCGTGAGCCGGGCTTGTTCCAACTCCGCTTCACTGCGACAGAATCTTTTGAGCCGTGGGGAACGCATGAAGACTGCGTGTCGGTTGATCGAGCAGGATGCTTTCTCTTTTTTAAGAGAAGTAACAACCCCTTCTCAACCACAATCCCCAGCCAAAGGAACCCCTCTCCGCCCAGCCGAATTAAGGCTGTCGATTTCATTGATTTCTACAAGCTCAATTCGGCCGGGAAAGGGCACTTCTTGCGACTGGAAGGGGAGATTTAACATTTAACCTAGGGCGTGTGTGGTTGTTTTGTTGAAGTACCGCGACTTGATGCCTCAAGGCTTCTACCTCAAGTTGGAGTTCGGCTCGGGAGCGGGGAAAGAAGCGAAGAACGAGGATCCAAAACAGCGAGCGCAACAGAAACAGCATTCGCGGAATTTCGCATAGTTGGAGAATAAACTCTGTTGATTTCTAGGAGGTCAATCAAAAACCACGTGTAGAAACTCGTTTTGGAGATTCTATGCTGATTGTTCTGGTAGTTCTCTTCGTTGATGAATAACTGCGAGGATTAGAGCGCCAGATTCTTGCCGTTCATAAATGATGCGATAGGAATGGACGAGCAACTCTCGAATAGATTCTTCGTTTCGCTCTGGAACGATCCTCCCTGCCTCAGGGAAAGTTTTTAGGATACGTGTCTTGCGAGTAATATCCTGGATTACGTTCTTGGCATAAAATTGTGAATCTGATGCGATGAAATCGAAGATGCGGCGCAAGTCGGCCTTGGCGTTATCCGACCACTTCACCATGATTCGATTGCATGCTCCAAATCCTCTTGGTTGGTGACCCGTCCCGCCTCACCGTCAGCCTGACCCTTGCGAATCTTGTCCAGCACATAGAGCCGATACATGATCTCGTCCATGTTAACGTCGTCAGGAAGCTTGTTAACGAGATCGATCACTTCTTTTTTTACTGGTTCCATTCCGGTACTCCCATATCGCCGTAGACAGAATGTTAGCAGGATCTGTGGAGTCCGAGAGCGTGATTTTAGTCGATTTTGATCATTTTGGAGCACTGTCTGGAGTTCTGCTCTGCCGTCATGCTCTAGGAAGCGAGTTAAACGCATGAATCGTGACCGATGACGGTCTGTCGCTCGCAAAAACTTCATCGGCATCGATTTGGGGGAAAGCTGGCATCAAATTTCTGGTAGATGAGGTGTTTCATCAAGAGATGAACGTTATTCAGTGATGGAATCTAGAGATTTTCATATTCCAGACGAACGGGTGCATTGGATCTTCGTGGAATCACCGATGATCAGATCGAATCTACGCAGCGCGGCGTTCGTAGAGATGGTGTAACCCGCCAAGTACCGGAATGGAAATCACGTTGCCCTTGTCGGGCGTTTGCTTCCTTCGGCCTTCGGGCGAATCTTTGTTGAGGCTCAGGTGGGTGCGTGACTCGTTGTAGTAGGTCGCGTATTCCTTGAGCACGTGACGGGCATGGCGCTCGTTGATGGGGATGATGTGGTTGAAACACTCTCGGCGAATGGAGCCGATGACGCGTTCGACATAGGGATTTTGCCAGGGTGAGCGCAGGGCGGTCTTCTTGTCTTGGATGCCCATGCTGTCCAAGCGTTGTCTAAAGACTTCGCCATGGATGGCGTCATTGTCACGCAGAAGGTATGTGGGAGCTGAGTCCCAGGGAAAGGCTTCGGTTACCTTTTGAGCGGTCCACTGGGCCGTGGGGTGCGTGGTCACAGCGGTGTGAACGATCTTTCTTCGGTCGTGAGAGAGCACCAAAAAACAGAAAAGCAGCTTGAATCGAAAGGTCGGGAGCACAAAGAAGTCAACCGCGCAGATCGCCTTGGAGTGATTGGCTAGAAATATTTTCCAGGATTGAGAAGAAGGTTTTGGGGCTTTGACTCTGTACTTCCTGACGGTCGCATCGCTGACCTTGATTCCAAGCATCTGAAGCTCACCCTGAATACGTGGTACGCCCCAGCCCGGGTTTTCGCGGCTGATTTTTCGGACCAGTTCTCTTACATCCAATGGAATTGGGGGACGGCCTAGTTTTTTCTGGCGGCATTTGAATTTCCAGAACAGCTGAAACCCTTTGCGATGCCAGGCGACCACAGTCTCCGGCTTCACGATCACGAGAGCCTGCTTCCACGAGGGCAGGGTGCTCCGCAGAGCGAGCGATCCCAGGCGTTTAACCTGGGACGTGTGGGAGTGTTCCGCTGGAGGACGGCGACTTGGTGGCGTAAGGCTTCGATCTCAAGTTGGAGTTCGGCTCGGGAGCGGGGAAAGAATCGGAGAGCGAGGATCCAAAACAGCGAGCGCAACAGAAACAGCATTGGGAGAGGCTCGCATAGCCAGATTCTTCGTAGCCAGAGTTTTTACGAAAAGTTTTGTGGCTAAGGTGCTTGACTCGATATCAAACTACGGTTCATCAGGAATAGGGATCATCCCTTCATCGCCCAGTGCCCTAATTACTCCACGTAAAAGGATTCCAGTCGAAAGGTTTAGAATGTAGGTTCGCTGTGCTCCTTTGCTGGGACGAATCAATTTCATCTCTTTGAGCCTAGCCAATCGACGGGAACGGTCAGCTGCGTGTTCGCTGGGCAGGATGTCCTTGATATCTGCCGCCTTGAAAACCTGCTTTTTTGCACCAACTTCTAGGATCTTCGCGTCCACTTCAGAGATGCTCTTGTGGTCGTGTGCCATCTTAATTGCAGGCATGATGATGCGATCCCTGAGAAAGTCATGGTTTAGTAGCTGATCAATTTTCTGAATCTCAACCTGGAGCCCTTTGGTAACGTACTCACACCAGGTGAGAAGCCCTTCGTCGGTCCCTGTGTCCGCACCTGCGAGCCGTTCATTGTAGAGGGTTCGATCTCCACAGAAGATTGCTGATGGGTTGAGGATTCGCCCGCTGCGCACGTTGAAGCCCTTTTGAATAAGCATGGCGTACGTGAGCAGCCTGACGACTCTTCCATTTCCATTGTTGAAAGGGTGGACCCAGGTAAAACGATGGTGTGCCAGCGCAATCTTGAGGAGGTCTACTTGGATACGGCATTCTGCATTGATGAAGTCGAGGAGTTCCTGCATGTATGGCTGTGGGTCGAAAGGTGGCATATGAGCTGAATTTGAGATGTTGACTTGTGCTTTGCGATACTCACCGGGTGTCGAATCACCTTCTCCCTGGGGTGGCAGCGGCAAACCATCGACGGCGAGCTTGTGAAGCTCAAGAAGTAGAGGGCGCGTGATCGATTGGCCTTGTTCCACATGCTCATCGATAAAGCACATGGCGTTCTCGACGTTGGAAATTTCCATGAAATTTGCAGTGGCCGCATCGACCGCGTCTTCGAAGATCCGATTCTCAACCAGTTCCGAAATGGTAGTGTTGTTCCCCTCGATCCGTGCGGAGCCAAGAGATTCAAGAAGGTGAAAAATGGTCTTCAGATCAAAGAAGAGTTCCGGGCGTGTGGAGGCCCCAATGCCAAGATGCATGTGTCGGAGGCCTTCCAGCTTGGTGAGGCTTTCCATCAGAGCGGAATCGAAAGCTGGGGATACCACCCGGAGGTCGAAGCCATGAAAGCTGGATGTTTCCGTTCCCAAGATTTGCAGGCCCCCGTGGTGAGGAATTGATATGTAGAATGCTAACATATTGTTATTGAACGTCAATTCTGACTAGTTGCGCATTTGGGAATTGATCCTTGAATAGGATAGGAATTGACGATTTCGTATAGTGGCCAGAGGCTGGGCTAGACGAAAATCTGAGGAAGAGAAGGCGTAACCAGTGCCACAATTAGGTCTAGTAAGTTTCAGGCCCAGCGTAGATTCCTCTATTTTATTGACGCACCAGATGATCTTCCCCCCCTCGGTCTCTAGTGGTCATTGCAACACTTGATCAATTGAATGTAATGCATTCAGTGGAGGTGTTGCGATGGCAGAGAGACGGATTCGGGGTGTGCGGCTGACGCGTGAGGAGCGGCTGGAGGTGCGTGGCCTCATCAGTCATGGCAGTAGTTTTGAAGAGGCAGCGGCCGCAGCTAGGTGCTCAACGAAGACGGTTCAGAGGCTGCTGGATTCGGTTGGAGGATTGCCAGCGCGAGGGGGAATTCGTGCAAAGCTGCGGCTGTCATTGGCTGAGCGTGAGGAAATATCGCGTGGTTTCAGGTCGGGTTACCCTCGATTTGAGCATGTCCCGGCTCACAGATAACTACGAGCAGGTCGTTGATCTCAGACTTCGTGATCTGTCGGCCCGATGATCGCTGCCCAAAAACCAGGTCGGCCAGAGACAGTACGCCTAAAAGCCCGCCGCCATCATCCACAACAGGCAGCCTTCGAACCCTCTCACTCCGCATCAGGGCCTCCGCCTCTTTGTGGGTGGTAGAGGGCAGGCAGCAGGTCGGGTCTTTCGACATGGCGTCGCCAACGCTCAGTTCAGAAAGTGATCCACCTCGAAAATAGGCGTTCATGCAGATGTCGCGATCGGTGAGCATCCCCACGACAAGGTTGGTTTCACCGCCTGACGTGACAGGAATGCAACCGCAGTCGTTCTCCCACATGAGCCGCGCCGCGTCGTTGAGGCTCCACTCGGGAGTGCAAGATGCGATGTTCTTGGTCATGAGTTGCTCGACTTTCATGGTTGGTTTCTCCTGATGCGTGGAGTAAAAGGTGCCCTTCACTCGGCGTAGTGGTGATCTGTTAGTTCTTGTAAATAATTTCTCACGTTGCATTGCTGCCTACAAGACGAATATGGAGAGCTGGCTCCCTTCTTCTGCTAATCCCTGTTTACTACCCAGGCAGACTCAGGGTTCGATTGGAGTGAGTGTAGATCAATGTCGTGGTTTTGAGCTGAGGGGTTCGCGGGCGACGGGTAGTGACGAAGCCGCTTCAAGTTGACATAATGCCTCGGTCGGGACCGGGAGGCTGGCCGTGTCGGCGGCGGTGCCATTTCAATGTCAGCCAAAGGTTTCTCGATGGGTATTCGCGCTACCGCCGTCAAATGTCTCCGAGAGGTGCTTCAAGGGTTCCTCGCCAAACTGATTACGCTCTTGGCGCGAGCCAAAATGGCTACGGTGACGGACCTCGGCACGCTGATTCGCAAG
>PJEL010004786.1_pt1 | contig 11059 bp, 11 predicted proteins | sample 1853271 | NCBI WGS metagenome assembly PJEL01 (sample SAMN08108733, study PRJNA415343) | Invertebrate metagenome, whole genome shotgun sequencing project. | host: Globobulimina | place: Sweden: Gullmar Fjord | collected 2015-08 | reverse complement strand
GCAAACCATAAATGTCCTTTGTTAATAGGATGTAGGCTGGGCAGTAGGCAAACCTTTTTACGGTAAAGGGCCTTATCTGCAAAAACTCGAGGGTCAATTTCGCCATCATTAGCCAAATATACGGCTATATTTTGAGCTCGTTGAAACCAGGGTTGTTTGATTAATAAGTGGCTAAGATTTTTTGCTGCGGATAATTGCATTTGTGGCGTCAGCAATGAACGTGCTTGGCGCATTTGCTGGCGAATACTATCGCGAGTAGAAGGTGTGCTGTTGGTCAAGATACGAGTCAACTATCTAGATCCTAAAATTAGGGCTCCCCACTGTGCCGCTGTCAGAGAAAGGCCTTGAACCGAGAGGTCCAAGGTGGTGGTTCCTGATCTGAATCGGGCTATCCGCTCAAGGCGGACATGCACTCCCTCAATGTCGAGGAACCTCCAAAATAATGAGTAAGGCTCGAGGACTTCAAAGACTGGCTAACACCCCAGAGAGTGACTTAATTATAACTGACATTACGAGGCTATGCTGCAAATCTATTTTTAAATATGTGACATATTGTTATTGCACTGCTCTTTAGAGTTTGATCTATGGACATTACTCTTCACTCAAATCAAGCTGCATATCTTGGGCTAGGGTACTTTCAATCTTGTCATTCATCTGGCTTAGCTGGCTTTGCAGGGTTTGGCTGCCACCGGTGGCATTCAATAGCTCATGGGCCAGGTTAAGGGCGGCCATTATGGCTACTCTTTCGGTGCCATACAGCTTGCCTTGAGATTTAATCTCCAGCATGCGGCTATCCAGCAATTTGGCGGCTCGTTCTAAATCTTGACGTGCATCGTTGGGGCAGGCAATGCGGTACTCTTTGCCTAGTATATCTACCCCTATGGTTTGTGCGTGGTCACTCATAGGATGGCCTGTATTCGATAATCAAACGATGAATAGGGTTCAATGCTTGTCATTCTTGAGATTCCTTTTCCAGGTTTCTTAGGCGATCAATCATTTCGGCAATTTTATTGCGGGCCAGTTCATTTTGCTGCAACAGGCGCTGGCGCTCGTGTGCCCAAGACTCGCTGTCGGCCTTGAGCTTACGGTTCTGTGTTTTCACTCTTTTATAAGCTGCAATGAGCTCATCGAGTTTTTTACTGATGTCTTTTAGGCTATGGGCTTCCATGAAATATCCCTCCCATACGAAAGCAGCGCTAAATATAAGCGCGCAGCTCGGATGGGTCAATTGCTAAGCCTATATTCACCGCTGGCAAAATTGTTCGCATTGGGGCTGGCGTGGTACGATAAACAATGTTTCCGTCATCGTTTATTGAGCATACCCATGTCCAACCAAGCCTCCGCTAAATCGTCTCGCTTCGACTTATACAGTAATCTTGCCCTCGCTCAGGGTGCGTTGAATTCACCATCTGCTTTGCAAGGATGGCTGGTGGGTTATGTAGCTACAGGGGCCAGGTTAAATAAAGAGCAATGGCTAACTGAAAGTGCAAGCTACATGGATTTGCAAGATTCGTGGGAGAATAAAAGCAAGCTGCCGTTATTGGCCTTTTATCAGGATGAAGTGAAGAGCATTCAAGCAGAGGAGATGGACTTTCAACTGTTATTGCCTGGGGATGAAGAAGAATTTAGTGTGCGCATGCAAGCCTTCTCGGATTGGGCCAAAGGCTTTTTAGATGGCTTTGGGGCATCAGGGCGAATTAATGAGGCCGATTTAGGTGACGAAGTGGTTGAGGTTTTACGCCATTACGATGCATTCAGTTACGGCATTGAAGAAGACGAAATAGATGAAGATGGTGAAAAGCTTTTTACTGAGTTGGTTGAACACGCTCGGGTAACCGCCTTATTTTTGTTTTACCATTTCAATCAAAAACAGCAAGAACCCAAACTGCACTAATTAACGTCTACAGAACAAAAAACTGGTACGGATTCATTAAGGATAGTCTTTGTTAAATTTTAAGAAGCACGTCAGCACTCTTTTGCAAAATATGGCCCCAGACAGTGTGGCCATTATTCCGTCGGCAAAATTGCAGGTTCGAAATCGTGATGCGGAATTTCCGTTTAGACAAGACAGTGATTTTTTCTATTTAACCGGTTTTACTGAAGACAATGCCGTATTAGTTTTGGCCAAACACGGCAAAAAAACTCAAAGTATTTTGTTTTGCCAGCCTAAAAATAAAGAGATGGAGATCTGGACGGGTTTTCGTTTAGGCCCTGAAGCAGCCATTAAAAAGCTGGGGGTCAAACAAGCCTTTGCCATTGATGAGTTAGAAAAACGCTTACCCGAATTTATGAGCGATACCGACTCGGTTTATGCTGCTTGGGGCAAAGATAAAAGCTGGGATGAAAAACTCATATCTGCCATTGAACAAGTAAAGCAAAAGGTTCGTACTGGCATCACAGCGCCCACGGCCATGTTAGCCATTGAACCGCTTCTACATGAACAGCGCCTAGTGAAGTCAAAGGACGAGATCAAGCTTATGAGTAAGGCGGCCAAAATAAGTGCCCAAGCTCATGTTAAGGCTATGAAACTCGTTAAACCAGGCATGTTTGAGTACATGCTTGAAGGTGAAATCCGCCACCACTGTGCCATGCAGGGCTCACGATTTGATGCCTATAGCAGCATAGTAGGCAGTGGCAGCAATGCCTGTATTCTTCATTACACTAATAACGACGCTCAAATAAAAGACGGTGATTTAATTCTTATTGATGCCGGCTGTGAAATTAATCATTACGCCAGCGACATCACTCGTACCTTCCCTGCCAACGGTGTTTTTAATAAAGAACAAAAAGCGCTTTATCAATTGGTGTTAGATGCGCAACTTGCCGCCATTAAAAAAATGAAACCGGGCAACCACTTTAATCATCCCCATGATGCCGCGGTGCAAGTCATCACCAAGGGCTTGGTAAAACTTGGCTTATTAAAAGGCGATGTGAAGACTCTCATTAAAAAAGAAGCCTACAAACCTTTTTATATGCACAAGACAGGTCATTGGATAGGCCTGGATGTACATGATGTTGGCGCGTATAAAAATAAAGGCAAGTGGCGAATACTTGAGGCAGGTATGGTGCTGACCGCCGAGCCTGGAATTTATGTGGCAGTGGATGAAAAAAGCGTGGCTGAAAAATGGCGCGGAATCGGTATTCGTATTGAAGACGATGTATTGATCACTGATACCGGTCATGAGGTGCTTTCTAAAGATGTGCCAAAATCCGTGGCTGATATAGAAGCACTTATGGTTAAAGATATTGGCAAAAAGTAAGTAATGAAATGAAACAAGAATTTGATGTCATTATTGTTGGCGGCGGCATGGCCGGTGCCAGCCTTGCTTTGTTGCTCAAAGAGCAAATTGAGCAAGGCTTAAAGGTCGCGTTAGTGGATGCCCATTCTGCTGACTTGGAAAATTTGCAACAGCCTAGTTTTGACGCCCGTACCACGGCCCTTTCTTTAGGCACTAAACGTATTTTAGATAAGTTGGATATTTGGTCTGGTTTGTCTCATCAAGCTTGTCCCATTGAGCACATTCAAGTGAGCCAGCAAAGCCAGTTTGGCCGTATTCGCCTCCATGCTCAAGATAGCCAAGTAGAGGCCATGGGTTATGTATTGGAAAATCGCGTATTGGGTCAGCACCTTTGGCAGGCCTTGTTAGAGCTGGAGTCTCTTACCCTGTTTGCGCCCGCCCAAGTAAAGCGTTACCAAGTGAATGAGCAAGGTGCGCAGCTTCAAATTAGCCAAGATAATCATGATACTAATTTACAGGCCCAGCTTGTGGTGCTGGCGGATGGAGCCAATAGTGAAGGCTGTCGCCAATTGGGCATCACCCAGAGTCGCCACGACTACCATCAAACGGCGGTAGTTTGTAATGTAAGTTTTGACCAAGTCCATGAACATTGGGCATACGAGCGGTTTACTTCCCAGGGCCCCATGGCGTTACTGCCCATGACTAATAATCGCTTTGCTCTGGTTTGGTGTATGTCAAAAAGCCAAGCACATGAATATTGTCAATTAGACGATGAAGCCTTCAAACAAACTCTACAAAAGGCGGTGGGTTATAAAGTGGGTCGCTTAAATCGTGTGGGTGAGCGTATTAGCTATCCACTGAGTTTGGTGATGGCAAAGGAACAGGTTCGTAGCAATGTAGTGGTGATGGGCAATGCTGCTCATGCCATGCACCCAGTCGCAGGGCAGGGCTTTAATTTGGCTTTGCGTGATGCTCATGCCCTGGCCCGACAGATTACATCGAGTTGGCCACAAAAAGGGTTAGGAAGTATTGAGCTGTTAAATGAATATTTAAGCGCTCAAATCCAAGACCAGCAAACCACAGTGGCATTAAGCCATGGCTTGCCAAAAGGTTTTACTCAGCCCGGAGCGGCCTGGTCTATTTTACGTGCCTTTAACATGAGCCTAATGGATGTTTCTCCTGTAACTAAAAAATTATTTACTAAGCAGGCAATGGGGTTGGTAGGTAAGACAAACCCTTGGCAGCCTTAGGCAATAGAACAATTTAGGAAGTAAAAATGAATCAGCAGTTTGAACTGAGAATGATTATTGGGGGCTTGTTTATATGAGGGCGCTTCGAACTCAGGGTTGTAATTTATGATGAATCAGCAGTTTGACTTGGTGATTATCGGTGGAGGCATGGTAGGCACATCTTTGGCCTGTGCACTGGCCAATAGCTCATTAAAAATCGCTTTAGTAGAAACACAATTACCTTCCGCTCCCACTACGACACCTAGCGAAGTTGGCCACGTAGATATGCGCGTCAGTGCTCTAAATCGCTCCAGTGAGCGGTTTCTAAGTAACATTGGTGCATGGGCCAATATGCCAAAACAACGCCGCAGCGCCTACGATAAAATGCGCATTTGGGATGGTGTGGGTACCGGCCATATTCAGTTTGATGCGTTAGAGCTGGGCGAAGGTCATTTAGGGCACATTGTTGAAAATCGAATCACCGCGCAGGCTTTAATAAACCAGCTACAACAAGCCAGAAATGTGCAGGTGTTTGCGCCCAACACGGTGCAAGAAATTGAAAACCTAGAATACGCAGAAAATCGGTACTTGGTGCAATTAGATAATGGCCAATCAATCAGTACCCCTTTAATCGTGGCGGCTGACGGCGCGCGTTCTTTTGTGCGCAACTGGGCCAAATTTGATATGCGCGAATGGGATTATGATCATCATGGTTTGGTGTGCTCTGTGCAAACAGAAAAGCCTCATGAACAGTGTTGCTGGCAACGCTGCAAGGGTACGGAATCGCAGTTGGTCTTGAAGGCATGTCTCTTTCGTCAGGCCAAAATGCAGTGATCGATCCTGGCCTATATTTCAGAATTACAACAGTTATCACAGATTAATGATAGCCATGAATCTCATATTGCAGTCCTAGAGTCTCCACCATCATTACCTGTATGTTTTTTATTTGATTGCTAAACACATTTCCATGCGAACTATATTACCAATTAGATCCATCATGCACTTTTTGACCAAATTGAGGTCAAAGAGATATTGATTGCATCATTTTATTTATCTGGCAATCTTAAATTATATCTATTAAATAAGCAAATACTGTTAGATGAATTTAAGGATATTATACAATTAATATCAACCTCAAAGGTTGAATTTTGTGGCTTTTTATATCGAAAATGTGAGATATCCAACACTGTTTCCATTAAAATATACGAATTTCTCCAAAGTAAAAAAAACGAGTTACACATAAATTATCCAACAGAATTAATCCAATTGAAGTCACTCGATGTTGATGACATTGATGAATCTCGCTTGCAAACAATAGCTGAAAACGAATGTAAAGAATTAAATATAATAAATATCAATTTTAGCAATGGACGATATGACCAAATATGTCAGAAATATGAAGTGACATTGAATGAAACCGAAATTAAATCATTTAATCCAAAAACTAATCAACTTACTTTGCGAATTGATGAGAAGAATATCAATAAATTTACAGATTTCAATATCACTCCAACGTTTAGTAACGGTATATTCACAAATTTATAATTATAATTAACAAATATATACAAACTTATATGTACAAACAAATGAAGTATGCGCAATCCGTTGGTAGTTTTATTGGGAATATCTGAATTTAAACAAATTAATTGCGATCCACTGATCGGTGTCAAATACGATATGATTGCATGTCGCAGATTGTTTGAGTTTGGTGCCTTTCCTGTAAAAAAAGTGTTTTTTTTTGATCATAATATATAACAGAACTTTGTTTGGATATCAAGTATTTCCATCTGGTGATGATGTGCGTTGCGGTAAACAGTATTGGTCCCAATATGATATAATTGATTTATTTGACAATGCTGTAATAGATCAGTTAATAAATTGTGAGGATGGCAATAAATTCGATGGAATAATTGTTATAATCTCAACGTATATTGATGTCGCAAGAAATGTTATATATTCCAGTGATGAGAAAGCAATATATTTGTATGATATTTTCAAGAAATTATTTGATTTTGATTATCCGAAATTATTTATTATTGATGGCAAAAGTGTGAGAATTCAAGAAGAATATATTGACTTTAAAGAGGAAAAGAAACTTGAAATGGATGATTATATGCAACCAATTATGATTACAAATGATAATAATCATAAAATAGAGAGTAATTCATTACAATTAATATATAGAGATGATAGAAATGTGGCTACTGATTGTTTTTGCGAGGATGATGGAGATAGTTTATTTATAAAAGCCGTTATCAATCAATTTAAAAAATATATCTTTATCAAACCATATAAATATAAGCATTTTACCCAAACATTAAGTAAAATATTAGAAAATATACAGATAAATATTGGGAAAGATGGTGATTTGTCATTAAATGAGTTGAGATTTATGAAAAGAAATAAAAAATATGTGCCAGAACATGAGTCTGCATCGCCTGTAACTGCCACGCCTGGAGGACCATGGTTGGAATCAGTTGATTCGAAAGAAAACAGCGATGACGAAATTATTCAACAAGTCAACAAAATAACTGTTGGTGGTACAGTTCGTGAAGCATTGGACATTTTGCATGAATACTCGGTGAATGCCAAAGTTGTAGTTCGTGTATATAGAGATAACACAGACAATGATAAAATTATTGGTGTATCAAAGTGGTCAATGAAGGAATTAAAAGGAAAAATGCAAAGAAATGTAATGTATGAAGATTTGCCGCAAAACGGAGTTATTTACGATATAAAGAGTGATATGAATAATAATACATTATATTTAATAAAATTAGAACATAATGAATATATTTGGAGCAAATTAAGATCGATTTATGGCAAACATTTTTATCCACAGTTAATATTTGGGAAAGAAATTGAAGCCAAAAAGCATAGATATGTTCGGATTTTGGTGGTGAATAAATCAAAAAATGACACTCTGCAATTATTGCTTGGTGATGATTATATGGATAAATGTAATTATTTAATACAGCCAAAATATTTAAAGATCCCCGCCAATGGATATCATTGTTTTTTCATTGTCGGAGAAATGGATGCTTCAATGTGTCAAAGTAAAGCGGAAACGGGATGTTTGGGGGTCGTTAAATATAAAGTTATATCAGATGATATCTATGAAAATAATATGATAATGTTATGTGGATTTAAAAATATTGATAAAAAAAATCAATGGAAAGATTTAGAATATCCATTATTTGATTGTAAATATATCGATAAAGATAAGATAAAACCGAATGTATTTAAAAAAATGATAAAAAAATTAAATGATAATAAACCAAAAACTAAATTAAGAATATCATGCAAAATAGATGATAATGATAATAATTGTATTGTATTTGTTTTTGAATAACCTTTTTTTTATGTTGTAACTGTAGTTTTAGTTTAATTTTTCAAATTTAAAGTCCAACTATTAATATATGCGAACCTAAGATTTGATTTTAGATAAATTAAACGTAAGGAACCTCGCGAAAGGTTGAAATTAATAAATACGGATATTCACAACCAACCAAACAAACAAGCATCAAATTTATATATAGAATAAAAACACCTTATATAATGAACTGAAAATACATGATATATAATCACATAAAATGAATATAAGTCATTGTATTTAATACATAAAAGGAATCTAAAAAATCAAATGCGATATTGCTATATTGTATATATATACAATGGCAATGTGCAAAAAAAAAACACATCAATCCATATATACGGATTGAATCAAAAAATAACACAACAAAATTAATTTAAAAACAAATTAATAAATTAATGACAAACAACCAAATAAAGAAAAATTAAAACTAGAAAAAACAACATAAGTTCAACACACAATAACCATGGAAAAAATGTTTGGAAAAAAAATATTAGAAAATATGTAGAAACACTGTATTTATAATTAACTGAAAAACAAAACAATAAGCATTCATTATCATACATTAAAAAAAACAAAGAGGAAAACAATGCTTATTACAATCAAATAAAACAAATTAAAGTCATAATAATCAGTCACTAACTGCTGCTTTTATTTATTTTTCCATTCCTCTTATCACCTTTCTCTTTTTCCGAACTGTCCTCGAACTCCCACTCAAAATCATTTTTATTTTTATCACTTTTATTCCATTGCAATTTATCACCAGATTCAGAATCAGAATCTTTACTCTTTTTACCTTTACCACCTGCCTTCCCATCACTATCTGTCTGTTTTTCAGACTGTTTATCCGTTGGTTTCGAAGGCCACGATTTCTGCCGCGTTGGTTTTGCAGTCGGTTTGTTTTTCTTTGTGGGCCATTTATTCGCTTTTGCTGAACTGTCCTTATCCACATCGTTACTAATTTCATTTCTATTTCCCACTTTGCTCCATGACAATGCCCCACTGGACGCAGACTCAGAATGTGCACTGCCATGCTTGCCAGAGCTAGAACCGCTAATTTCCATTTTACTTTCGCTGGAATCGTCCCATTGTTTGGTTGGTTTTGCACTTCGCCACGTTTTTGTTGGCTTTCTAGCCTGCGTTGGTTTGCCAGTATGCCCGTTTTTGTCCCACGTTGGTTTGGGAGTCGGTACATTGGCATCGTCAGAATCAGAGCATGGACCCCCTTTATTTCCTCGTTGCGATGAGCTGCTGCCAACACATTTTGTTATGGGAGCTGCAGTGGGAAATCCCTAAAACATTTACATTTTGTTCAACAGACACACGAAATCAATAAAATATCAAAACGAACCTGTCCGTCTCCACCGATACCAAACTGGTTCGATGTGCATATATGTGCTATTAACTGCTGTGTCGTCTGCACCGCTGCCGGTGTATCAAAATCAAAATCGTCAAAAGCGAATAAGTTATACTCACCATTCCAGAACAAACAGTCATTATAACCACTGGTGATTTGGTCGCCAATGTTAACCAAAATGATCTCAATATTATTGTTGAATATTTCGTATTTTTTCCTGCAAACTTCCTGACGATCCGAGTTGGGACAGATTTGAATGTGAACTATTTTACGAATACGCGGTCCGTCAGACTTGTGTGTGTTGAATATATCCACTGCATCGGATAGACATTGCCGTTTAGGAATACTTGTTCCCGGCAAACATTGTAAGTGCGTCTCGATTTTTGTGAAGTATAATTTATCACGGTCAGTTTTACTGAGATCGCCATCATCGTTCAAGTCATTGAAGGACGGATCAGATAATTTGATGCTGTATTCAGTGCCAAACGGCTCGCCGCATTCTACTAAGGCTATGCGAGGGTTATGTGCCTTTTTGATGGATTGTACCAAATTGGAGACAAACGTGCGTTTGCCATCGCAAGTGGCCGCGTCTAAGCCACAGGTCGTGTCCACAAGTAACATGATATCGGCCTCGCCTTTGAATTTGCAGGACTTTTCCAACGGGGATGGTGTTGGCTTAGTGGTGGATTGCAATGGAACAGCTGTACATAGCATGCATAAATATGTGTGCATGGTATACAAAAAGGAGCAATTTTAGGGAAGTAATACCTGTTGGTGTGACTACTGGATTTGTGGTGGGGACTGCGGTGGGTTTGACAGTGGGTCGTTCTGTGTATTTTTATGTAGAGTTTGCTTTATAAAAAACACAATATATCATACTTGTGGGTGGCTGCGTGGGTTCATCACAAATTGCATTGGTTACTTTACTTAGCACTGCCTTCGTATTATTCGAATCCCATTGGTCAATATCAGGCAAATTATACAGCAAATCGCGATCCATTTCTCTCAACAAACAGACATTTTCGTTGTTTTCCGCATCACCGACATTGATTAATACCACTTCAATGTGCTGTTTATTAATAACACTCTGCAATTCACAGACATCGCTGTTGGAGCTACACGCGGAATAAATCACTAATTTCTTTTTCTTGTCGACATTTGAAAGCAATTTAAATTCGTCCAAAGCGATATTAATGCATTCTAAACGCGGCACTGTGTCGCTATTCTCATTGCATTTCGTACGCTCGGTTATTAACTCAAAATATAATGAACGCAATTGCTCATCGTTTGGTAGTTGAGTGCCATGGTTAAATACAGCATCATTCAATCGAATCAATAAACTATTTGTCTCATTGTATGCATTGTCACAATCGATATAACTCATTCTGGGAAGATTCGAAGACTTGACACCTTGCATGATATCACTGATAAAATGCTGTTGTTTCGCGCATTGTTTCTCGTTCAAACCGCAACTTGCATCAACCACAAAGATTATATCAGCATCGTAGTTGAACCCACACGGTATTTGCAAGGGTGACAATGTCGGATTTGAGCTTGGCAAAGCACTCGGATTTTCGCTAGGTTTTCGAGTAGGCCCGGGTGGGGTTGGCGGAAATGTCGGATGTTTGGTTGGGCCACGTTGTGGCGAAGGTGTGTCATTCTCGCACACTGCAGACACGAACTGGTTTATGTTGCGAGAAAAGGACGAAAACGAGGTATTGTGCAAGACTATAAATCGTTCGCCCTCATCATCACTCAAGCATTCGAGGTATGTATCCGATTTGAAATCAGGTTGCTCAGAACCGGTAGCTGCTATATTTACCACTGTAACCTCCACGGCTTTGCCTTCAATGACCAAGTC
>PJEL010004785.1_pt1 | contig 11060 bp, 9 predicted proteins | sample 1853271 | NCBI WGS metagenome assembly PJEL01 (sample SAMN08108733, study PRJNA415343) | Invertebrate metagenome, whole genome shotgun sequencing project. | host: Globobulimina | place: Sweden: Gullmar Fjord | collected 2015-08 | reverse complement strand
GGACAAGGTTGCTGATAAAGTACCTAGCGTTATTGAAGAAAAACATAGCAAGATTAACAAAGCTAAGCCAGATGAAATTACCACTCGTAAAAGTGCAGGGGCTTTTGACGTTGCGCCGCAAAAGGATTATCGAAAAGGTGACTTTCAAGCGATGTTTTTTGATGTTGCTGGTTTGACTGTCGCAGTGCCATTAATTGAGCTTGGTGGCATTCATAAAAGTGATAAAATTACCGCTTTAATGGGTAAGCCCGAGTGGTATAAGGGCGTGATGCTACGTCGTGATGAAAAAATTAATGTCGTCGATACCGCGTTATGGGTAATGCCAGAAAAGTGTGACGAAAAATTACTTTCGGCATTGAATTATCAATATATTATTATGCTAAATGATTCCGCTTGGGGTTTGACGGCAGAACATTTGGTCGATACAGTGATTCTAAAGCAAGAAGATGTGAAATGGTTAGACTCACCCAGTAAACGTCCATGGCTAGCGGGTTTAGTTAAAGATCGGATGTGTGCGTTATTAGATGTAGATTCATTAATTAAGTTATTGGAAAAAGGCGTAAATATTACCCAAGAATAATTGCTGAATTTCAACTTGTCAGTATACTTAGGGAAAATGTTTTAATTGCCAGATCATAAAATAAAATTGAAAGAGGCCAGCAGTATGTCTGATGAAAGACGCAATGCAAGTAAAAGTGTAGATACTAATGATGAAGTCGTTCAACGGGTAACATTTAAACTCGATAACGAAACCTATGGCATCAACGTAATGCAAGTACAAGAGATTTTGCGTTACACTGAAATAGCGCCAGTACCTGGGGCACCTGAATACGTTATGGGTATTATCAACTTGCGTGGTAATGTTGTTACCGTGATTGATACCCGCGCACGTTTTGGTATGGAGTCGACAGATCTTACTGACAATACTCGAATTGTTATTATCGAAGCTGAAACACAGGTGATTGGCATTTTAGTGGATAGTGTCGCTGAAGTGGTGTACTTGAAAACTTCTGAAATAGATATTGCACCTAATGTTGGTAATGATGAAAGTGCTAAGTATATTCAAGGGGTTTCAAACCGAGAAGGTGAGTTATTGATCTTAGTAGATTTAGATAAACTACTTTCCGATGTTGAATGGGATGAGTTGAAGCAATTCTAACGTGAGTTGATTAAGCCTGTATTGTCAGGCTTTTTCTTTTGGGTTGTACTTAAATATTTTATGGAAAATATACCTGCAAACTTGATCAGTTTAGTCGCATTTTCATTAGTGATGCTAGTTGCCTTGTTGTTATTAGCATTGAAAAATCGCATGTCTGGTCAAATTTCAGCGTTAATAGAGAAAACACAAAGCCAAGAGTTAATGCTCAATGAGTTACAAACACTTTTAGTACAAACTCAACGCCAGTGCACTGAGAATAAGCAACAGTGCGATGACGCTTTACTTGAAAATGAACAGGTTTCTAAGCAATTAGAACACCGTATTAAAGTGGCCCAAGCGCAATTTATTACACAATTTCAAACCATAGAGCAATTATTGCACCAGCAACCCGAAGATAAGTTATATTCCCGAGCACAAAAATTAGTAGAGCTAGGGGCTGATATTGAAGAAATTATGCGTGAGTGTGATATTCCTCGTCCCGAAGCTGAAATGTTAATGGCTGTTCATCGACAACAATCGTCTAACGATTGAGCGCTAGTGAATTGGCATTAAATAAATCGTGCAGAGAAACTTTACGTTTTTTAAACAAAACTTCTAATGCCAGTCACTTACCGGCCATGTTAAGCTGACTATATAGGCCAAAATTATCGCTAATATGTACCGAAAACTTTGTAAGTATTAGTGAAAATCAAAAATCAAAAATCAATTGTTATCGTTCAAGGACTTTGTAGTGAATACCATAAGAAAAATTATTTTGAATGCCAAAAATAGCACAGCACTGGTCGCCGTATTACTTTCATTACTGTTAGGTGCTTGTTCTTCAACACCTTCATCAGAAGAGTCAGTTTCGGATCCAAAAGATCCATTAGAGTCCATTAACCGACCTTTTTGGACCTTTACTTGGGACTACGCTGATAAGTATGTGTTTAAGCCAGCCTCAGAAGGCTATGTAGAATACATGCCGACAGAGTTGCGTTCAGGTGTTCACAACATGGCACTGAATTTAAATGAACCATCAACGATTATCAATAACCTATTACAGGCTAAGTTTACTGATGCTGCTAAAACAACGGGTCGTTTTGTTCTAAACTCGACGGTAGGCTTATTAGGCTTTTTCGATCCCGCAAGTGATTTTGGTTGGGATAGAAGCCAAGAAGAATTTGGTGAAGTATTAGGCAGTTATGGTGTTGGTGACGGACCTTATTTAGTGGTGCCAGCGCTAGGGCCATCATCTGTACGTGAAGAGGTCGGCGATTTTGTTGATCGTTACTATTGGCCGTTAGCGGTTATTGATTTCTGGCCTAATTTATTGCGGGCCGGTGTGTTGGGGCTTGAAGCAAGAGCATCATTAGCAGACCAAGAAGCGATTTTGAATGATGCGATTGACCCATATGAATTTGTTAAAAATGCTTACTTTCAAAACATGCAGTACAAGGTGTATGACGGCAATCCACCAATTGAAGTAAATGCCGAAGAAGAAGAAGATATTGATGCCTATTTAGATGAGCTAGATGAAATAGAGCCTTAGTAAGGTGTTGATATAAATGAAAAAAGCGAACTCAATGTTCGCTTTTTTTGTATTGCTTAACCGCATGATTTAAATGCTTAACGGTAAAATGCAACATAATAGGTCTTAATAAAATAAAATAAGCCAGCAAAACTACGATTATAGAGCCGACAATAGCTAAACCTTGCAAGTTGGCAATAAAGAGAAATGGCGGTATCAATAGCATTAATTTAATAATGTTTAATAGTAATTTTTCAGGTGCGGTAAGTTTAGTTTGTGCTAAAGCAAGAATGGCCTGTCGCTGCTGTAAACTATAAGGCGTAAGCTGAGGTATTTTATTGGAAGAAAAATAAATTGTCATAAATGCATGAGTAAGGCGGTAAATTTATATTATTGTAACCAATGTAAAGTTTACGAGCCAGTTATAGTGTAATGAAATACTGTAATGGATATATTTTCCAATCAACAATTGAACTTATCTAATCCTGTGGTGACTATAATATAGCGCTTAATAAGTGATGGTGATAGAATCCGCGTAACTTTGCGCTTGCGTAGATCCACTAGCTTATGATTTTTATATAGGAAACGGCATTTTCAATGAAAAAATTTATTTATCAGTATATTCTCTTACTTACCGTATTGTGTAGTAGTTTCTCATTGCATGCAGCGCAATCATTAGACAACATATCCCCTCAGCAATTAGAACAATTTAAGAAGCTTTCACCTGCGCAACAAAAATCTCTTGCTCAAAGTATGGGGGTTGATATTCGTGTACTGCAAAAGCAAATGTCTTCGACAAAAAAATCATCTAGCGAAGATACTGAACCTAGAAATCAACAATATTTTCCTCGAGGAACAAAGTTTGATGAGTTTGGTAATCCGACATTTGACGATGAGATTACTGAAACAAACGAGCAAGAAGAAGATGATGGTACGCCTAAACCTTTTGGTTATGACGTTTTTGCCAATGCACCAACAACGTTTGCACCAACCATGGATATCGCCGTTCCTGCCCATTATATTATTGGCGCCGGTGATGTCTTAAATGTGCAGGTGTTTGGTAAAGAAAATCTTGACTTTGAGTTGGAAATATCACGAGAAGGTAAGGTCATTATACCGGAATTAGGGCCATTTTCGGTTGCAGGACTGACATTTTCTGAATTAAAAAAATACCTTGCCAATGAAATTAAAAATAAAATACTAGGTGTTGATGTTGTTGTTACGCTAGCTGATATGCGTTCGTTACGTGTTTTTGTACTTGGAGATGCCTTTAAGCCAGGCTCGTATGTATTGAATTCACTGTCAAGTATTACTCATGCTTTGTTTGCTGCGGGTGGTATAAATGATATTGGCTCATTACGTAGTATTCAGCTAAAACGCGCTGGTAAGCTTGTAGCAACACTTGATTTATATGACCTACTTATTTCGGGTGATTCGTCAGATGATTTGCTATTAAAGTCGGGTGACGTTGTTTTTGTCGCGCCACTTGGTCAACAGGTTACTGTTTCAGGTGAAGTTAGACGTCCAGCTATATATGAACTACAAGGTTCTGAAAGTTTTGCTGATGTTATTAAAATGTCTGGTGGACTGTTGCCGTCGGCCTTTCCTTCATCAACTGTAGTAGAACGTTTTAACAAGAATAACCTTCGTTCTATTGTCAATGTTGACTTATCGAACAAAGAAGCACTGTCATCATTAGTGCAGGCGGGTGACTCTATTAATGTGATGGAAACAACTGAGTTATTTCAAGAGTCAGTGACTATTATTGGTGCAGTTACACGTCCGGGTAATTACCAATGGATTTCTGGGCAAAAAATAACCGATCTATTGCCGGATATTCATGCTTATATGCTTGATGATGCTGATTTAACCTACAGCTTAGTTATTCGTGAAAAAAATATTGGCCGTAATATTGACGTACTGCAATTTAGCTTGTTTGATGCTATTAGCAATCCGTTATCAGCCGATAATATTACTCTTAATCCACGAGATAAAGTCTTGATTTTTTCAAATGTTGAAGTGCCTTCCGTTGATATTAAGGCATTAAACTCTTTGGCATTAACAAAACAGGAGTTGCTTGACAAAGAAAAAGACGAAGCAGAAAGCCGCCATGAAGAAAAAATGTTTTGGGAGTTTTACGGTGAAGATGCGGAAGCACGCTCAATATATGGTGATGTTGAAGTAGACAAAGCAGAAGAAACCTTAAAACAAACTCTTGCATCGATTGACGAGTTAACAGGTGATAGCAATGAAGCTGAACCTGAGGTTCGTGAACTTAACTTTTTCTCTAGAAAAAGACTACTTGCCCCAGTTATTGAACAGTTGAAAAGGCAAGCCGCAGCTGGACAACCATTGCAATTAGTTGAAGTTGATGGCGCGGTAAAAACGCCTGGAATGTATCCTTTAGTTGTTAATAGTAAGGTAAGTGATTTAATAAAGGCGGCAGGTGGTCTGAAAGAGTCGGCTTATTTGAGCAATGCTGAATTAACACGTAATGAAATTGTTAGTAACCATGCAAGGAAACTGGCAATGAAGATAGATCTGAGTGCCGCGCTGCACGGTGATGCAAATAAAAACGTGGCGCTCAAGAGTAAAGATCGATTAAATGTTCATCATATTCCGGCGTGGCAAGAAAATCATATTGTTGAGCTGCGTGGTGAATTTATGTTTCCAGGGAAATATACCATTCAACGAGGCGAAACCTTACGAACGCTTATAAAACGAGCGGGTGGTTTTACAGACTTTGCCTATTTAGATGCTTCATTATTTACCCGTGAAAAATTAAAGAAACTAGAATTACAAAACTTAGTTAAAGTCTCTGAAAACTTAAGAATGGAAATTGCTTCTAAAAGCTTATCTCAACGAGAAAATACCGCTAGCATTGATTATGAACAAACCAGTCAGCTATTGGCAGATTTAACTAACGTTGAACCTGTTGGCCGTTTAGTGCTCGATATTCCATTAATCATGTCAGATGAAAAATTTGATGTTATTTTGGAGAATGGTGACGTATTGTATATGCCGGTAAAGTTGAACTCAGTAAATGTAGTTGGACAGGTACAAGTGGCAACGTCACATATTCATAAAGACGACTTTTCAGCGTTTGATTATATTGAACTCAGTGGTGGTGTTAAAAAGCAAGCAGATGACGATCGAGTCTATATTATTAAAGCTAACGGTGCGGTGGAAATACCAAGCAATACCAACTGGTTTAGCAGTGCTGGCCAAGGGTTAAGCCCAGGCGATACCGTGGTTGTACCTTTGGATACTTATTTCATGGAAGATTTAACCTTATGGGCATCGGTTACGCAAATTATTTATCAGTCTGCGGTTGCGGTTAAGGCAATTAGTGGCTTGTAAGTAGAACTAATTACCGAGATAAAGTTATACAGTAGTATCACTTTATCTCGGTAAGATCATTTTAAACGTAATAATTATTAGGAATAAGCATATATTTCACTGGTATCGTTAGAGCAAAGCGCTATAATATACGCGTTTTTAGACAACTATTTTATTTATTGGTTAATTATTAAATGCTTATATTCTCCTTAGCTTTATTTGTCGCTTTCTCTGTGTCTATTTTGACAATTAAAGTCTTATTGCCACTGGCTCCTCATGTTGGCTTAGTTGACTTGCCCAATGAAAGAAAAAAGCACGATGGTGCAATACCCTTAATTGGCGGACTTTCTATTTTTACGGGAGTATTAATAACTTCAAGTTTATTTGTAGAGCAAAGTCAGTTGCTTAACCTTTATTTAATATCATCAGCATTATTAGTTTTTATCGGCACTATGGATGATATCTATGATTTGAACGTTGCTCCTCGAATTATATTTCAAGGTATTGTTGCCACGATTATGGTTTTTGGCGGTGGCATATACATTCACGAGTTTGGTGACTTTCTTCTAATTGGTAACATTGATATTGAAGGTTATGGCATGATATTTACCATGCTAGCCTGTATTGCAGCTATTAATGCTTTTAATATGATAGATGGTATTGATGGTTTAGCCGGCTCAATGAGTATTATTTCGATTTCATCAGTTGCTATCCTTACATTACTTGCTAATAACAATGCCGATGTATTGTTACCATTAATATTAGTCGTCGCGATTATTCCTTATTTATTTTATAACGTGAGTACGCGTAACCCACGCGGTAAAAAGATATTTATGGGCGATGCTGGCAGTATGTTTATGGGGCTAACCGTTATGTGGTTGCTTGTTCTAGGCTCACAAACTAACGGAACACAAGCTGCATCTTTCAGGCCTGTAACAGCACTGTGGATAATTGCCGTACCGCTAATGGATATGTTTGCCATTATGATAAGACGTATAAGAAAGGGTGACTCACCTTTTAAAGCGGATAATGGTCATTTGCACCATATATGTATGCGTGCTGGGTTATCTTCTAGGCAAGCATTAAGAGTGATCAGCACATTTTCCATTACACTTGCATCTTTTGGTGTATTAGGGGAATATTTTTTAATAAGTGATTGGCTCATGCTAACGCTATTTGTCGGTTTATTTTTGTGTTACTCCTACGCACTGCAACATGCATGGAAGTTTGTTCGAATCATTAATCGCTAAATATAACTGAGATCAATCAGCCTTATATAAAACCGACCGTAGCTATATTGTTACTGTCGGTTTTTTAACTTTCATGCTTATTTTTTTAAATCTCTACCTAGGGGGGGAACTTTGTTTGAATTTTATACATAAGCGGTAATCTCGTATAATTTACTTCGCCAAAAGCAAACCATACGAGATCACCATGCCCCGATTAATGCTCACTGATGAGTTGTGGTCGAAGCTAAACGCTATTTTGCTTGAAGATAGAGTTTATAACAAGCTTGAACACAGACGAACGATGGAAGGGATTTTATATCGCTTACGTGTTGGCTGCCCGTGGCGTGACTTGCCTGAGTGCTTTGGCTTGTGGAATACAATTTACCGTCGATTTCTTCTTTGGTCTAAAAAGGGATATTGATGAGATTATTCGAATTATTATCCGCTAATAGTGATGTAGAGTGGGAGTTCATTGATGGTAGTTATGTTAAAGCACACCAACATAGTACAGGTGCCGCATCGAAACAGGAACAAGCGATAGCATTAAGTCGTGGCGGTAATACCAGTAAAATTCATTTAGCTGTTGATAGTTATGGTCTACCTATTGAATTTATTATTACAGGCGGTGATGTTCACGATAGTAAAGTGGCAAATGAATTAATTGATTTACTACCTCAAGGTGATTTTGTTATCGCAGACAAAGGGTATGATAGCGAAGCTATTAGAAATAAAGTGCGAGAGCGAAACTCAAGACCTGTAATACCTAGAAAGCAAAACTCAAAAATAGGGAATGATGATATCGATTGGTGCTCGTATAAATATAGGCACTTAGTTGAAAATGCCTTTGCGAGACTAAAGCACTTCCGTGCTATAGCGACAAGATATGATAAATTGAAATTACAGTATGAGAGTATGTTAGCTCTGGCGTGCGCAATGATTTGGCTGCCAATGTGAAAGATCAACAGCCCCTAGTAAGAGTGCAATGGCGAAAATTTAATTGTTTATAAATGTTGCAAACAATCACTTACCATTCGACAGTTGTTTTTTCAACTGGTAGACTCCTTGGAAAATAACTTACATCCAAGATATTATGCGTAAAAATACAGGTTTTACGATGATCGAGCTACTCATCGTTATTGTTATCTTAGGTTTGCTAGCCTCTCTAGTAGCCCCTAAATTTTTCTCTCAATTAGGTACTGCAGAACGTGGCATAGCTTCAGCGCAAATGAATGCCTTTGAAACTGCTTTAGATACTTTTCGTTTGGACATGGGGAGCTACCCTGCAAACCTAGAAGAATTACGTAAAAGCGATAAACCACGTTGGGACGGGCCTTATCTTCCAAAAGCTATTCCATTTGATCCTTGGGGTAATCCGTATGTTTATACGATCCCCGGTGAAAATGGTAATCCTTATAAAATAATGTCTTACGCTGCAGACGGTAAAGCCGGTGGTGTCGATAATAACGAAGATATAGTACATAAATAATGCAATTAGCTCAGCTGTTAGTCGAAGATTTCCATGTTACAGAAGATGATTTAAAAAGGGCTGAGAGCTTTCAGAGTCGTTTTGGCGGACGCCTTGATCAAGTTTTGGTCAATATGGGTAGCTTACCTGATGATCAGATATCTGTGTTATACAGCAAATATTTAAATTTACCTTTGTTAGAGCTTAGCGAATGGCAAGACGTTGACATAGTTACTATCAATAGCAACGACTTATCACTATTGCTTGAAAATAAGTGGGTACCATTGGCTGTAAATGGTAAACATTGGACATTCGCATGCCAGTTTCCGCTTGAACTACCTATACAAGAATGGCTGTCCCAACATAATATTGAAGCCGAAATATATATTGCAGATGATGCAGACTTACAAATATTAAGCAGTAAGTATGAGCAACAAAATGCACTAGACGATGAACAAGAGTTTGTTGGTAATGAAGAAGAACGCCTCAGAGAATTAGCAACAGAAGCGCCAACAGTAAACCTACTTAACTCTCTAATTTCTCGCGCGTTACGTCAAGGTGCCTCAGATATGCACCTTGAACCTTATAATGGTCGTTACCGAGCTAGGTTCCGTGTTGATGGTGTATTGCATGAAGCTGAAACGCTGGCCCCAAGAATGCAATTGCCTATCGTTACACGTTTAAAGATTTTATCAGGAATGGATATTGCTGAAAAACGTCGCCCTCAAGATGGCAAAATTGAAATGAAAATATCGAATCAAGAATTGGATATTCGTGTTTCAGCACTGCCATTAAATGATGGGGAATCAATGGTCCTGCGCTTCTTACGCAAAGATAATGTGCAGTATGATATGTCTGTTCTAGGTCTTTCGAACGATATTGAAACCATGATCCGTGAAGATATTAAAACAACCGCAGGTGTCGTTTTATTAACAGGCCCAACGGGTTCAGGTAAAACGACCACACTTTATACTTTTCTAAATGCCCTTAATAACAATGATGTTAAAATTATTACCTTAGAAGACCCCGTTGAGTACCAATTGCCGGGGATTAATCAAGTACAAGTTAACAGCGATATTGGTTTTGATTTTTCTGCAGGCTTGCGAAGTATCGTTCGACAAGATCCCGATATTATAATGTTAGGTGAGATACGCGATAAAGAAACAGCTCAAATTGCACTGCAGTCAGCGTTAACTGGTCATTTAGTATTTTCAACAGTACATACTAATGATGCAGCTAGTGCTTATACAAGATTACTTGATTTAGGTGTGGAAGAATTTCTTTTAAATGCTGCACTTGTTTCAATTGTTGCACAGCGGCTAGCGCGTAAAATATGCACTCATTGTACACAGCCACACCCAGAAGCAGAGCATTTGATTGAAAAGTATCAGTTGCAGCAACTTGCGGATAAATTTAACCTGCCAGTGATAAAGTTGATGCATGGTAAAGGTTGTGAACATTGTTCTAATTCTGGTTATAAAGGACGAATGGCCGTAATTGAATATTTGCGCTGTGATGATGATATAAAAGCGATGCCGAAAGATTCTGACTTTATCCCTAAAGCTAAAATTCATAATGCAGCTATGCAGCGTAGAACATTATTAGAAGATGGTTTATATAAAGCAATTTTAGGGCAAACAACGATAGATGAAGTTGTACGGATAGCAGGATAATGCCAGAATTTACTTACAAAGCTTATGACAGTTCTGGTGCCAAAGTTAATGGGCAAATTGAAAGTGTTAGCAAAGTATCAGCACTTGAAGAGCTTAAACAAAAAGGGTTACTAACCACTGAAGTAAAAGATTTATCGCAAATTAATGATCAGCTATTTAGTTATACAAGCAAGATATCGTTATCTGATCTTGAATTTCTTACTGCCGAGCTAGGCCTATTACTAGAATCGGGAGTAAGAATAGATCGCGGTATCGATATTATTAAAAAAACGAAAGCTAAACCAGCATTAGCTAAATTATTAACGGATATTAGTAGTGACCTAAAAAAAGGTAAAAGTTTATCAGACGCTTTTAAAAAACATGATGATGTATTTGATCCATTGTATTGTAATTTAATTGAACTTGGTGAAGCGTCAGGTAATTTGAATGAAATTTTTGAAGGACTTGCTAAAGACCTCAAATTTAAACGAGAATTACAGCGAAAAATCATCAGTTCATTAGCCTATCCCATGGTGATATTCTTTGTATGTTTGCTGAGTATATTTTTTATCTTTAATTTTATTATTCCTAAGATGTCATCTATGTTCGAAGGTGTGGCTGAATTGCCTTGGTATACCAGCGCAATGCTGGCGACTAGCGAATCGATGATAAAGTATCAGAAATTCGCAAGAGGGCCGCGGAGATCCTG
>PJEL010004784.1_pt1 | contig 11060 bp, 10 predicted proteins | sample 1853271 | NCBI WGS metagenome assembly PJEL01 (sample SAMN08108733, study PRJNA415343) | Invertebrate metagenome, whole genome shotgun sequencing project. | host: Globobulimina | place: Sweden: Gullmar Fjord | collected 2015-08 | reverse complement strand
CAGGGAGGCTGTTTTGAAACCTCGAAACCCACTACCCACACAGATCCGACATATATCATTGACGATGTGATTCACTATTGTGTCGCCAACATGCCGGGTGGCGTCGCCAAAACGTCCACGCTGGCCCTGACCAATGCGACCCTGCCTTATGCAGTTGAAATAGCCAACAAGGGATGGCAGGAGGCGCTACGGTCTAGCAACGAAATCAAACTGGGTGCCAATGTCATCAACGGTTTTGTTTGCTACGAAGGGGTTGCGAGCGCTTTTGATATGGAGATGGTAGATGTGAACTCCTTGTTATAACCCCATTGCCAAGCTGTCCAAAAAAAACCGGCTCTTCCGGGAACTTGCTGGCAATCGCGGGGCAGGGGCAGGACCGGTTTGCTTATCTGACACGACCTGATGTTCAGAGACAGGGCGCAACGCTCAAACCTTCTGCAGAATATGCACCAGGCAAACAGCACCGATACCCACCATATGGGCCAGGCCCGTTTTGGCTTGTGGCTGCTGCCTGTCACCCGCTTCACCACGAAGTTGGCGAGTGATTTCAGCAATTTGACCAGTACCCGTCGGGCCGATGGGATGGCCCATGGAAAGCAGTCCTCCCGATGGGCTGAGAGCACAGCGTCCTCCGATATCAAACTCTCCAGCCGATATATCCCTGGCACCTTCCCCTTTCTCGCTCAAACCCATCGCCTCGGCGTACATGATCTCCTCGATAGTGAACGCATCATGTAGTTCAACGACATCCAGTTGAGCAGCCGCGATTTCCGCTTCCTGATAGGCCTGTTCTGTTGTTTCCCGGGTCAGCGCGGTGTCCCAGTTTTCACCAGGCGCATAAAGACGTTCTGTTCTGGATACGGATGCCAGCACCCGGACACTTCTCTCAAAGGAAAGATTAAGTCTCTGCATGGCATCTTCGCTGACAACCAGTACCGCTGCAGCTCCCTCTCCAATCGGGCAGCAGTGCAGACGGTTGAGTGGTCCGGCAAGATAGGGCGGCGCCAGGACCTGCTCAAGAGTCCTCTCTTTTTGCCTTTGGGCAAAAGGGTTTTTAGATCCATTTTTGTGGTTTTTCACCGCAACTGCCGCTAGTTGTTCGAGAGTGACACCATAGTGTTCGCGATACTGATTGGTTAACAAAGCAAAATGATTGACAGGACCAAGATTTTTGCCAATCAGATCCCCCGGAGACCCACTGCTGGCTCTTGGTATCAAAGCGGGTTTATCAACGCCAGCTGCCATGGAAACATCTGTCAAGCCGGAAGCAACATCCAGGCAGGCCTGCCTGAAACTGGTTGAGCCAGATGCAGACGCATTCTCCACCTGTGCAATCGGGATCCCCGTAGTACCCATATGTTTGAGCATGGCCCGGCCCGGCGCCATTCCCAACAATGCCGTGCCCAGATAGAAGGATTCAACATCCGGCCAGCGGATGCCGGCATCACTCAGTGCCGCACGTATGGCAGCTAATCCGAATTCAATATAGGGTCTGGCACTCATCCGCTGATAGCGATCCAATCCAATCCCGACCACATAAACCGGTCGCATCTGTTTCAGTGTTTTAGCCATCACTTCTCCTGAAGCGAATTACCTCTTTGCCATCTACTTGTGCCCCAAACGCCTTGATTTTGTCTCCAATGGAAGGAAGATCGGTCTCATCGATGATCCCCCCCAGGACAGGTCCGTCTTCCAACTCAATCATTGCCAGGATGAAGCTGTTTTCACCTTCGGCCACATTCACGCAAGACAGGATTTGCCCAATTCCATCAAATTCCCTGTCAGCCAAATCATCACCAAACGCACCACATCGTTCACAACCAAATTTGATATTTGGAAACCAACGGTAGTGGCAGGCGGTACACTCTGTTCCCAGCAACTTGGGAATATCTCCTTCCAGTTTGAATATAGGTGCTTTCATTAAGTCTCACGCTTTCATAGCGATGGGGTCACGATGGGGTCAGGCTTTGGTATTTGGCTTATTCAAAAAAATAAACCAAATACCAAAGCCTGACCCCATCACCAAAGCCTGACCCCATCTTCGAATACAGATTTACGGTTTTTCAGGATCAATCTGGATATTTTCAAGGAATCGGCAAACCATACCATAGAAACCGATTGCTGTCGTCAATTCCACAATTTCCTTTTCATCGAAGTGTTTTTGGAGCTCGCTGAACGTTTCATCCGTGGCACGGATATTCTGAGCGACTTCATCGGTATATTGAAGAATGGCGCATTCGGCTTCATCGAATTTATCTGAATTTCGCCAATTAGTCATTTCATCGATCTGCTCCTGGGTTAGACCGACAGCCAGGCCGATCCCTCGGTGTGCTGTCAACTCGTACTCAGCCTGAGCCAGTTCGCCCACTCGAATGATCGCCAGTTCCAGCAATTTTCGTGAAAGCTTGCTTTTCAATAAGAGGGTTATCCCTAAGCGATTCCAATCCCGTAGAATCTTAGGGCTATAGGCCAGGCCTTTAAACAGGTTGATGACGCGACCGCTGGCTTCTTCCGCTTTTTGATATATTTCTTGCGCCATGGGTTCCACTTCATCTATTTCTAACAGCTTTAAACGAGCCATATCTATCCTTTTATTGGTTCAAAATCGATTATAAAGGGTACTCCACTGCTTTTTCTGAGTGGCTTGTACTCTTTCAGATTTGCCCGAGACGGATCCCTGCCGTCATCTATTAAGCCTGACACCTTTGAGATCTTTGAGTCAATGGAACCGACCCCGGTTTGGCCCCCTTTGAAGCAATTCAAAATGACAACAAATGCTTTCGAATTGTGAAAAAAGGTATCTTGTGACGTGCCCAGCAATGAGTTTTGTTTTCATGCTCATGCAGTGAAGGTGGTAGAATTCCATCACCAGTTGGACAGTTTGGAAAGAGGGGCGAATGTTAAATCTAGAGGTCCTTTTTGATTTTCAGAAAATCCTGTTTAAGGCATTTTCTTTAGCCTTGGCAACAGTCTGCGCCTCTTCAATGGAGACTTTTTTAAACTGCAGGACCTGGTTTGGAGCGTATTGACCTAGAATATCCACATCTGCGCTGATGATGTTGAAAATTCTGGGATATCCTCCCACCGTCTGGCGGTGTTTCAGAAGGATTATCGGACCTTTCGGCGTCAGTTGCACAGTCCCATCTGCCACAGCTTCGGATATCATACTGTCCATTTCAACCCGTGGAATTTCTTCACGGCTTGTCAGCCGGAATCCCATATCACTGAAATCGTTTGTGATAACCCAATAATCTGCCGTAAAGGTATTTTTATCTACCAAATACTTGAATTCGGGGCCCTCAACCACACGGATTTTCCCATCAGGAGCGACCCATTCGAACAGGTCTCCATATTGCTCCCGCTTTTTTCCAGCAGGAGAGTCTTTTGAATTTCCAAGTTCAGCGAAGCAGAGATAGGTTCTGAATCCAATCCCGCTTTTGTCTTTAAACTCAAGCAAACTGCCAGCTACCGCCAAATAGACGACCGCGTGTTCGATTTCTATTGGAGCAGTTTCAGAAGTGGGAGATCTCAAGATAACAGAACTGTGCCTGGCCCCGGTAACGGTAAAATAGCAATCCCGCGTCACCTGGAAAGAGGGGGTGAAAATGATCTCCAGAGCGGGGGCAGACAGATCTGTTTCCAAGAGCGCGTTTCCGGTTTGATATGAAAAGCAATCCATCGCGCCGCCGGGTGCAACACCCTTATGTTGCTGTCCAAAAAAAGGCGGGCCAACCACTTTGAAAATTCCACCAGAGTCGTTTTGAAAAGGGATATCAGTCATTCAGAAAACCCACTAGCGCTTTGACCAGCTCCAATGCAATCGCTGAATCAGAATGAATACAGACAGTATCCGCTTTAATCGGTACCTTTTCTTTGACTATCACGCCTCCCTCATCGGAAATAACAGCGGAGACATGGCCGGTTTGAATCATCTCTTTGGTATGTTTGACTGCCTCATCAACTTCTACAATAGACGCATAGGGTTTGGTTCTATTGACCAGAGTCAGCCTCTTATTCTCAGTATCATACGCATAACGCCGCTCTGCGAATACTTCGTTGATAACTGTAATTCCACTGACTGCACATTCTTTCGCCAATTCTGAATCGGGAAAGGTGATGACGCGCTCAATCTTCTTCGCAACCAGCCAGCCTGCGAGAGAAGATGCCAAATCCGTCTCAACTATGGCATCATTATACAAAGCCCCATGGAATTTTACACAGGAGATATCAGGCAACAGAGTGATTTGCTGATTCAGGCTGTCAAACAATTCAGTTACAGAAATATCCATACTTTTTCGCCCAAAATTCTCCCTGTCCGGATAGGACAGATGAGCGGCTATTTCAACGCCATGCTGTGTTGCCAGGGTCAGAAATGCGCTGACGCTTGATTCATCTCCGGCATGACCGCCGCATGCGAGATTAGCGACCTGAATATGAGACATCAGTTCGATGTCTGTCGGGTGATCAGGCCCTCGCTCTCCAATATCACAGTTTAGAGTAGGCATAAAGTTTGTACCTCCTTAAAAATAATTGTATCTCCGGGTTCTATGAGTTGTAACAATTCAGGTTTCGTTGTGCCGATGATGTTCCATCCTCCGGGAGATTCCTTTGGATAAATGCCTGTCTGTGCACCACCGATCGCAACTGTTCCAGGGGGCACTTTTGTTCTTGGACTGTCCAGGCGGGGGGTTTCGAGTTGAGGATCCAAACCAATCAAATAAGGGAAATGGGGCTGAAAACCGATCATGGCCACCGTATATTCCGGAGTTTGATGGTGTCGTATCACATCCGCCACACTCAGATGATTGAGGTCGGCCACGCGCTCAAGATCTTCTCCAGTATAGACTACAGGCAGGGTGTGGACACCGATTGATTCACTGGATGGGTTTCCACTTACTTTATCCCCTTTGAGAATGTGATCAATCTCTTTTTCAACCTGCTTGATGAACAGTTCCGTGGACAGAGTCGCCGGATCAAAATAAATCGCCAGAGCGTTATAAGAAGGCGCCAGATCTCTAATACCGAAACTGGCTCTTACTTGCGGGTTATTCAGCGAGCGAAAGACGCTTAACACCTGCCCTGAGATTTCCTCACTGATTTGATCCCCAAAAGACCAGCAAAGGCAGGCATCACCAATAAAATAACGATCTGTTTTCATAATTGAAGTCTAGAATGTCAATCAATCCCCCAGCATTATTGTTGGAAGATAGGTCGCTATCGTTGGAAAAACAGTAATAATCGCAGTCGTCAGCAGCATCAATATAAAAAACGGGAAGGCTGCCCTGGCGATTTCCCCAATGGAATCACCGGTTAAGCCCTGGATGACAAAAAGGTTAAATCCGACGGGAGGCGTAATCTGACTCAATTCCACCATCAGAATCAAAAAGATTCCGAACCAGATCGCATCGAATCCTGCCATTGTCACCAAAGGCAAAGCAATAGGCAGGGTCATCACCACTATTGAAAATCCATCTAATATACAGCCTAAAACGATATAGACCAGAGCCAGCATGATGACCAGCACATAAGGAGATAAATCCAAACCCCCAATGACTCTGGTTATCTCCCGTGGAATACCAAGAATCCCCATAGCTCTGGATAAAAATCCGGCACCGATCACGATAAAGATAATCATGCTGGTGGTTTTTACCGCAGCCAGTAAACACTCCATCAGGATAGCGGGGCTCAAACGTTTATTATAAAGCGCAAACAGGGCTGAGGCAAATACACCCAGAGCGGCAGCTTCTGTAACAGTAGCGATACCGGCATAAATACTACCCAGCACGGCAATAATCAAAACAAAGACCGGCAATACATCCTTCAAGGCTTTAATGCGGTCCAGCCAGGTGAACTGTTGATCTGATCGTGGAGCGATGCTGGGATCCTTCACTCCTCTGAAGACCAGGTACAGCATATAAACGCTCGCCAACAGAATTCCAGGTAAAACCCCGGCAATAAACATTTTACCGATGGATACTTCTGCTAAAATGGCGTAAATGATCATGATCAAACTGGGTGGAATCAAAAATCCCAACGTTCCGGCACCTGCCAGAGAGCCCAGAGACAGTTTTTTATTGTACCCCAGTTTCTTAAATTCGGACAGGGTGATTCTGCCAACCGTCGCAGTAGTTGCCGCACTCGATCCTGAAACCGCCGCAAAAAGAGTGCACGCCACAATATTGATCAATAACAAACCGCTCGGAAAGTTGTTTAACCAGGGAACAAGGGCTTTGAAGAGCTTTTCCGAAATACCGCTGCGGAACAATATTTCACCCATAAATATAAAAAGTGGTAATGCGACCAGTTCCCATTTGTTAACAGAGCCCCAGATGGATGAAGCCATATTCGGACCCGGAGGGAGAATTGCAAAAACTTCCATCCCCACAAATCCAACGATAAACAGACTAAATCCGATCCAGATTCCCGAGCCCAGTGCCAGGAACAGGACACCAAAAACAACAAATGACATGGTTAATAGAGTTGCATCCATGAAAAATACCTCCTAAAGGTCATTAATTCGGATTTTTGTACGCTCGAATTGTGAGGGCTATCAATTGTAAAAAGAAAGCGACTGCGCCCACAAACATAATGGCCTGTGGAACCCAAATGGGTGTATCGGTCAGGGTTCCCGAGGTTGTCTCATAGCGATAAGTTGCGGCAATCATTCTGTATAAGTAGTAGAGCAGGTATCCCATAAAAAGGGAGCTGATTGTCGGGGCCAATTTTTTTAGAAATCTGGCAATCGCTTTTGGAACATGATTGACCACCAGAGTAATCCGAATATGCCCGTCATTCCGCAGCGTATATCCGGCACCTAAAAAAACCAGTGCTGCTAATCCATAGGCTGAATATTCATCAGCGATGATCGTGCTTACCTGAAAGGTGTTCCAAAGGAATATCTCCAGGAGAATCAAAATCACAATAAGAGCCAGTGTGATGGCTGCCAGATAAGCCAAGCCGTCATTTAAGCGGTCGATACCTTTTAATAACTTCTCCATCATCTTCTCCTGTCTTTGATGCCTCTTGACAACCAAATCGAGAGAATCCATCCACTGGTTGAATAGCTCATCGCAAGGACATTTTTCTATTAAAATTGATACGAAATGCCCCTACGATCACAGTCAAGCAACTAATGTATGACGTGTTTTCAACTGTATTTACCAAGGATGGAATCTTCTGTTTTTTTAATCGGAACGTTCGTTAATCTGGTTGTAGAGAGAAATTATTGACTGGGCATCTCGACCGGCTTTTTTAAGCCAGCTTTTTCTAAGCTTACTACCCACGTCATTCAGTTCTGCTCTGAACTTTGGATTAACTTCCAACACATTCACTCTCTTTTCCTTCAGTTTTTGAGTACTGGTGCGATCCATATCGCCGGCCAGGTTCCACATTTCATCTTCCATCTGCATGGCAATCTCTTTGACGATACGTTTAATATCGCTCGGAAGTTTGTTCCAGGCATCTAGATTGACATTGACCATATTAACCGGGCCCAGAATGTTGATTCTGGTGAAGTAGTCAAGAATTTCCCACGATTTTGCATCCACACCTGACACCGAAGAGGTGTACATGGAGTCCAACAAGCCGGCTTTCATGGCTGGATAAACTTCGCTGAAGGGCATTTTACGAGCGGCAATACCAGTCATTTTTCCGAAAGCAAGACCGGTTCCATCATAAACACGCATTTTTAATCCTCTCAGATCGGATACAGAATGGATCGGGCGTTGCGTATAGATTCCTGAAAATGGCCAGATGCTGGTATAGAGTGTAAATTGATTAAATTTCTTGAGAACTTTTCGATAGGTCGGCTTGGCAAGTTGATAAAGCAAGCGTTGCTCAAATGAGTTGGTAGAGATAAAAGGCTGAGCCGTCAAAGCAAGAATTGGCGCATCACCTTCGACCATACCGGTGGGAATTTCAGAAACTGAGAGTTGACCTTCAGCAACAGCTCTGAGTAGCTCAGGTCCTTTAAAACCTAGCGCAGCACCAGGATGGAGGCGAATAACCAGTCTTCCGCCAGTCGCTGCTTTTACTCGATCGGCAAAACGCTGAGCGCCCTGGGAATGGAAATTTTTTGCCCCATAGTTCAAATGCATATCCCATTTTGTAACTGCGGAGGCAGAATTCAAACCAATAAAGGTGATGAAAGACAAAGCAACTAATGCAATTTTTACCAATTTCATAAGATCCTCCTTAAAAGATCATTATTTAGAAATCTACCCTTGTTTCAAAATAAGAGTATGTTTGGTCGTTCCAATTAGAACTAAGGGTCGGCTCAAAAATTATTTGGCATTCTGTCGGCAAAATGTGCAGTCTTTTGGGGACTTTTTGCGGACAGCTTATGCCAAGTTATTTTTGTACGATCCCTGAGCCACAAATCTGCACAAAACCGCAAACTGATCTGATAACTCGCATTTGATATTAGGAGGAAATATTTTATTGTCAAATTGAATTTCGTAAACAATTCGTATAACCTTTAAAATTTGTTAACTACCTATCAAAATCGGATTACCATTCTCTGCCAGATTCAGATGTCTAATCTTTAAAATACAGGGGATGAGAACATATCACAAGGATCAAATATCTAAAAACAGTTTGCCAAAATTTTCGTGAAAAATACGTGAAAAATGAAATAAAATCTTGGGATTTTGCCTTGATTTGTAAATCAATAATGGATAGGTTTGTAGAAATGATCATGAACTACTGATGGCAACACTCAACTCATTGCAAAACTTTGGTAGCAGGTCGGTCAACGTCAGACTGTTCATCATCAATGAATAACCGTCATACCCTTATGGGGTTTACAATGGCTAAAGAAGCATACTTAAGGGACATGCGCTGGTTGCATGTCCCCTTGTTTTAATTCCCCGGTCCTGGGGGAGGTCAGAGGAAGTTTCTGTAAATGATGATGCCGAAATTTAAAAACATGTCGATCAATGGCCTTCTCCTGGTAGCAATTGGGATTATTGGTTGCAGCGTCATTTTAAATGAATTCATCAGTTATCGAAATAACATTTCAAAAACCAGGCAGGGCTTTTCCCAAAATCAAACACACCAGTTGGAACTGCTCAGGACAGAGTTGGATAATGAAATCCGTCACCTGGTTAATATTTTTCCTGCTTTTGTTAAATCTGAGGAATTTCTCCAAAAAGTAAATGGTACGACTCTTTCCGGTCCGTATTTTGTTTACTCCCCCCAGCTTTATGGACAACCGATCGATTATTGGGATCAGGTGCAGTTGATTCGACGGCAAATCTGGATGTTGAACTATTTTCTTCCATTAATTCAAAGTGAACATCTTGATTCTATCGTCGTGAATCTCATTGACCCGCACAACAACTTGATTGGAAATGCGTTGATCCCCTTTTTGGAGATTCAGCGAGACAGAACATCATTTTATTCCTATCCCGTTAAAGGTTTGTTTCATGAGTATTCAAAACAATCGATTCCCGGCTTGGAAAAAATTCAACTTTCCGACAAGTATTTTGACCAGATTATTTACGATACAAGCGGGAGAAAGACTTTATATTCAGCCATGGGTTTCAATAAGACCACTTCAAAAATAGGTAAATTAAAAAATGAAGATGAGACCTATCAAGATAATATCAAGGTTACGCTAAATCAAGACCAGATAATCTTCAAGAAATCGTTCGAGCTCTCAAGCTCAATCTATAATTGGAAATCGAAAAAAAGAGAGCATACCCTTATTGCAAGGATCGTGGCTCAAAAACAATTGACCGACAGTTTTTTATTGAATATTAAAAAACGGTTTGGCAGTGATCATTTGGCAATCGCAAATGATAACAAGATAGTTTTATCGACTGGAAGAAAGATACAACTTCCACAGAAACAATCCATTGGGGAAATAAAACTGCAAAGCGGGACTTTCCTTTTCAAAATCAATCCCTATGAAAACGACCTCTTGAGCGGAAAGCTAAATTTGGTTGTATTGACAAATACAAAGGTGATGGATCTCAATCAGTATTCATTCATCAGATTTCTGGTCATTCCTGCCGGGATAACAATCCTGCTTTTAAGCCTGACCTATTTTTTTATTCAATCAAGACCAAATGAAAAATCCAGCCAAGATTTCTCTCAAAGCAGTATTGCGCCAGCAGATGTGAGCGACTCAATCGAACAAGAAGTATCTGAGTCCGATACGGATCAATTTTTGCTGATTGAAGAAAACGGTACAACCACACCTGTTCCGTTTGATTGTATTTCACATATTCGAGTGGCAGATCACTATTGCACCATTTTCTATGAAAGAGATAACAGCTGGCGTAACTGGATGATAATTGAACGCCTCAAAACCTTCGAAAAACGCTACAACGGACTACTGGTTAGATTAAACCGATCTACTCTGATCAACCCAGCCCGTATTGACAAAATTCAACTGTTACAACGAAAGCTCACCATGGACGGCGAACCGGGCAATCTTCTCACCATCAGCCAGACAAGCCTTGATCAGATAAAAAATATCGCAAAAAAAAACAGTCTCAGTGGATAGGTTTCAGTTTCCCCCTACCCATTCCTGATAAAGATCCGGGTTAAACCCGATAATGATCTTGTTTGCCACACGAAATGTGGGTGCCCTCAGGTTACCGCTGGGTCCCATTACGTGCTTTAAAATCGACTCCCGATCATCCACTTTTGGATCCCAGGAAGAGACTTTTTTGCCTTTGGCGATGGTGATCGTTTTCGCATCTTTTACGATTTCCCAGGCTGCGTTCTCATCAAATCTAACCTTCCTGGCATCCACAGTTTCTTCGATGTTTACCTTTGTCGTCTCAAGAACCTCTTGAGCATTTTGACAGGACTTTCACCCCTTCCTCAGATACGCCCATTGGATTTTCATGCTTTCTCCATGATGGCATTTAAAAAAATATGTCCCCGCTGCACCAACCAGATTTACCGTTGCATAAGATCTCAATTATAGCAAATAACAGAAACATCAATCAATGGGCAGCAGAAAGTTTACAATGGCCACCAACAATCAATGAATTAAAAATCTCCGCAGTTTCCACCATTCTTTCCCCAATACCTTCCATATCAGTTGT
>PJEL010004783.1_pt1 | contig 11063 bp, 8 predicted proteins | sample 1853271 | NCBI WGS metagenome assembly PJEL01 (sample SAMN08108733, study PRJNA415343) | Invertebrate metagenome, whole genome shotgun sequencing project. | host: Globobulimina | place: Sweden: Gullmar Fjord | collected 2015-08 | reverse complement strand
TGACATGATACCTGCCTTACCCCAGCCAATTCCCTCGGGAACATCGACCAAAAGAGCCCCCCCCAAAAAACGCGCATGCTGCAAAAAACTACTCCCTTTACCTAGCTGATATTTTTCCCAGCGTTTATTAAGTATGCGCCCATCAAACAACACTGTTTTTTGTGTTTTATCTAGCCAAATTGTTGGATCATCTTCTACTTTTGTTGATTCAAAAGGTAGCTGTTCTAAAGTAAGTTCCTTAAGTGCTAGTTTGGCCGTCATTCCCTTTTTAGGAGCATGTGTCAACACAGAAACACGATAACCCTCTTTAAAAATAGGCTGGTTATCTGGCAAGAATCCTTGAAGCAGGATGTTGTCTGATCCATCTGTTACCAAAACCAAGCGATCAGGTCGCATGACAACACCCAGCTGTTGAATAGATTCAGGATCAAGATTAACTTTCATGACCTCTACTGTCTTAATCCACAAAGTCAGCACTGAATTTCCACTATCTTCTATTGTTTTCAGTCCTACTCGGATCTGATGAGATCTCCACTCCAGGTTTCCATCCCAGTTTGAAGGGATGATAGCCAGGATGAAGTCAGAGGAACGATTTTGATCGATTGTAAACGTCAGTTTGCTTGCCAGCTTCTCATCTTTCTCTGGAAATTTAACTAATGACTCAGCTGACCGAATTCCTGTCTTGCCCCAGCTATTACCTTCAGGGACATCCACTACCAGAACTTTATTCTCAACTTTCGCGAACTTCTTAAAATCTCCTCCATAGGCTGCAAGTTCATTCCATTGTTCACCGAGTGAACCATCAAACAAGACTTTTCCAGAATTCACGTTTATATCGGGAATTACTTTAGCAGCAGTTTGTGGTGACGTTTTTTCATCTTTTAATAGGTACTTCGATATTTTTTTCTTCTCGTTTTCACTCGTCTCATTTGAAAAATGAGACCATAAAATTCCATTCGTATCATTAATTTTTTTGGGGTATTCAGAATCAATCAGTTTTTTATTAATATCAAAACTTATATATTCGTTTCCTTTAAAAAAGTATGCTTTACCATTGCCCCAATTAGTTGCGGCATCAATGTCACTACCCCAGATTCCCGGCCATGATATTTCATCAATTGCCTTTGGATAACCGGGGTCACTTCTGTCCGTAGCTATATCATATTGAATATACTGATTCTTCCTGAAAAGGTAGACTTTTCCATCGCCCCAGTTTACAGCGGCATCTACACCATCTGTCCACACTCCTGGCCATGTCGAACTATTTATTATCTTTGGATATCCAGAATCGACCCTATTTGAAGCTATATCAAAACGTATGTACTGCTCTTTTTTAAAAAAGTATGCTTTACCATTGCCCCAATTTATTGCTGCATCAATACCTGTTTCCCATACGCCAGGCCATACTGGTGCGTCGATACCCTTTTTATATTCAATAGATCCGAGTGAGAGCATTTTGATATTTAAAAGCTGCTCACAATCACTTTTAAGCGAATCACATTTTAATTCTTTTTGGGTTTTCTCTGTATTAATTCCCTCATAACAAGCTGTGACCTTGTTACAAATACTTTTTGATTTCTCCAGTAGTTCCGGTGATACCTCTGCATGAATAGTGGCTATAGGAAATAGTACTACGAGTAATATGCCCGCCAATAGAAACAGTGGTTTAGAAATAAGTGCTCCTTGAAGTATTACTTTAATTTTACTATTAAAATCTAGCATTGCTAACACCCCTACTAAAATTGAAGAAGAAACCTAACTGTTGAGTATAGGTGAGATAAACGCCCCTCTTACATCTAACATACTCCATGATCTTGTCTCGAAAAAGTGACCACCTAATTTAAGTTGCCCTCTCAAAAGCCTCAGGAGTCTGGCAATTGTGACTTGAGTGAAGCCACTGCCTATTGTAGAAAATCTCAATGTAATCAAACACTGCCATTTGTGCTTGCTCTCTTGCTTGGTAACGCTGGCCGTAGATCAACTCGACTTTTAGCGTATGATAAAAGCTTTCCATGACAGCATTGTCATAACAGTTTTCCTTGCCGCTTATAGAGCAGACAAAGCCATGCTCTTGCGAGAGCAAATCCTGAAACAAATAGCGCAACCCCTAATATTGCGACATTAAATAATGATTATTTAATTTTTTCTCCTATTCTTGTTTTAAATTTCCACTATTGAGAACAGATGGCAGATGCTTTCATATTAATATTGCATACCAATACAAAGCGGATATGTAATCACCCAAATGGGTGATTTTTTAAGCAGGAACATGAAAAATTTAGGTTAGGGGAAGGTTCGTTACTGTAATCTCAAGAGACATGTTTCTTTCCCCCAGAATTTTATACTAAATGGATTCCAAAATCGAGTTGTCATGCATACTCTTTCAAAATTTCACAACTTATCTTCATTTCCTCCACATCAGTAAATTAAAAAACTTCAAATAATAACCTCCTCTGCACAAAGTAACCTGCACCCCTCTTATTTAAAAAATACAATCATATTAAATACTTACAGAAACTTCTTAATTTAAACCTAGGGTAATCACAGATTTACTTTTCATTAAAAGTAACCTGTAACAATTCATTCTCTATAATTTTGCACCATGATTTATTTCATATTTATTTTATTTATGAATTTCTTGCTTTACTTCTAGTTAAGTTATTTGTACATATTTAGAAAAACTTAACTAAGTAGAACACATTTAAACAATCTATGAACAATCCAAATCATCCTAAAAAAGGAAGTTCTATTAAGGTTGAGCCAATCCGTAACAGTAAAGATGTTAAAGCAATTAAATCACTTCTATCATCCAACCCACGCGATTTTTGTTTATTCACTCTGGGAATAAACACCAACCTAAAAACTTCTGATTTACTCAAAATCACAGCGGGCCATGTGCGCAACCTAAAAACAGGTGATGCGATTATGCTTACGTTGGACAAAAAGAATAAGGTTCGGAAAATCACTCTTAACAACGCTTGTGTTGCTGCAATCCAAACATTATTGAAATCTAAAAACTATCTTGACAACGAACCATTATTTGTTGGTCAACGCGGCGTATTAAGAATCCCGTCAATTAACAGATTAGTAAAACAGTGGTGTCAAACTATTAAGCTAAAAGGTAATTATGGCTGCCATACAATGAGAAAAACATTTGGCTATCAACAAAGAGTTAATTATGGAGTTGCAATTCCATTACTTATGGAAACTTTCAATCATTCAACACAAAAAGAAATACTAAATTATCTATGCATTCAAGATGAAGAAGTTAGGTCAATTTATGATAATGAAATTTAATTTTTCTGGAGGATCAAAATTTGAAAGACGCCACACAAACTCAAGGGGAATTCTCATGTTGTTCAAGTTGTAGGAAAGTTAAAGGAAAGGATGGTGAATGGAAAAAAGTTAATTCATATTTCTTTAAAATTAACTTTAAAAAGCTGACTTATTTTTATTGTAATATCTGTTTTGATAATATGGCTCTTGATATTAGCAATTACACTTTTGATTAAAACTTAAGGTGGAGATTCCTTAAATGCCTAAAGACACGATCATGATTTCAATTTTTATTACCTTATTTACTTCACTCGCATTTTTGTTTATTTGGCATAGAAACCAAGGTGCTCGAAAGAAAAACTCAAGTTCTTTCGCCTTTAATATTATTGAGAGATTTGTTTCATTTCTAATGAGTTGAACTTACAGCACAGCTCCATTAAATAATCATATTTAATGGTAGATATTTTTCTAATTACTAATTAGACACCATACTTGTCTGGAATAGTTCTTGTCATTTTGTACTTGGACCATGACTTAGTGACTATACCTCTTTTCCACCTAAATCAATCCCTCATCAACACCAAAAAATTGACTTCATCTAACGAAGTTCTTCTACTGCAATCTACCTCTTTTTAAGAAATACCATCAACACTCGATAGTGGTAAATATACAGTAAAAATAGTGCCTTTATTCAACTCACTTGCAACTGTGACAGCACCCTTGTGTCTTTTCACTATGCCATGCACTACAGATAATCCCAAACCTGTTCCCTGCCCAACTTCTTTTGTTGTAAAAAAAGGATCAAAAATTCTGTTTACTGTCGTTTCAGACATGCCATCCCCTGTATCACTCACTACTATTTTTGCATAATCGCCACATGACAACTCTGGAATATTCTCAACATCTTTATCTGTTATTGTTACACTCTGTAAACTGACACTAATTACCCCCTTGCCATCAAGTGCCTGCTCTGCGTTTGAGATAACATTTACTAATAATTGAGAAATTTGATCAGGATCTGCATTAACATTTATTGTTTTTGATGAAATCTTTTGTTTTACTTTTAGCGAAGAAGGAAAAGAAGAGACTAAGAATCCCAATGTATCTCTAACCACATGGCTTATGTCTACTCTCAACAATTGATGTTCTTTTGGTCGACTAAATTCGAGTATTTGTTGTACAAGTTTTTTGGCACGTTGTCCTGATCGCATTACGGCATCAAGATCCTCCCGATCCTGACTCCCTTCAGGCAGACCTTCTTTAACCATATCTGTATAACCTATTATAACTCCTAGATTATTGTTGAACTCATGTGCAATGCCACCAGCAAAAGTACCAATCGCTTCAAGTTTCTGAGATTGTCTAAGCTTTACCTCCAAAATAGCCTTTTCGTCTTCAGTTTGTTTATGCTCTAAAATTTTATTATTTAAATCCTTGTTAGTAAGAGCTAACTCTTGAGTACGCAGATCTACAAGTTTCTCTAATTCGTCATGCATTTTTTGAAGTTTTTCTTCTGCATTTTTTCTTCTTGCAACTTCCTCATTTAAGTGAATATTAGATTTTTCTAACTCAATTTTCTTTTCAAAAGTTTCTTCTAATAATGTCTCTTTGGAGTCAGCAGTTTGCTTGAGCTTCTCATTCATACGATTGATTTCTTCATTGGTAACTTGCAATTCATGAGACATTCTATTGAAAGTTGTAGCCGTTCTGGCAATTTCATCATCACCAGTTACTTCTAGTTGATAGCCAAGATCTCCAGCTGCTATTCGGTTTGATGCTTCTTGTAAATTCGCAAGTTGTTTGACCAGATAACTGCCCAAAATAAAGGAAAAAAGAGCGGATAAAACCATTTCCAATAGAGCAATTATGGTTATTTTTTTCTTAGCTAAACTCAAAACTTCTTGAAGTTGAGCCGTTGCAATACCAATCTCAACACGTCCAAAAACAAATCCTGCCTCACGAATTTCTGCATAAGTATCAAAAATTCCGTCAGAAATCCCATTAAAATCTTCATCAGGAATAAACTCTCTTTTTAAAATCACAGCATCCCCTGCTTCAGCCAAAACCCGATCCCTATCTCTTACTCTGGCATAGACCAATCCTGGATTTTTCATAACCTCCTGCACGAAACTTTCTAAAGACGCTAAATCCATTGACAACACTGAGTCCTGACTAATTGTTGTAAAAAGTTTTGCTGTTACATTAGCACGTTTAATCAATTCATTTTCGTTAGAGGTCTTAAGGAACTCATGAGCATTAGTGATCAAAATAACCAGCAATATTGCTTCAATTATTGCCACTCCAAAAATTGTTTTATACCGAAAAGACATTAATCAACCTTTACAACTATTTTTCAAGCGTATTTTCAAATAAATCGTTTATTCTTAAAGAACGTATGTCATCCCAATCACTATCTTTTGCCTGTTCAAAGCCATTCATATTTAGATTTCTCAAAAGTACATCTGCTTCATTATCATATAGCATTGAAACTAATTTATTCGTTATTGAAGATAACACTTTTGAAGATAACTCTGGGTGCGCTGCAAAAGCATGAGGTGTATACGACTCTGAGACCCATAGAATACGCAGATTAGTTTTTATTGATGGTGAGATATTATTGAATGTACGGACGATGCCACCTCCCGCAGAGAAGATACCTTTTGAGACCGTTCTATAAACCGAATCGTGGGATTTCACATAGTTTGGATTTACTTTGACTCCTTTCTGGTTAAGGTGTGCTTGTGTCAAAATACTTGCTGCAAAAGCTGCAGGAGATGGAAATGATACTTCTTCACCATCTAGCTCACTTGTATTTGTAAAAACTGAACCTTTCCTGACTACTATTATTCCCGATATTTTTTTTCCCTTTTCTTTAGCAAATGCTTTATAGCCCGGTTGCTTTGAAAATACAGTGTAATGATAGGGGTTCATATAAGCCAAATCGTACATCCCCTTATTTAATCTTTTTTCAAATTCTGGGATGTCAGGAGCAGTTTTAAATTCAATTTCATAACCTGACCTAATAGATAAATAATACAGTAATGGAACCCATTTCTTGGCTAATTTTGTAGCAGATTGTTGAGGGACGACACCAAACGATATTTTCTGTGCTTCACTTGGCAAAGATGTCGAATGACATACTGACAGGACTAAAAGGACAAGAAACAGTCTAAAGTGTAATAGTTTTAAATGCACATCAAGCCACCTATTAATTTATCTTCCAACTAACTCATTGCTCTACATATAATTGTATCACAAAAAATTGAATGCAATGGCAAATCAAATATTTATATAATCTCCTCAACAAGTAATAGAATAATTAATTTCAGGAATGCTCTTTGGAATTGTGAATTTGAATAAAACTAGAAAACAATTATTTCTCGTTACGATTAATTGCAAAAGGTCCACAGGTTTGGCAAACTGGCATCACCTCTATCCGGTTAATATTAACATGGGGTGGTTGCTCCATTGACCATTTAACTATCTCTGCAATATCACCAGCAGTCAAAGGCTGAGTTCCTTCATAAAACTGGGCTGCTTTTTTCTTATCCCCACCAAATCTGACCACTGAGAATTCAGTTTCTGCCAACCCTGGCTCAATAATGGTTACTCGAATTGCTGTTCCAAATAAGTCGGTACGGATATTGTGTGAAAACTGTTTCACAAAAGACTTACTTGCTCCATAAACATTGCCACCAGGATAAGGCCAGTTCCCAGCCACAGATCCAATATTAATAACATGCCCACGATTTCGTTCAACCATACCTGGCAATATAAACCTTGTACAATATATCAGCCCTTTGATATTTGTATCCACCATGGTATCCCACTGATCTAAATCAGCCTGGTGCACAGGACCCATTCCGAGTGCAAGTCCAGCATTATTTACCAAAACATCTATTTCTTGAAATTTTTCAGGGATTGAGGAAATATCATTTTTCAAGGAATTTCGCTCCCTGACATCCCGACAAATAATATGAGTTTCTACTGCCAGTTCACTTTTTAATTTTTCCAATCGACCTTTTCTTCGCCCTATGAGAATTAATTTACAACTGTCTTGTGAAAATAATCTGGCACACGCCTCTCCAAATCCAGAAGTTGCTCCGGTTATAACTATTGTTTTTCCCATTTCAGATTCCATTTAATATTTTTCCAGCAACAAGATAATTTACAATCAACTAACAAAAAGTAATACCATCAATGCTGACTTACTAAACCGCTTAAGCTTTACCCTCATCGCTTACAACAAACTCCCCATCAATATATAACCCTTTAATTTGAGTCCCATCCTGGAGTTGCATCACGGTTTCTCCAACCAGTTCATCAGACTCCCATTGCCCAATAACTTTTATACCTTCAGGCATGATGAGAACTCCCCTGCCATGTTTTTTCCCTTTAACGAACCCACCTTCATATATCGATCCATCAGGGCTTTTCAAACAACCTGTTCCATCAATTCTACCATGTAGATACGTCCCTTTATAGGATGAACCATCTTGAATTATGATATGCCCATATCCATGGTATTTCCCTTCATAAAAACTACCTACATATTTACCTCCATCGGATGTAATTGCTGTCCCGTTACCATGGGGGGTATCATTAAGTACTTCACCTTCATAAATTGCTCCGTCAGGATATTCAATTGTTGCCTTCATGACACTTCACCCTTTAACATCTTTCATTGAGCAATTGACTCAATTTCTGGATTTTATCACTACTTCACAAACTTAATACTTAATCTAATTAGTTATGATAATTATTTTCAAAATAAATGGAATTCAAAGACTCAATGTCTTATAATTATACTAAAGACCCTTTTAAAAAAATTTAAGTTCGCCACATATTTCCACATTCGCTGCATAAAGGAAAATCATCAGTGTAAAGGAGAAATCATGCGATACTTACAACCACTTTGTTTATCACTTACAATCCTCTTTGCCATATTGATTTCTGGCTGCACAACACACAAATTAAATCAAACCCAAAACACCAATCTTAACGGGCAAGATTCAACAATAAGCAGAACCGACAATCTGGCTGGCTTACCCCCCAAAGATGGCTTCAACAATGCCTACGAACTTAAACAGTGGCTCAATAGCATAAAGCCAGCGGCAGGTTACAAAAATAATTAAGCATTCTTTCACCAACAAAATTCATATGAAAGCTAAATTATTAATACGAGATGGCTCGCTTATAACTATTTATATTTTACTCTACTAATACCTTCACAATCCTCCAGAGAACAAGTTCTTAAGGGGACCAGCCATTGAGCCATTCTTGAAGTGGTAAAACAACGGCAGGTTCTCCATTCCTATAAAACCACGAGTCTACAACGAACCTCTTCCCTGTTTCTTTTTCCTCAATCACAGGTGCCCTATGAGGCCACCCGCCGATAATTAGAAAACCTCGTTGTGCGGGACCTAACAATTTATGGTAAGTAATCAAACCTTCATTTTCCATCATCACAAGATATGTACTTGTGTTCAACGATTCATCAACACAATCAAGTTGATTGTCCTTACCAGCCCCAACAAATGAACCGGGCTCATCGTATTCAGTTTTAGTGATTGGGCCGACAATAGACTCTAAACGGCCTATGGCTTCGCTTATCTTCATTCTTTCTGCATCGGCATCAATAACTTTATCAGCAAAAATCATTCGAACTTCATTCCATGAATCTAAACCTAATGTGATTACTGTTTTTTTTTGACAACCATAATTTGAACAAAAGACAAAAGAAGAGGGCTCAGGTTTTTCATTTCCGAGTTGAACAATATAATTTCTTGCACCTTTATCAACCTGTGCCAAACATGAAGTAAATATTAGAAATATTAGTATTATATAGTTTTTTCTCGCCATAAAACATTTTATCACTTTTTATTGTCCTAAATCCATATTTGAATCAAAAATCCTCTTTTCAATATCAATAAAAAAATGACAACTGAAAATTACTATCGAAATTTTAAAAAATATATATACCAATGGCATCTTTTCAAAATAGCATTCAACAACGGTGAAATAATGAAACATCTAGGGAGTGGTAGGGGATTTATAAAAAGTTGAATTGAGCGCTGAAAGCGCAAGAATTTACGTATTATGTAGAACAGGTAAAAAAATTAGAGATTTCGTTTTAGAATAATCAAAGCAACAACAAGAATGCTGATTGCAACTAACAAAATTTTAAATATTCTATATTCAGAAGATTTATCTATCTTCTCCTCAGTAATCAGATCATTTTGTCCCCCCATTTTTTTTGCAACTTTATCCAAACTGTTTTTCCTTTCCTGCCGATTTTCAGGCATACTATCTGGCTGAGTAATTTGTTTAATAGTTGTTTGGGAATTAACCTCACCATTAGACGAAGTAAGTTGATTCAATTCTTTATTGCTTATTATTATAACTGGATCGACTTTTTTCCCACCTGGCACCTTTTTAACAATTTTTTCCATCATGCCAGTATCGCCAGATTTTTTCATTTTTTTACCTTCAACTTCTTTATTTATAGATTTATCAGCCAACACTTTTGAAACCTTCTCAATGGATTTATTTTCAACTCTTAGAAAAGAAGGTTTTTCTTTTTCCAACAATTTAACCTGATCATTTACTCCTTGTTCAACCATTTGATTATTGTTGCGGGGCATACCAGAATTGATTTCTGATACTTTTTTCTTCATAAGATCCGGAGTAATTATGGCACTCTTTTCATTTTCTTTTTGAGCAATATCTTGAGAATATGAGTCTCCCTTTTGTGGTCTTTTTTCTTTATTAAGTTTTTCAGAACGGTGTGCTGATACATTTTCAATAATGTTATTTGATTGATCAGAAGAGACCTCATCCATAGTAATCTTACTATCTTGCTGCTGACCTTTATGTGTTATCATTACATCTTGATCAGGCTTCCTGATTTCCATTGATTTAGAAATCTCACGAATACTTTGTACGTTTTGAACTTCTTTATCTGTTGATTTGGATTTAATAGCGTGCGGAGATTGATCTTTAGAAATATTAAAAATACTTTTTACGCGATGAACTTTCCCTACAGAAAGATTTTTTCCTGGGAATATAGTAAAAAGTAAAGAGTCCGGAATTAATCGAGCCGCTTTTGCATGAAACTGTTTTGCAGTTTTAAAGCTATTAAATTTTTCAATAGGAACTGCAAAATAAGGTTTGAACTGTCGGATTATAAGTTGACCATTACAATCATCCTCTAATAAATATTCAAATTCTTTTAATTGTTTCTCGGCCTGATTTTGAAAATAAAAACTGCCAATCTGAACAGAGTAATATGCTTTTTCCTGACAAAACGCCTGACCTGAACTGAGAAGAATAATTACAAAAAGTGCCGGCAAAAAAAACCTCATCTTAAAATTCACCCAAGAGAAAACGCTCAAAATGTGGTTTGTTTTGGTCATAAAAAATCTCTCACATAATCGCCAATCAGATTTTTCCTTACTTGGTTTCATATATCCCATCGCTGTTTCTAATCATTAAAAATTTGCACAACTCACAATCTACCAAAAGTACTATTCTGCAGAATATTTAGTTTATTTAAAAAATTATTGCAGAAAAAACTGTAAAGCTCTCTTGCACACTTTGCAAAACTTATTCGTATGTATCATTATCTTGTTCAACACAACCCAGACTATTAACTTTTTTAATGGCTGGAAGCAAAATATTATTTCACCATTAAACTTGTTAACTAAGCAATTCCATCAAAGCACTATCTCATTTTCTACATAACAGAACTAACATATTAATATAACTATAAATAAACTACTAAAAAA
>PJEL010004782.1_pt1 | contig 11063 bp, 6 predicted proteins | sample 1853271 | NCBI WGS metagenome assembly PJEL01 (sample SAMN08108733, study PRJNA415343) | Invertebrate metagenome, whole genome shotgun sequencing project. | host: Globobulimina | place: Sweden: Gullmar Fjord | collected 2015-08 | reverse complement strand
GGGAAGTACGCTCGGCCCGCTGCAATCAGCTTGAGAAACGGGTCGGTCAATTTGCCCTTCAGCGAGAGGTGATCAGTCGTGTCGAATTGCTTCGCGCGATGTCGGTCCAAGATCCCGATATACCTATTGGCCAAAAACTCGTGCAGGTCGGCGCTCTGAGTGATGATGAACTCACTGAGTTGCTCGAGGGCCTTGTCAGGGAAATCATCTTCGAGTGTTTCGCGTGGGCAGAAGGTGAGTTCCGTTTCCGCAAAGGACGCCCCGGGATCGCCGAGAAGGTACAAATCCACGTATCGACGGCTGATATCATCCACGAGGGTTTCAAAGCTCATAGTGACGAACGGCGTGCGCGGCAGGTGATTGGTGATCTCAACGCTGCGTTGATTCCGAATCCAAATCTGCGCTTGCTCTTCCAGCACGTTACGCTTGACAGTATTGAGGCAGGGCTTCTTGCCAAGATTGACGGAACCCAGTCAGCTGCAGAGTTGAGCTGCACGATGGAGGGTAATCCTTCAAAGAACATCATTACGATCGGAGCGCTGCTCGCGTGCGGGTTATTGTCGACAAGGCGCCACGGAGAGAAGAATACCCCGCTCCCAAATGTTTTTGCGCAGCGGGCTGCTCCTACTCCTGCTCCCGCTCCAGGTGTTGCTCCTACTCCTGCTCTTGTCACCGATGAACCTCAGCCCGAAGTCCCAAAAAAGGGTCCGCCAAAGAGGAAAGCGATGGTGCCAACAGCGGTAAAGGCGAGTGCTTCAAGCCCCGAGGTCAAACCTCGGACCGTTCCTAGCTCATCGAAAAGAAAGACAAAACCGGTCAGACGGACGAAGAAACCTCCGACTGCAAAATTGCTTGACCGCGATATCAAGTTGATGCGGGAAACGGTTCAGAATAAATACGCGATTGTTAATTCTGGCAGTTATGATTTCTATACTCTGCTCGGTCTTCCATATCGCACAACGCAGAAGGAAATCTATTATTCTTTTTCGACTTTGTGCATGCTCTGTCACCCAGATCTCGCTCACAAGGAACCTTTTTCTGATCTTAAAAGGGAACTCGAGACCGTATTTGAAGCTCTTGAAGAAGCTTATGCCACATTGATGGACGCGACAAGGCGTGATGCCTACGATCGTAAGAACAAGTTTTAAGAAATGCGGCTTAGTCGAGATCGTTCAGGGTTCGCCAGTCGGAGTCGCCTTTGCGGCGGATCTTGGCATCGGCAGGGATGCATTTGCGCCCCTTCAGATCTTTGAGGTCGTCAACTGAAAACGGACCGTTGAGACTTCCTTGCATCATGACAAACCAAAAAGCGTCGCTTGGCCCGCCAGGTTCTGGTGACCAGCCGCGCCGCTCAACAGGAACCGTAGGAGACTGTGGTGCAGCTTTACCTTTGAAAAACAGGAGATAAGCGACAATAGCGATGATTGTTGCAAAGACGAAAAAGGGCATTACGGACGATGACGAACCTTGTTCGGCCTCACCGATGATTCCTCTGCCGAGCCGGCTCTCAAGTGCTTCGAGGACCGAACCTGCACCGCCCTCGGCGATGAGACTACCATCAGGGCCAAAAAGCTTGAGGTGGGGAATCGAAGAAACTCTGTATTGCTGCGAGACAGCGCTCTGCCAGTCGATGATGTCAACTTTGCGCAGTGCAAGGCTCTCGCTCTGTTGCGAGGCGAGTTTGATCAATATTGGTTCGAGGCCTTTGCACGGGCCGCACCAGTCCGCATAAAAATCGAAGAGTACGTACTTCCCAGGGACGAGGTGTTCTTTGATATTAACTGTGTCTCCGTGAGTGATCGTTTCAATATCAGCCGCCTGACAATTCGGACCCGGCAAGAAAGTTATGAGAAAGAACAAAATCAAGAAGATGAAGCGCATAAAAATCACTTTCAGAGGCTTTTGTTTCAACACATCACGCCGGTTGGTGGATCGCCACCAGCGAGAATGGTGACGACGCCGATCGCGTGGGCGAGGAAGCGGCGGAGTTGTTCCTTCTCGAGCGGTTTGACAGCGGGAGAAGAGATGCTGAGCGGGTTGATCCACGAACCGTTGAGTTTCACTCGGTAGTCGAGGTGAGGGCCGGTAGACAGGCCGGTTGAACCGACATAACCAATAATTTGCCCTTGCACGACACGGGTACCTTTCTTGACTCCCTTGCCATAGCGTCTCAGGTGGAGATAGTTGGTCTCGTAGCCGTTGGGGTGGCGTACCCTGACCATATTTCCGGCGCCGCCGTTGCGTCCGGCGAAGGTGACGACACCATCGGCCGTGACATGGGCAGGCGTTCCTACAGGAGCACCATAATCGATTCCATAATGGGGCATGCTGCGTTTCAGCACTGGGTGAAAGCGACGCATACTGAATCGAGAGGTGATGCGGCTGAGTTTCATCGGCGAACGGAGGAATTGTTTGCGTAAGGGTCGGCCTTCGAGATCGTAGAAGCCAATGCGCCCGTCGGCGTCGGGAAAGGCGATTGCATCAAGGCTTCGCCCTTGATTGGTGAATCTTGCGGCATAGATTGTCCCATAACCAAAGAACTCGTCGCCAACGCTTTGTTCGTCGACGAGGACAACAAAAGAATCTCCGGCGCGGATGTCACGAAGGAAGTCAATGTCCCACTGAAATATTTCGGCAAGGCGGACCGCCAACTCGGGTTTACCGCCTGCCTCTTCGACCGCACCAAAGAGCGACGACGTAATAGACCCTTCAAGCTGGAGTTCGCGGCTGATGATTTCTCGCTCGGTGCGCGTCACCGAGACACCAGGCCCCTGCAAATCGAGATGCAGCTCAGCGCGACGGTCGAGCTTCACCTTCAGTTTTTGCAAGGTTCCTGCAGAATTACACTGTCCGTCGAAAATCATACCTGGACGGAGGTCGCGAGCGCCGAGCTTCGTGAGAAGCGCGTCGCGCCAGAGGATCCACTCACTTCCTGCGAGTTGCCGGCACACGCTTTCAATCGTATCACCACTGGCGATCACAGCCGTTCGAGGTTGGTAATAGGCTGTGAGAGGCTCAACTTCAACGCGGACAGTAGGGTAACGTCCGCGGGAGGTTGAGTCTTTGATACACCCAGCATTACCGGCAATCACCAATAGGGACAGAATAAAAAGGCCGTAACTCCTCACGCGCGAAGTATATCAGGCCACGACAAAGATTTCTGTGAGCATGGTCTCGCAAAACCTCAAAGCTTTGAAAGGCCCAATTCGAGAGTCTGAATCCTTTTGGGCAGGCCAGGAGAAGGGAATTGCCCGAATATTTCACCAACTCTCGCCGCGAGGGCGACAGATAGCACCAATACGTGGAATGTAGATATTTTTTCCGACGCGCCTCGGCATAATTTGCCGAAGCGCGGCATTTCAGGGTAAACTCAGCGTCGAGGTGATGATGAGCGATCCAAAGAACTCAGATACGTTTGACTACGATGTTGCGATTATCGGTTCGGGTTTTGGTGGTTCGGTTTCAGCTCTCCGCCTCAGTGAAAAAGGCTACAAGGTGGTGGTCATCGAGAAAGGTAAACGCTGGAGACCAATAGATTTTCCAAAATCAAACTGGAACATCAAAAAGCAGTTTTGGTTTCCCTGGATCAGCTGCTACGGAACGTGGTCAATGCGCTTGTTACGAGAGGTATTGATTCTGCACGGCACTGGTGTCGGCGGTGGTTCGCTCTTATACGCGAATACGCTCTTCGTTCCCCCCGATAATGTGTGGGATGATCCGCAGTGGAAAGGCCTCGAAGACTGGCCTGCGATCATGCCGGAGCATTACGAAACTGCTAAGAATATGCTCGGCGCAACACCATGCCCGAAGCCCGGCGTAGCCGATGAGGCGCTCAAGCGGGTTGCCGATAAACGCGGATTGGGCCATACCTACAAGACGACCGATGTCAGCATCTATTTTGGAGAACCCGGTGAAGAGGTTCCCGATCCATATTTTGGCGGTGAAGGGCCGCCTCGGATTGGTTGCACCTTCTGCGGTGCTTGTATGGTAGGTTGTCGAGACGGGGCAAAAAACACGCTCGACAAGAATTATCTTTATCTCGCCGAAAAAAGGGGAGCGGAGATTCTTGCTGAGACGCGGGTTGATCTGGTTAGACCTCTCGAAAACAAGGGTTATGTGCTCACCTGTCGGCGTTCGACTCGTCGGTTTTTCCCGTCAAAAAGTACGATCAGAGTGAAAAAGGTCGTCTTTTCTGCTGGCGTAATCGGCACGGTACCGCTCTTGATGACCTGTAAAGAAACGGGTGCGTTGCCGTACATCTCAGATCAACTTGGCAATGTTGTGCGCACCAATTCGGAAGCTTTGCTTGGGGTCACTTCATGGAGCAGAAAGGACCTTTCAGAAGGTATCGCTATTGCCTCAAAGATTGAAATGGACGATGTAACCCATATGGAGCCGGTTCGGTTTCCGAAAGGCTCTGATGTGATTCTACAACTTGGTACTGTTCTCACTGATGGGGGGCCGGGAATGCCGCGGCAACTGCGTTGGATTCTCAATATGTTGCGCCATCCGCTGCAGGTTTTGAGAACATTGATACCGTGGGGCAAAGCTGAAAGTTCAGTAGTACTGATGGCGATGCAGACCGTTGACAACCACACTCGCCTCGTCAAAAAACGACGATTCTTGTGGCCGTTTTCCCGTTCGCTGACATCGCAGCCTGATCCGACGCAACCGGGCATCCCATCCTATATCCCGATTGCCAACGAAGTAGCGCGCGAATTAGCCGAAGAGCTTGATGCATTTCCGCAAAGCACCCTCAATGAGGTTCTGCTCAATACATCAACTACGGCCCATATCATGGGCGGATGCGCCATCGCAGATACTCCTGAAAAGGGTGTTGTTGATTCCCATGGCCGGGTATTCGGCTACGACGGACTTTATGTCGTTGACGGTTCGGTTATTGGTGCGAATCTCGGAGTCAATCCGTCGTTGACAATTACCGCGCTGAGCGAACACATCTGCTCTCAGATCCCTGCGAAGGATGTCTGAAATAGCAATCCGTTGTTGCTCGTGGACGTATCTGAAATCAAGATCATCCGTCAAGCTGTATTGCACGGTCCGAAGAGACACGAAAAAACCCACTGGGCATTTTGCATCATGATGCTGTTGCGCTGTGAGTGAATCTTTCTATTTGAATGAGATGTATCGCACAGGGAAACAGAATACCCCATGTTTTAATGTCCCAACATTAGCGACGAGTCACTGAGGCGTCGAATCCGGAAAATGAACCGCAAAGACGCGAAGAACGCAAAGGCCGGCTTTTCAACAGTTAACGATAATCTTCGCGATCTTCGCGATCTTTGCGTGTTGGCGGTTCGACAATACTGACGCTTTTGGTTGGTAAACGGATCAATGTACAGCGCAACAACCTCATCATCAGCCGCAGTAGAAGATCCAGGCACGATTCGCGATAATGGTCTTAGTGAAAAACCAATTGCCTTTTGTGGCGTTATGGAAGCGGTCGAAGCGCAAAGTTTCAATCACTCTCTTACGATTTCGACGCCGGCTCCGTGATCGTCTCGTTCATGTTCTGGGTCGCTTACGCCGTGTCGATCAGACGATCATTATCATTACAGCGATATGCATTGGCATTCTCGGCGGTTACAGTGCTATCGGCTTTCGTAAACTCATTTCGTGGACCCATCAGGCATTTTTTGCGACTTCTGAGTATTCATTGGTATTTCTCGAATCGATGCCGTGGTGGCAACGTATTCTCGTGCCAACTCTTGGGGGTCTACTCGTTGGTCTGATCACTAGGCTCGCTCCAGAGGTCAAAGGCTCTGGAATTCCTGAGGTCATGGAAGCTGTTGCGCGCAGAGGGGGCATGATCCGTTTTCGGGTGCTCATCACAAAAGCCCTGGCCGCAGCTGTCACAATTGGTTCCGGGGGCTCGGTCGGCCGAGAAGGTCCGATTGTACACATCGGATCGGCGATCGGCTCCGCCTTCGGCCAGTTCTTCGAAACCTCAGCCCAACGCAGTCGCACCTATGTCGGATGCGGCGCCGCCGCTGCTGTCGCCGCGACCTTCAATGCGCCAATCGCGGGTGCGTTGTTTGCGATGGAGATCGTGCTCGGCAACCTAGCTGTCGATTCATTGTCGCCGATTGTCATTTCATCAGTGGTTGCCACTTTCATTTCGCGACACCATCTTGGAGATTTCCCTGCTTTTAAGGTGCCCTCATATGAATCTGTTCACTCCGGAGAACTCATCCTCTACGCAGGCCTTGGTGTCGCCGCTGGTATTTTTGCTGTCTTTCTGATCCGTCTGCTCTACTTTTTGAGCGACTTTTTTGAAAATTTGCGGCTTCCTTCATGGCTGAAGCCGGGCCTTGGCGGATTCGGGGTCGGACTGATCGCGTTGGGTCTACCCCAGGTTTATGGCGTTGGTTATGAATCTATCAATGCCGCCTTGTGGGGATTGTCCCCAGCAAGCCTCCTGATATTTCTTCTCGTTGCAAAAGCAGTCGCTACAAGTCTTTCGCTTGGCTCCGGTGGTTCAGGTGGTGTCTTCGCGCCGTCGTTGTTTATGGGCGCGTGCCTCGGAGCGGGATGGGGACACATGGTCAATCACTTTTTTCCAGACACAACCGCATCTCCGGGGGCTTATGCCCTTGTTGGTATGGGCGCCATGGTAGCGGCTTCGACCCATGCTCCAATTACTGCGATCCTGATCATCTTCGAATTGACAAACGACTACCGCATCATCCCGCCCCTCATGCTCGCTTGTGTAATTGGCGTCCTGTTAAGCGGTATCCTACACCGCGAATCCATTTATACGGCCAAGCTTTTCCGGCGCGGGGTGCGCCTTCGAGGTGGACGGGATGTCACCCTGCTACGCAGTGTAACTGTCACCGAAGTCATGAATGATTCTCCCGAGATAGTGCAGGAAGATATGCCTTTCAAGGACCTCATTCCACGCCTGCTGGCTGCCCCGAATTCAGAACTCATCATCGTCAACAAGGAGGGTTTCCTTGCGGGCATGGTTTCGTTGGAAGACCTGCGAACCCTCTTGCCGGATTCCGATCTCTTAGCGTCCGTAGCCATCGCTGCAGACGCGGCGCAAACCAATGCTCCTTTTGTGCTGCCGAACGATCACCTCGACCTCGTTATGCACCATTTCGGGCGTTTTCACTACGACCAGATTCCAGTATGTAAGGATTCCCGATCCAGATTTGTCATCGGTGCAGTCACCCACGACGATATCATCAACGCGTACAACCGGAGGGCCTTCCAACTCGACTTGACGAGCGGTTTCGGATCCCTTGTCGAAGCGGTCCAGGATGGACGAGCTGTCGAAGTGGCTGATGGAATCGTCTTACAAGAAATCGACGCCCCGTTTTCGTTGGTCGGGCGTACCTTGCAAGAGGCAGATCTCCGCCGGCGATACGATGTCGAGGTGATATTGATTCACACGTCCGTTGTCGAAGAGGATGGACTCGAGGGCCGCCCAGGCAGGCTTCCGTCAACCAAAGCGCGCATCGGCGCCGGCGATCGTTTGCTCGTCATGGGTAGCGAAGAGGCGATCAGCAACCTGCTCAACGGTAATCCGGCTGGCGTCTGAGGCCCTGAACGCGCTCAAAAACAACAGCCCGCGGTGTGCGGGCTGTGTGAAGGTTATTCGTTCTACAGGATTGGGTCACTGATCGCCGTTGCTGATCTTCTTCGATGGTTCTTTCAACTCTGCCGCTGCGGCGACCAGACTCGTGAAGTCGGCGACTTGAGTATGACCGGCAAACTCGGGCGCTAATGTCTGAGCCAAACGCAGAACTTTCCGAAGATCGCCCTCGCGGGCCCAATACGCGCCTTTGAGGACCTCGGCGTACTCGGCGACAAGACCGGCGAGACGTAGCGACCGGGAAGCTTTCTCCCAAGATCGTGCAAGCTCGCGCACTTTGAGGCCTTTTTCGATTTCAATGACTTCGGTTGTATTCATGGGCCGGTAGCGCATTCTCAAGGTTGCCAAGGTAGCGCCGCGTTTGGTTTTCTTCTTGAGCTTGACCTCGTAAAGTGCAGTTACGCTGTGACCAGCGCCGATTTCCCCAGCGTCGACGGTCGGGTCGCGGAAACGATTATCAGCGATGTCGCGATTCTCATAACCGATCAGGCGGTAGCGCTCGACAACCGCAGGATTGAAGTCGACCTGGGCTTTGGCATCGTGGCCGATGGTCAAGAGCGTACCCGTCAGCTCTTCGACAAAAAGCTTGCGGGCTTCGGGTAGAGCATCGACGTAGGCATAACGGCCGTTGCCGGTATCAGCGAGTTGTTCCATAAGTGTGTCGTTGTAATTGCCCATGCCGAAACCGACGGTAGTCAATTCGATGCCGCGTTCGGCGTCCCGTCGAATTCGTTCCAAAATGCTGTTTGCTCCAGTACGGCCAACGTTCGCAACGCCGTCCGAACACAAGATGACCCGGTTGATGTACTCCCGGTCAAGATATGCTGAAGCCTGTTCGTAGGCGAGCACGAGACCTTCTTCGGCATTGGTTGATCCGCCAGCGTGGACCCTGCCAATCGCCGCGCGGATCGCTTCGTGATCGTCAGTCGGCTCCAGTATGACTTGCCCCCGCGATCCGTAGATGACCAAACCGACCCGGTCGTCCGAGCGCAGATTTTCGAGCAGTTCGTAGAGTGATTCTTTGACTAGGCCGAGGCGATTCTCCCGGTTCATCGAACCCGAAACATCGATAACAAAGGTCAGGACGGCAGGGGGGCGTTCATCACGATCGACTTCGCGGGCGTTGATCGCGAATCGCAGCAGTTTGTGTCTTTTGTTCTCTGCAAAGGGGGTTGGTGCGCCTTCTGCAGTAAGGTCAAAGTCGTCTTCCGAAGGCGCGCGGTCACCGTAGTCGAAGTAGTTGACGAATTCCTCAACGCGAATGGCTTCGCGAGGCGGCAGATTGCCGTCGCGGATATAGCGCCTCGTCACAGTGTACGAACCGGTGTCGACATCGAGACCAAAGGTAGAGAGGTGATCGTCTTCGGTGTCGATGAACGGATTGACGCCGTATCCATCGAAAAAGACATCGCCGTAGGGCTGGTCATTGGGTTCATCGGTGCCGCCCGTGGATGCCGGAACGGCTCGGGTGAGCTGCGCAACAATCTCTTCCGGGAGTGCTTTGTTGCTAAGAATGTTGTTGTTTGCGCGCGCCGGTCCTTTACCATCTTTGGAAATAACGTCTAAGGAAAAAGTAACCGGCGAACCCATCGACGCTGTGTTGATAACAGGCACTTCGGCGTTCACGGTAATCTCGGCTGCGAAGTTTATTGGTTCTGGATCCGCAGGCGAAGGATCTGGCACTTGAACCTGGCGTTTAGGCTCCTCGATTGTAGCGATTTTCTTTGAGTCCTTCCGTAGTTCTTCCTTATGCTCAGGAACGGCTGTAGCTTGCACTGCAGCGCCGGTTTCGACGATTTCAACGGTTGCAACGCTTTCAACGGTTGTGTCGTGAACTTCTTCAGTGGGGTTTGTGATAGGTTTTTCATCGACAATCACACGCCGATCTACCGGACCTTGTCGCAACTGCCACGTGACGGCGCCGGTGAGAACAACGGTGACGATGGCCGCTGCGGCGAAGAAGTGCTGACGGCGTGGCGGGTTCTTTGGTGTGTTAGGAACATCGGTCAATAGGTCTGAGACGTTTTCAGGAATTTGACTCTTGATCGTATCGGCCAGTCCCTCAGGCGGTTGTGGTGTATCAGGGCTGTTCAGCAGGTATTTGATTCGTGCAGTTTTCATAATGTCACCTCCTCGAGGCGTTCTTCGAGCTGGCGGAAGGCCTTTTTGAGGCGTTTTCGTACCGCCGGCTCCGAGATATTCTCCATTCGAGCTATCTCGCGCACCGAGAGTTCACCCCAGAATCGTGCCGCGATCATCAAGCGTAGGGTTTCAGGGAGATCGAGCACGGCGCGCCGTACGCGTTCTTTTTCCTGAGCCTCGACCATCGCGTCTTCACTTCCTTGACCAGCAGAAATAGCGCTTGCGCAGCGCGCTTCGTCCAGCGGTACCACTGGGCGCGGCCGTCTGATGTGGTTGAGAAAGGTGGTATACGCGATGCGGAAGAGCCAGGTTGTGAACCTTGCGCCACCGCGGAAGCTAGGCAAGGAGGTCCAAGCCTTGCGGTAGGTTTCCTGGGAGAGATCGGCGGCGAGTTCGCGATCACCTCCAGAAAGCCGGTACAGCTGGGCAAAGACCATTTTGTAGCTTCGGTCAACCAGTTCGACAGCCGCAGAGTCGTCGCCTCCAGCGAGTTTTTTGAGGAGGTTCGCGTCGGACTCATGGGGCCGGCCGGTGGTATCGCGTGGGGAGTACGGCATGGTTGCTGAGATACTCATGGTAACAAGTTGGACACCGTGATGACGAAAAACGAAACCACTTCTTCGATAAAACTAGAATCGGAGCCACTAATCATGACATCGCAAGGTGTGACGTATCGAGGGATGAATTCTGTTGTAACCCGCGGCTCAGAATCTGTCAGGAAGAAGTGAGAGCATTTTGGAGGTGACTCATGACAAGCAGCGGCAGACTCTATTTCCTCGATAATTTGAGAACATTCTTGATCTTTTTGGTGGTCCTCGTACACGCCGGCGTGGTGTATGAGAGCAGCGGCATCATGGGCCCTTATTGGATCGTCGATGACCCTGCAACCAGCAATCTCCCTGGACTTGTGAACCTGATCTTGGACATGTTTGTAATGTTCACCATCTTTTTCATTTCGGGATATTTAGCCCCTGGGTCATTGGAGAAGAAAGGGGGCAGGGGATTTCTGAAGGCAAAATCCAAAAGACTGATTTTCCCTTGGATCGTGGCGGTATTTACGTTGATGCCACTGTACAAGGTGGTTTTTCTCTATTCGAGAGGGCTGCCCCAAGAAAACTGGACCACATATTTCCACTTCAACAATGGCCATCTTGGCATGAGCTGGTTGTGGTTTCTTCCGGTCTTGTTTCTTTTTGATGTCCTTTACTTGCTCTTGTGGAAATTGAAACTTCCTACCGATCGGCTCAAGCTGAGTAGTGCAGTGGTTGCTGTTTTCCTATTGAGTTTCGGCAACAGCGTCCTATTC
>PJEL010004781.1_pt1 | contig 11063 bp, 7 predicted proteins | sample 1853271 | NCBI WGS metagenome assembly PJEL01 (sample SAMN08108733, study PRJNA415343) | Invertebrate metagenome, whole genome shotgun sequencing project. | host: Globobulimina | place: Sweden: Gullmar Fjord | collected 2015-08 | reverse complement strand
CCTTCGGAGACACCTGGATCTTCAGCCAGCACAAGTTCTATCAACCGGCGGGCATCTATATGCTCAAGTTCGGTGAGCTGGACTTCTTGAATCTGGACGACGGCCACCCGCTGCTGCTCGATAAAACCGGTGTGCCCGGCCTCGTTGCAATCGATGCCAATGGCCAAATCAATCGCGATCTCCGCTGGACCGTTGTCCAGGGGTTGGGGGAGATCTTCGACAAGCAGCCCACCTGGGGTGACAATCCACTCCTCGATCCCGAGCGCGCCGTTTCGAGTGGAATGCAGGGCAACAGCTACGTCGCCACCTATGAAAACCATTCCCGCCCGGACCGGAGCGGCAACCAAAACGGCCCCGGTGCTCACCATCCCGACTTCAGCGGAACGGGCATGATCGAGAGCGAACCCTTCATGCTGACCCGCAACCGGATCAGCCTGCTCGTCGGCGGGGGCAATCAACCATTGGCCGAATTCGTCGCGTTGATTGACGTCGAAACGGAAGCGGTGCTCTTCAGCGAGACGGGGAACGACTCGCACACGATGGATCTTCGCCTCTGGAATACTGAATCGTTGCGCGGCAGGTGGGTCTACCTCGTTGTCGCCGATCTTGGCGTGGGGGACTGGGGCGCCATCTGTGTTGATGAGATTCAGGAATACGAGGCGGCACTGCCCAACCCGATCGCCAAATCTCCGCAATAAAAAACCGGCGACTGAGCGATAAGCTCGGCCGCCGGTTGTTCCCTTGATCCGTGTCCCGCTACTTAAGCAGCGTCAGCTTGATCCGATCAGCCGACTCTCCGCCGATCCTGAGGTGCGCAACGTAAACTCCCGTCGGCAGCTCCGCGGCCTCCCAATCCACGCTGTGAATACCGGCCGGCAGTTCGGCGTCGAGCAGTGTGCCGACCCGCCTGCCGCTTGTATCCAGGAGCTCTATCTCGACACGGTTCTGTTCGTCCATCGAGAAGCTGAATGTGGTCTTTGGGTTGAAGGGGTTGGGGTGTGCCGCGAGGCGCGCGGGCAGCATCGGTGTCTCGGGAAGCCCCGTCGTGATGACATCGATCGAGTAGCTGTAGGCTCCCGCGGCGTTGTGCACGCTTGCGACCGCCATCACGACCTGACTGTAGCCCACCGCTTCGGCGAAGCTATAGCTGCCGTCGTTCTGCGCATCGAGCGTCATATTCCGCACGAGGGTCGGCAGGCCCGGGTCGATGGCCATCAGGCTGATGCGGTAGTCCCGCGAATCCATGCCGTTGAAATCGACGACCGGAGCGCCGCCGCCGAGGCTCTGCATCCGCACATAGTCGGTCGCCCAACCCTGAACGAGCCCGTTGTTGGAAACGGGGTAGCTGTTGTGCGTTGCCCAGGGGTGGAAGGCGGGCAGATCCTCGCCGATGTAACCGAACTGTCCGTCGGGGATCGACGGATCATCCAGATAGTTGGCGACGGCCCACTCGCCGAAGACTTCCTGAGTTGTGACGGCATGACCCTGGGCATTGATCGCCGCCTGGTAGCTGGCCATCCCGTTGACGGGGTTGTGGATCAGGTCCCAGATCAACGGCTGTCCACCGTATTGCTCATAGTTATAGAGCGACCAGAGGTAGGTCTGAATGTAATCGGCCCAGTTGCTGCCCCAGTTGATCAGGTTGTCGTCGGGGTTCGTATTGAAGGCGGAGATGTTGTCGGGGTTGCCGAAGAGCCACATCGCCAATTCCCCCAGCCCCTCGTCGAGCCAGGCGTCCTCGTTGCCGTCCCGAGCGAAGTGGATCATGTGTTCGAACTCGTGAGCGCCGACGGCGAGCATATAGTCGCCGCCCGGGTTGCCGTTGTCGGTAGCGAGGTAGACGACGTCCGCTTCGTTGCTCGCCCAGGGTTGGCTGCCGTCGGGGTACTGGTCGAAGGCCCAGAAGAAACCGTCGGATGCGATCCCGAATTCGTAGTAGAGAAGAAATATCCGATCCAGGTTATCGAGCGGATTGGGAGGAAGGCCGAAGTGGCCCGTGTTGAGATCCCAGATCCCCTGGCCGGGGAAGCTGCCGACGCTCTGGTTTTCGAAGTGATCGACGATGCGATCGACATCCGCTTGGTCCATGCTGACGTTCCACTCGTCGTCATCGACGATGATGTAGCAATTGTCGCCCATGCCCCGCACCGTGCAGGGCTTCAGATTGGCCACCGGCATGCCGCTGAGATCCCAGATGTACCAGAGCCAGGTGTCGCCGACCTGAGGATTGGGAGGCGGGGTTCTGTCATCCGCCCGATCGCTCGTCCAAGCGCCGCTTTCGATCAGCGCCTGAGCCGCCGCGGCGGCCTCCCTGTCGAGCTGTGGCAAGTCCTGCTGGATGCAGCGGATGGCGTGGGCCGGCGCGGGCAGGCAGGCTTGCAGGATGGCGGCGAATAATAGCGCGGCGGTCGCCGATGCAAGCAATGTACGGGATGCGCGAGCAAATCCAATCATAGCGTTGTCCTTTCCTCCTGGGATCATTGATGACCGATCATTTCCGAAGATTGTAACCGAATCGCCCCGCCAAGTCACGGGGAGGGGGAGGATCGCCGCTCCCGGCGAGGGGCGCCGCCAATCCATGAGAAGTTGAAAAATCCCGAAAATCTTAGTATATCGAGGGTTAGATCACGTGTCTGACGGCATGAGAAGGAGGGTCAAGATGGCAGGATTACGGGAGAACTACTTCCCCGGCCTCGAAGGGGTCATGGTCAATGAGAGCGCGCTGAGTTTCGTCAATGGCGCGGAGGGCAAGCTTTTCTACTGTGGATACGGGATCGAGGAACTTGCTAGCAACTGCAGTTTCGAGGAGGTCGCCTACCTTCTCATCTATCGCGAGCTCCCGACAGCCTCCGAACTCGAGGCCTTCAAGGCGAAGCTCGTCGCCGAGCGCTATCTGGATCCCCACCTCAAAGCGATCATCGTCCTGACTCCGAAGCAGGGCCATCCGATGGCCGTTCTGCAGGCCATGTTGGCTCAGCTCGCCATGCACGACCCGGAGATCGCGGACCGCAGTATCGAGGCGCGGCGCCGCAAAGCGATCCGCATCATCGCCAAGATGCCTCTGATCGTCACCTATTTCGACAATCTGCGCCATCGCGATCGCACCGTCGTCCGCAGGGACGACCTGTCCCACGCGGCGAACATCCTGTACATGCTGACGGGCAAGGTGCCCTCTCCCGAGGAGGAGAGGATCTTCGACGTCGCGCTGACCCTGCACATGGATCACGGCTGCAACAACTCCACCTTCACGGCCCGTGTCGTCGCTTCGACGGAGGCTGACATCTTCGCCTCGGTGATCGCGGCGGTCGGTTCGCTATCGGGACCCCTGCACGGCGGGGCGAACGAGCGGGTCATCGAGATGCTCGCCAAGATCGATTCCATCGATGAGGTCGAGGCTTTCGTCGTCAACCTGCTCGAGACAAAGACCAAGATCATGGGCTTTGGGCACAGAGTCTACAAGACCATGGATCCCCGCGCGGTGATCCTGCAGGAGCTTGCTGACGCGCTGGCCAAGACCAAGCAGTCCGATGGCGACCTCGGTATCGCGATGAAGTTCATGGAGGTCGCGCGGCACAAGCTGGACGCCCTGGGCAAGCGGGACATCTGGCCGAATGTCGATTTCTTCTCGGGCGTCGTCTACAAGACGCTCGGACTGCCTCAGGATTTCTTCACACCTGTCTTCGCGATCTCGCGCGTCGTCGGTTGGATCGCCCACTACATGGAGCAGATGGAGGGCAACCGTATCTATCGGCCCCGACTCAATTATATCGGCAGGGAACTGGGCTCGCCTTTCGTTCCGATCGAGAAACGTTAGGCTTAAATCCCCCTGCGACGAGCCGCCCAAACGCAAAACGGGCCGACCCAGAGGGTCGGCCCGTTTGCTTTATCTGCAAGCATTCGCCGCGGTATCAGCCCGCGTGCTTGGTCGATTTCTGAACGAGCACTAGACCATTCCTGCATCCGGGCACGGCGCCCTTGATGATGATGATGTTCTCCTCGGGCCGGACATCCAGCACGCGGAGATTCTGAACGGTTGTGCGCGCGTTGCCCATGCGCCCGGCCATCTTCTTGCCCTTGAAGACCCTGGCGGGTGTGGCGCTCGCGCCGATCGAACCCGCGTGGCGCATCACTTCGTGCGAACCGTGGGTCATGCTGGCCGTTCCGTGCATGCCGTGGCGTTTCATGACGCCCGCGAAACCGCGCCCCTTGCTCGTGCCGATCACATCGACGTACTGGCCGGTCTCGAAGTAGTCCGGACCGATCTCGTCGCCGGGCTTGAAGCCCTCGAGTTCCTTGGCGTCGAGCCTGCTCTCGCGCAGGAAGCGCATGGCGTTCAGGCCGGCCGACTTGGCGTGGCCCACTTCGCCCTGGCTCGTGCGTTTGATGGGCTTCGGTTCGAAGCCGATCTGGATCGCACCATAGCCGTCCTTCTCCATCGTCTTCTTCTGGACGACGTAGTTGGGGCCGAGTTTGATGATGGTCGCGGGATTGAGTGTTCCGTCTTCGGTGAAGATCTGGGTCATCCCCAGCTTCTTTCCTAGGAGTCTCATTGACATGTCCTACCTCCTCGTTGACAACCATGCGGCTGAGACGACCGCAGCGGGTTGCGCCCTCCCGCCGGCGAATCCGGGTCTACCCTCGGAGAGGGCGGGGAGCAAAAGCTGGCATAGGATAGGGAGGGAAAGCTCTCTTGTCCAGAGCCCAGCCGCCGATTTATGCCTCGATTATTCCCAAAATGTTGGGAAATAGAGATTTAGGGTAGCTGCTCCTTTACCCAAGCGGCGATCTTGTCGAGCGTTTCACTCTTCAGGTGATTGGGCTTGCCGTACTCCTCGGGGCCGATGGGGCCCGAGCCGGGGAGGAAGACATGGTTCAGATCGGGCTCGAGGTAGAGCCGGCTGCCCGCGCGGGGGTTATCGGCAAATTGCCCGGCCCAGGTCTCGCGGTCGCTCTCGCGGACCACGAAGTCCCTCTCTCCAAACAGTATCAGAGCCGGGGCGCTCTGCTCGGCATAGTCCTGCCAGGGCTTCCAGAAGATCACGGAATCCCAGTAGCGCGGCGTCGCGAACAGGATGCGGTTGTCCTCGCCGACGTTGCCGGCGTTGTACTTCTCGATCTGCCCTTCGTGCTCGGTGAGGAGGGATTCGCGAGCCAGGCCTTTATCCGCCAGGAAGCGGTACATCTCCATATAGACGCTGAGCAGATCTCGGCCGATGGGAGCGAGCATGACCAGCCCCGCCGGCTGCTCCCCCTCGCTCTCGAGGCGGAGCGCGACGGTTGCCGCGGCCGCTCCGCCAAGGCCGTGTCCCAAGATGAAGAGCCCGTCGCTGCGCAGTCGCGAGTCATTGGCCAGCAGTTCGTAGGCGGCGTTCGCGTCATCGAGCACCGCTTCATTCAGCGAGATATCGCGGCCATAGCCACTTATCGCTTCCTCCGCCTCTCTTTCGATCACGAGGGTGCGCTTGTCGTAGCGCAGACTCGCGATCCCCCGCTCGGCGAGACCCTGCGCGAGCTGCTGAAAGATCTTGTTTGCTCCAATCGAGAGGTCGCGATCGACCTGGCCGGAATCGTGAAGGAAGACAACCGCCGGATGAGGTCCGGTGCCCTCCGCGGGGAGCGTGAGTGTTCCGGGGAGCGAGGGTCCACCGCCATCGATGCTCAGTTCCTCCTCGGGCTGCGTCAGGCTCGCCGCGGCGACGCTCTTCGGGTCGTAGCCCTGGCGGAGCACTTGGAAGTTGCGAATGGGAAGATTGAGGCGTAGGAAATTGCCTTCGGCATCGGTGTCGAGTTCCTGGTAGAGCCCCGCCGCACTGAAGGCGTAGCGCTGGATCGAGATCGGCATGCCGTTGAGCTCCGCCCGCTGAGAGCTGACGGATTCCCGCTCGATGTTCGATGTGAACATGCCCTGCGGCACCAGGATGCGAAGATCCTGTCTTCCGCTCGGGTCGCGGTTGAACTGTCGCGCAAGCAGCCACAGATGGTGGGCGACGCCGCTCTCCATCACCATCCCCTTTCGGCCTCCAAGCGCGATGCAGCTGTCGCCGGGCTGTTTTTTGGTGATTCGCCAGGTACAGATATCCGATCCCGTATTCCAGGCGCGGACGGTATCACCACTCGCCACCCAGTAGAGATAGTCGTGGAAAATGTCCTCGGGGGCCATAACGACGGTGCGCGCCCTGTGTTCTCTCGGCTCAGGGACGTTGATGCGGGTGTAGCTGTCGATGAGCAGCGTATCGCCGAATTCGAAGAATCGGGCCGTCTCCTCGCCGATGGGCGATCCATTCTGGAAGAAGACATACTTTTCCTGGCGTGGCTGCTGCTGTGCCGCGGCGCTGCCGCAAATCAGCAAGATCATTAAAAAAGCGAGCTTGCGCATCATGACCTCTCTCTAGAAAAGAAAACGGGCGCTCGTGGATCCGCGGGACCCCCGAATCGGAGGCAGAATAGGCATAGCGGACGGATGAATCAATCATGAAGGCCGCTGCGGGCAAAATGTTCCTTGCCCCGCCGCCCTCCCGCCGTCGTCCGCGCCCCGATTGTCAGCGCTGGGCAGCCCTCCGGCCTTGCGCGGCACAGAGGGGAGTGCTAGTTAAAGGGCGGAGGTCAAGAATGAGTCCAGTAACACCCCGTCTCCGCCCGCCCCAGAGCGGTTGGATCGAAGTCATCACCGGCGGCATGTTCAGCGGTAAGTCCGAAGAACTGATCCGAAGGCTCCGCAGGGCAAAGATCGCCCGCCAGAACGTCCAGGCCTTCAAGCCGGCGATCGACGACCGCTATTCGGCAAACGAAATCGTCTCTCACGATGCCAATCGGATCGATTCGATCCCCGTCTCGGACGTCGCCGAACTGCGCGAGCAGCTGTCTCCCGAGACCCAGGTGCTCGGCATCGACGAGGCTCAGTTCCTGGGCGACGCGGTGGTTCCCCTCTGCATTGAAATGGCGACTATGGGGGTGCGCGTAATCGTCGCTGGGCTAGATATGGACTTCCGCGGCGCGCCCTTCGATCCCGTTCCGCAGCTCATGGCGGTCGCCGAAGAGGTGACGAAGACGCACGCGGTGTGCGTCGTCTGCGGCGGCCCCGCATCGCACTCCCAGCGGATCGTCGCCGGCGGCGAGCTCGTGATGGTCGGCGCGGCGCAGGTGTACGAGCCGCGCTGCCGCTCTCACTTCGAGCAGCCCGCCCGTGCGGAAGAAGAGGGCGACTGATGGAGGACAATCGGAGCCCGGCGCAGGCTGCCGTCGCTCAGGCCTTCACGGATATCCGGCAGCGTATCGCTTCTGCCGCCGCTCGCGCCGGCAGGGATCCGGGCGCGATCCGTCTTGTCGCGATCAGCAAATACGCGAGCACGGAGGCCGTTCTCGCTGCCTATACCGCCGGTCAGCGTGAGTTCGGCGAGAGCCGGATCCAAAATGCCCTGCCGCGGATCGACGATCTGCCCGGCGATGTCGTCTGGCATCTCGTAGGCCATCTTCAGAGCAACAAGGTCAACAAAGCGCTTGGCCGCTTCGATCTCATTCACTCCGTCGATTCCATCGAACTCCTTCGCCGGCTATCGGTTAAATCCAGCGAGCGCGATCTGACGACCCCGATCCTGCTACAGGTGAACTGCTCGGAGGAGGAGAGCAAGACGGGGGCAGAGCCCGGGGACGTCTCCGCCATCGCCGAACTGGCGGCGACTCTTCCAGGGATCGTGCTTCAGGGACTGATGACCATGGGACCGCGCGACGGCGGCCCGGATGGAGCGCGAGCGAGCTTCCGCAGGCTCGCCGAACTGCATGCCGAACTGAGGAGCCTCGATCGCCCCGAACTTCCGCTGGAGATCCTCTCGATGGGGATGAGCGGCGATTTCGAGATCGCCGTCGAGGAAGGCGCCACCTTGCTCAGGATCGGAGGGGCGCTCTTCGGTGGGGCGGCCCAGCCAACCAAGCCGGGCTTGCAATAATCGGGTAAGCCGTCTAAATTCCTGCTCTTAAATATAATAGACCGTGCGCGATAGAACCCACTGTAGAGCGACCGTCCGGAGGGATCCCAATGCCCGATCTCTATAATAAGCTTCAGGAATCCGCCGCCTACCTGCGGGAGCGGGGGGCGCCGTCGCCGCGCTTGGCCATCGTGCTCGGCTCGGGGCTCGGGGCGATCGCGGACAGGATCGAAGGCGCCATCGAGATCCCATACGCGGACGTCCCGCACTTCTCGGCATCGACGGTCGATTTTCACGCGGGCAACCTGGTCTTCGGCAAGCTCGCGGGCGTCGATGTCGCGGTCCTCGAGGGGCGTCTCCATTATTATGAGGGGCACAGCATGCGCCAGGTGGTCCACCCCTTGCGAAGCCTGCGGATGCTCGGCGCCGAGGGGTTGATCCTGACGAGCGCGGTCGGCGGGATGACGCAGACGCTCGCCAAAGGGGACATCGTCGCCGTGAGCGATCACATCAATCTGATGGGCGACAACCCACTCATCGGCCCGAACGACGAGCGGATCGGCCCGCGCTTTCCCGACATGTCCGATCCCTATTCGAAGGCGTATCGCGAGATCATCGCAGCCGTCGCGGTGTCCGAGGGCGTTACGGTAAAAGAGGCCGTCCTTGCCGCGGTTGCCGGTCCGAATCTCGAGACGGCGGCGGAGTACCGCTTTCTCATGCGGATCGGCGCGGACGTCGTCGGCATGAGCATGGTGCCCGAGTGTCTGGCGGCTGTTCATGCGGGGATGAAGGTGCTCGGTCTGTCGATCGTCACCGATCTCTGCGATCCCGACGCGCTCGAACCCTGCGACGTGCCTGAAATCCTGCGTGTGGCCGGCGAGGCCGAGCCGCGACTCCGGCAATTGTTACTTGGCTTCATCGGCGAACTGAACAAGCGAGAGGGTTAGATAGAGATGAGCAGCGAGCAGAGCACGCGGGAGCGCTATCCCGCACTGGGTACTGAAGGCCCCGTCCAAATGGAGAAATCCATCCTCGAGTACTGGGAGAAGGCCGGAATCTTCGAGGCGACCCAGACAGCGGAGGCCGAGGCGGGCAAGGAGCCCTTCGTCTTTTACGAGGGGCCGCCCACGGCAAACGGCAACCCCGGCGTTCACCACATCATCACGCGCCTCGCGAAGGATGCGATCTGCCGTTATCAGTCGATGAACGGCCGCTTCGTCCTGCGCAAGGCGGGCTGGGACACCCACGGCCTGCCCGTCGAGCTCGAAGTGCAAAAGGAGCTCGGCCTCGCGACGAAAGCCGACATCGAAGAGTTCGGCATCGGCGAATTCAACCGGATCTGCCGCGAGAGCGTCTTCAAGTACGAGAAGGAGTGGCGGGAGATGACCCGCCGCATCGGGTACTGGCTCGACCTGGACGACCCCTACATCACGTGCACGACGGACTATGTCGAATCGGTCTGGTGGCTGCTGAAGGAGATGTGGGACGCGGGTCTGATCTACGAGGGGCACAAGGTGATGCCCTACAACCCGCGTCTCGGCACCGTCTATTCGAGCCACGAGGTCGCGCAGGGCTACGAAGAGGTTGAGGATCCCTCGATCACCGTGCGCTTCGTCTCGGCAAAAGACCCCAAGCGGCGATTCCTCGTCTGGACGACAACGCCGTGGACGCTGCTCTCGAACGTTGCGCTCGCCGTGCATCCCAACCTCGATTATGTCGAGGTGAAGCTGACGGGTGAAGACGATGATCCCGATGAGCGGCTCGTTCTCGCCGAGGCCAGAGTGGAATCGGTCCTCGCCGATCGCGCCCACGAAGTGGTCGGCAAGATGAAGGGCTCCGACTTGGCGGGGGAGTGCTACGAACGGCTCTACGACTATGTCCCCTTCGATGAGGGTAAGCATGGCGCCTTGATTGTTCTCGCCGACTTCGTGAGCGCCGAGGACGGAACTGGGATCGTGCACATGGCGCCCGCCTACGGCGCGGACGATTATGCGATCGGACGCAAGCACAATCTCGCGTTCCTCGCGCTCGTCGGCAAGGACGGCAAGGTCGTTCCCGAGGCCACTCCCTTCGCCGGACTCGATTTCAAGAAGGCCGATCCAAAGGTGATCGCCGAACTGAAGGAGAGGGGCCTCCTGTGGAGCGTTCTGCGGATCAAGCACACCTATCCGCACTGCTGGCGGGACAAGGGTCCGCTCATGTACCTCGCTCAGCCCGCGTGGTTCATCGAGACGACGAAGCTCAAGGAGCGTTTCCTGGCGGCGAACGCCGCCGTCGAGTGGACTCCCAACGAGGTCGGCGCGAAGCGCTTCGGCGACTGGCTCGAGGGCAACATCGACTGGGCTCTCTCTCGCGACCGCTACTGGGGAACGCCCCTGCCCATCTGGAAAACGGATTCGGGCAAGACGGTCTGCGTCGGCAGCCTGCAGGAGCTGCGCGATCTGGCAAAGGATCCCCCGGCAACGATCGACCCTCACAAGCCGATGGTCGATGATCTCGAGCTGGTCCATCCGGAGACGGGCGAGACGATGAAGCGCGTTCCCGATGTGATCGACGCCTGGTTCGACAGCGGGGCGATGCCCTTCGCCCAGTGGCACTACCCCTTCGAGAACAGGGAGCGATTCGAATCGCAGTTCCCCGCGGATTTCATCTGCGAGGCGATCGACCAGTCCCGCGGCTGGTTCTACAGCTTGCTCGCCATCTCCGTCTTCGCAAAGGACACGGCGCCCTACAAGCGAGTGCTCGTCACCGGGCATGTCGTGGACAAGAAGGGCAAGAAGATGAGCAAGTCGCTCGGCAATCGGATCGATCCCTTCATGCTGCTCGACAGCGTGGGAGCCGATGCGATCCGGCTGTACATGGCGACGGCGTCCCCGCTTTGGGGGACGATGAAGTTCGATGTCGATGGCCCGCGCGAGATGAACAGCAAGATGCTCGGCACGCTGCGCAACACCTATGCGTTCTTCTCCCTCTACGCGAACCTCGACGGTTGGGAGTCCGGCGCGGCGGGGCCAACTCCGCAGCCCAGCATGCTCGACCGCTGGATCCGCTCGCGCTACGAGACGCTGATCGTCGGAGTGAGGGCCGCCTTCGATCGGCTCGATCTGACGCGCGGCGCGAAGATGATCACCGAATTCGTCA
>PJEL010004780.1_pt1 | contig 11065 bp, 2 predicted proteins | sample 1853271 | NCBI WGS metagenome assembly PJEL01 (sample SAMN08108733, study PRJNA415343) | Invertebrate metagenome, whole genome shotgun sequencing project. | host: Globobulimina | place: Sweden: Gullmar Fjord | collected 2015-08 | reverse complement strand
GAAATAGGCAATAGTGATAAAACACTTGATGAAGCACAAGTAAAACAAATTATTGAAACTACCGAGCAGCTTGACGCGGTTATTTACCTACAAGCGGCTAATACAGTTGATGCAATTGACCCCTGTATTAGCTATTCACAAGCGGCAAAACAAGGCTTAATGTTAGCCTTTGTTTTAGCAAAATTAGCTAATGTTAAAAATGCAGCAAAAGCACGTGCATCATTTGTTGTTGTTACTCGTCAAGGTGGCGCATTAGGTTTTGCCAATGATGAAGTTAATACCCAAGATGGTGTAACAGTTAAGGCAAATGTTAAAGTTGATTTAGTACAAGCGGGCCTTGCCGGTTTAGTTAAAACCTTATCACATGAATGGAAAGGCCACGAGTCGAATGCTGATGTGAATAGTGCAGTTTTCTGTCGTGTTGTTGATTTGTCAGCTAAATTAGCTGCAGATAAAGCCGCAACTATTATCAGTGATGAATTACTTGATATTGATGCAGGTATTGTTGAAGTGGCACATGACACTGATAACTTAAGCAATAACCTTGGCGTTCGTTTAACGCTTTCAGGTGTTGCAACTGACAGTTATGCACTTACTCCATCTTCTAAAGGTACGGACACAGCAATTGATAGTGATTCAGTCTTTTTGGTAAGCGGTGGCGCAAAGGGTGTTACAGCTCACTGTGTTATCGAAATTGCTAAACAATATCAGTCTAAGTTTATCTTACTAGGACGCTCTACCTTTGATGCGAACGAGCCAAGCTGGGCACAAGGTATTACTGATGAAGTAGCACTTAAAAAAGCGGCGATGCAAGCGGTGATTGCTAGTGGTGAAAAACCAACGCCAGTAAAAGTAAATCAATTTGTACGTCCGGTATTAGCTAATCGCGAAATTGCACAAACATTAAATGCCATTAAAGCGGCTGGCGGTCAAGCACATTACGCTGCTGCTGATGTTACTAAGAGTGACAGTGTCACTGCTGCTGTTTTACCTATTATAAAAGATTTAGGTGAGGTTACGGGCATCATTCATGGTGCAGGTGTCTTAGCTGATAAATTTATAGAGCAAAAAACGCTTGAAGAATTCAATGCCGTATACAGCACTAAAATTGATGGTTTGTTATCACTGTTAGCAGCAACAAAAACTGAAAATATCAAACACCTTGTTTTATTCTCTTCAGCTGCCGGTTTTTATGGAAACCCAGGCCAGTCTGATTATTCAATTGCCAATGATATTTTAAATAAAACCGCTTATCGTTTTAAAGCATTAAACCCTTCGGCTCAAGTATTAAGTTTTAACTGGGGTCCTTGGGATGGCGGCATGGTAACACCAGAGCTTAAACGCATGTTTAATGATCGTGGTGTTTACATTATTCCACTAGATGCGGGCGCAAAATTGTTAGTTAGCGAATTAGCTGCAGATACAAACCGTTGTGCGCAAATTCTTGTTGGTAATGACCTGTCTAAGGACCAATCTGAAAGTAACACTAACGATGCAGGTACTGAGGTAAAAAAGCTACAAGTTAGTCGCTTAACAACAAGTGTTACTAAAACACTTCTAGCGACTAACAATGACTTTCTAACTGACCACACTATTGGTGATGATAAAGTATTGCCAACAGTGTGTGCCGTTGCTTGGATGAGTGAGGCGGCAACAGTTGCCTATACTGGTTTTACTTATCAAGGCTTGACCAATTACAAGCTGTTTAAAGGTGTCGTCTTTGACGGAGGTGAAACAACCGATTATCAAATCGATATGGTTGCAGAAGTACTTGGTAATGATTTGATCGTTGATACTAAAATTTCAAGTATTAATGATCAAGGTAAACAGGTATTTCATTATGGTGCTCAGCTCACTTTAGTTTCTAAACTCGCAGCTCAACCAACAGTTGAGTTATCAGTACCTGCAAGTGGAGAGAATGCCGATACTTTATATACCAATGGTACTTTATTCCACGGCGAAAGCCTGCAAGGTATTAGTGAAATACTTGAGTGTAATGAACAAGGTTTATTATTAAGTTGCCAAGTTCCTGAAGTAGCTAGCGCAAAGCAGGGTGAGTTTTCTATACCGTCTTTAGGCAATGTCATAGGTAAAAATCAAAGCAATATTTTTGCTAACGATATTGCTTATCAAGCCATGTTAGTTTGGGTTAAAAAACAATTGGGTTTAGGTAGCTTACCGTCAAGCACAGATAGCTGGACCGTTTATCGTGAAGTAGCGCTTAATGAGCGATTCTTCTTAAAACTTAATGTTGTTAAAAGTGCTGGCAAAGGAAAAAAACGTGGCTCGTTAATTGCTGATATTCAGTTAATTAGTGAAGAAAATGAAGTGCTGAGTGAGTTAAAATCAGCAAAAGTTACTGCCAGTGAAAACTTAAATAACTTGTTTCTCCCTAAGAGTGAGGCAAGTGTTTAATGGCAACCGCGAATTATAAAAGTGCGATTATTGGTTTAGATGCGCAGTTTGAAAATCAACAAGGTATTCAAACTGACATTGATCGGGTTGAGCGTGCGCTTTACTTGGGTAAATGCTTAGAAAAAAACTCAGCTGATGAGCAAGGTGAAAACCTTAATATTAATCTCAGCTGTTCAGCTGCTATTGAGCGTATGGCACTTGCTAACCAAGTGTCTGTTGCTGATATTAAGGTTGTCGTGCTTGCACAAAACAAAGCACAGCACATCATTGATATTGAAGATGTCATTGTTGTTAGCTCTTTAGCTAAAGCATTACAACAAATAGAAGTATTGGTTGGACAAAATGCTTTGGTGGCTTTGGTTGGCATTAACAATAAACAAAGTGATGTTCAGCAGGAGCTGGCAACCATCAGTTTTGATCAAGTTTTTACAGCTTATCAGGAATGCAGTGGTATTGCCGCCATGTTATTTGCATCAGCTGCTTTTGCTGAAGCTAACAGCAATTATGTGTATTCATGGTTAAAAGGTTTTGCTGTTGGTGATGATATCAGCAAGGTGGCTGCTTCAGCGCTCGATAATTCCCAAGTTAATGCTATGGATATTGGCTTGTTGGAAGTTTCTTCATTAGAGAGTGAGAAAAAGTCCTTATCAGAAGCTCAAGGTTTATTGGCCAGTTACGCCAATAAACCATTAAATACAGCAATCTCCTGTGCGCGTAGTGTTACAGGTGAAGGTGAGGGTTTTTCACAAGTACTTGGTTTACTTCGCACAGTTATTGCTTTGCAACAACGCTATATCCCCGCAATAAGTGATTGGCAGCAGCCTGTAGATAGTGAGCTGGAAAAGTGGCAACACTCAAGCTTTTATTTGCCCACCGAATCACGTCCTTGGTACCCAAATCAAGATGGTAGTGCTCATCTGGCGGCGTACAGTTGTTTAGCCGCGAATGATGATTATTGTCACCTGGTTTTAGCTGAGAATAAAATAACACTTGCTAGTGAAAAACACCCCTCAACAGATATTCGAGATAACGGTTTTATTGCTTGTAGTGATGCACACCTTGTTTTAATTACAGGTGACTCTGAGCAGCATTTATTAACAGAACTTGATGAAATTGAAGATAAGCTTGAGTGCGATAGTATAAAAAAGATTGCTTCAAACGGTTTTGAGCAATTTAATAACACAGTTGCAAGTTACACCATTTCCTTACTGTGTGAATCAAAAGAAGAATTAGCTAAAGAGATACAGTCTGCTAAATCAGGCATATCAGTAGCATTTAGCAAACAAGAAGAGTGGCGTACACCTAAAGGCAGCTTTTTCACACCCATACCCGTTAATGCGCCTTCAATAGAAAGCACTTCAACTGGGAATGTGTCATTTTTATACCCTGGTATTGGTGCAACTTATGTTGGTTTGGGACGTGATTTATTCCACTTGTTCCCTGAAATTCACCAAGATGTGGCTAATTTAGCCGATGATATTGGCGCAAGTTTAAAAGATACCTTGTTAAACCCACGCTCGATTATTCGCCCTAGCTTTAAACAGTTAAAGCAACTTGATTTAAATCTACGTGGCAAGTTAGCTGATATTGCTGAAGCCGGTGTTGGTTTTGCTTGTGTTTTTACTAAAGTTTTTGAAAATGTCTTTAAGGTGAAAGCAGACTTTGCAACCGGTTATTCTATGGGTGAAGTCAGTATGTATGCTGCGCTTGGTGCTTGGCAGCAACCAGGACTAATGAGTGCACGTTTGGCAAATTCAAGTACCTTCAATGAACGTTTGTGTGGTGATTTATTAACTTTACGCGAGCATTGGGGATTACCAGCTTCTAGCAATGATACTACTGAAAAAACTGATGAGTTGATTTGGGAAACCTATACCATTAAAGCAACATTAGAGCAGGTAATAACTGCCAGTGAAGGTGAAGAGCGTGTTTATTGCACCATCATCAATACGCCCGATAGTTTATTGCTTGGTGGTTTTCCAGCAGATTGTTTGCGAGTGATTAAAAAACTTGGTGTACGTGCTATGCCACTGAATATGGCAAATGCCATTCATAGCGCACCAGCAAAAATCGAATACGATGACATGGTTGAACTTTACACTATGGATGTAACCCCACGGTTACAAACAAAAATGTATTCAAGTTCGTGTTACTTGCCAATTCCGCAAATGAGTAAAGCGATTGCCCACAGTGTCGCTAAATGTTTATGTGATCGCGTTGATTTTCCCCGTTTAGTGAATACTTTGCATGATAAAGGCGCACGGGTGTTTATCGAAATGGGGCCCGGTCGGTCACTGTGCAGCTGGGTAGATAAAATTTTAGATGATGAAAAGCCGCAAGTGGCCGTTCCCGTCAATGCTAAAGGCACAAGTGACGAATTAACTTACTTTCGTGCGATAGCAAAGCTGGTTAGCCATGGTGTAAAACTAGATCTTAATCGTTTATTTAATGGCTCGATTATCGTGCATAAATAAAAAAACAAAAGGTGCATGTCTAGTCAAGTCTAGGGCATGCCGTATGAAACACGAAACAAATAATTTACTTAGAAAGAACTCACTTTAAAAGAAAATAAATTTTTCGAGGAAAGTATGGAAAATATTGCCGTAGTAGGTATTGCTAATTTATTCCCAGGATCTTCTGCTCCAGAAGAATTTTGGCAGCAATTGCTGAAGAAACAAGATTGCCGTAGTAAAGCAACCAAAGAACAAATGGGTGTTGACGTGGCAAAATACAGCGGAAAAAAAGGCGACACAGATAAATTTTACTGTGTGCACGGTGGCTATATTCGAGATTTCAATTTTGATGCTAGCCAATTTGTTGAAACCGAAACTGGTTTGAGTAGCAGCTACCTTTATCAATTAGATGATTTAAATAAATGGGCTTTATATGTTACCCAACAAGCATTAACCGATGCGGGTTACTGGGGCAGTGATAAGCTTGAGCAATGTGGCGTTATTTTAGGGAACTTATCATTTCCAACTAAATCGTCTAATCACTTATTTATGCCTTTGTACCATCAAGTAGTTGATAACGCGTTAAAAGCGGGGATTGATAAAGACTTTCAGCTAAGCCACTTTTCAGATACAGACATTGCAAACAATGATATTCATGCCGATAATGCGCTGGTAGCGGGTTACCCTGCTGCACTTTTAGCAAAAGCAGCTGGTCTTGGTGGAACACACTTTGCTCTTGATGCGGCTTGTGCATCAAGTTGTTATTCAGTGAAATTGGCATGTGATTATCTTCACACTGGTAAAGCTGACATGATGTTAGCAGGCGCGGTATCAGGCTCTGACCCTATGTTTGTTAATATGGGGTTCTCCATTTTCCAAGCCTACCCAGCTAACAATATTCATGCCCCGTTTGATAAGAACTCTCAAGGATTATTTGCTGGTGAAGGCGCTGGTATGATGGTATTAAAACGCCACAGTGATGCAGTACGTGATGGTGATAAAATTCACGCGATTATCAAAGGTGGCGCTTTATCTAATGATGGTAAAGGTGAGTTTGTATTGAGCCCAAATACCAAGGGACAAGTCTTAGTTTATGAACGTGCTTATGACAATGCCGATGTTGACCCACGTGATGTTGATTACATTGAATGTCACGCAACAGGCACACCAAAAGGTGACAACGTTGAGCTTGGCTCAATGGATACCTTCTTTAGTCGTTTTCCTCGTAAAGAAGCAAGAGGCAATGGCAATAAACCTTTACTCGGCTCGGTAAAATCTAACTTAGGTCACTTACTTACTGCAGCAGGTATGCCGGGTATGACCAAAGCAATCTGGGCGCTTAATGAAGCCAAAATCCCCGCGACAATTAACTTAAATGAGCCATTAAGCTCTAAAAAAGGTTATTTAGGCGGCGAACAAATGCCAACAGAAACCATTGATTGGCCAGGTACCAATAATACATCAACGAAGCCAAGAACTGCAGGTGTTAGTGTCTTTGGTTTTGGTGGTTCGAATGCGCATTTAGTTTTACAACAACCAACACAACAGCTTGAGCCTATCACGACAAAAGCAAAACCACGTGAACCATTAGCCATTATTGGTATGGATGCTCACTTTGGTCATGCTGATAATCTCGCTAATTTTACAACGCTTATTCAAAATAACGGAAATACTTTTAGAGAGTTACCAAAAAATCGTTGGAAAGGCATTAATAACGATGCAGACGTAATGAACGCTTTGCAGCTTAACGAAGCTCCTCAAGGCGGTTATGTTGAAAATTTTGATATTGATTTTCTACGTTTCAAAGTACCGCCTAACGAGCAAGACTGTTTAATTCCGCAGCAATTGATGATGATGAAAGTTGCAGATAATGCCGCTAAAGATGCTGGCCTTAAAGAAGGTAGCAACGTTGCGGTATTAGTAGCTATGGGTATTGAATTAGAGCTTCATCAATACCGAGGTCGAGTAAATTTAAGTACTCAAATTGAAGAGAGTTTATTACAACAAGGCGTAACCCTTAGTGATGAGCAACGAGAAACGTTAACTAATATTGCAAAAGATGGTGTTGCTCATGCGGCACAACTTAATCAATATACCTCGTTTATTGGCAATATTATGGCGTCGCGTATTTCAGCATTATGGGACTTTACTGGTCCAGCGATTACGCTTTCAGCAGAAGAAAATTCTGTTTATCGTTGTGTCGAGTTAGCTGAAAACTTATTCCAAACATCAGACATTGATGCCGTGATAATTGCTTCAGTTGATTTAGCTGGCTCGATAGAAAATATTACCTTAAGGCAACACTTTGGTCCTGTAGAAAAGGGACCGATAAATAAAGCCCCAGTTTCAGCAACCTCTGTAACCTCAGAAAATTTACTAGAACAAAGCACATGGCAAGTAGGTGAGGGCGCAGGTGCTTTTGTCGTTAAGCCACAATCTACAGTAAGTGAAGAAAGTATCTATGCCACTATCGATAGTGTAAGTTTTGCCAACGGGGTTGATGCAAGTGCTATCAATAAAGCAGCAACTGCTTCACTGAACATTGCAGGGCTTAACGCAGCTGATATTACCAGCGTTGAAGCTCACGCCAGTGGTTTTAGTACTGAGAATGCTGCAGAAGCTCAAGCACTACCTAAACTGTACGCGGGCAAAGTGATTAGCAGTGTTAAAAGTAATGTAGGTCATACATTTAACGCCAGTGGTGTTGCCAGTATCATCAAAACAGCGCTGTTCTTGGATAAGCAATCATCTAAAGTCTCTCATGTCGCAGTGAATGGCTTAGGTAAAGATGAAAGTTGTGCACATCTTATTTTGTCATCGAGCAAATTAGCACATCAATCTGCCCCTGCACCAACAGGCAAGCAACGTCCTAAATTAATTAAAAATATTAGCTTAGGTGGCAAGGCTATTTTTGATGACATTGTAGCTAATGTGAAAACACCAGTAATGGCGGAGATTAAGCAAGCTTTTGCTAAGCAGCCATTAGTTAATGTTAAGCAGGCTGTTAATGTTATGAACATTAAGCCTAAGCAGTTAGTTGCACAATTAGCCACACCAGTTAGTACAATCACAAAAGCTAATGAAACTATTGAAGCCAAAACACGACCATCAGTCGTTACTGGAGTACAAGTGAAAAGAAGCACTACCACAAATAGCCAAAGTCATACCAAAAGTAAAAGGCAAGTAACTTCCGATGTTAAACATCAGGCAAGCAAAGAAATTTTCCAAGAGTCTGCTACGCATCAAGCATTTTTAAATACCCGTCAAATGGCAGGTCAGCAAATTTCTAAGCTGATTGAAATGCAGGCTAATGCTAGTGTTGGTTTGCCAGCCTATTCAACAAACACACAAGAAAAACCAGTTGCACATGCTCCTGAACTTTCAGTTGTAAGCTCAAACAAACTAACATCTGATTTAGTTAATGCAAATGAATACTGGACGCAGCAGTCTGGTTTTTCCATTAAAGGCCCAGCAGGTTATAACTACCCATCATTACAACTTGAAGAACACTTTAACAAACCTCAAAAAATCATTTGGGATACAGCCGATTTAGTCGAATTTGCAGAAGGTGATATTGCTAAAGTATTTGGTGATGAGTTTAAAATCATCGATAGCTATTCACGCCGAGTACGCCTGCCAACCACAGATTACTTGTTGGTTTCACGTGTTACCGAGCTTGAAGCGACGGTAAATGAATATAAAAAATCATACATGTGCACAGAGTATGATATCCCCGTTGATGCACCGTTCCTTATCGATGGTCAAATTCCTTGGTCAGTATCGGTTGAATCAGGTCAATGTGATTTATTATTGATTTCTTATATCGGCATTGATTTTCAAGCCAAAGGTGAACGAGTGTATCGTTTACTTGATTGTGAATTAACCTTCTTAGAAGAAATGGCCTTTGGTGGTGAAACACTGCGTTATGAAATCCATATCGACTCATATGCGAGAAACGGCGAACAGTTATTATTCTTCTTCCACTACGATTGCTATGTTGGTGACAAAAAAGTATTAATCATGCGTAATGGTTGTGCTGGTTTCTTCACTGACGAAGAGCTTGCTGACGGTAAAGGCGTTATCTTAAACGATAAAGACAAAGCTGAATTAGCCAATGCGGTTAAAAGTGACTTTGCACCATTAATTACTAATATTGATGCCGCTAAACAAGCCAAACAGCATTTCGATTACGATGATATGATGAAGTTGGTTGATGGTGATGTTGCCGGCTGTTTTGGGGAAGAATATAACCAGCAAGGCCGTAATCCGTCGTTAAAGTTCTCATCTAAGAAGTTCTTAATGATTGAGCGCATTACTAAAATTGATGCCAAAGGTGGCCATTGGGGCTTAGGTTTATTAGAAGGTCAAAAAGACTTAGACCCAGAACATTGGTACTTCCCATGTCACTTTAAAGGCGACCAAGTCATGGCCGGCTCATTAATGAGTGAAGGTTGTGGTCAAATGGCGATGTTCTTAATGCTTAAATTAGGCATGCACGCTAATGTAAATAACGCACGTTTCCAACCTATGCCAGGTGAATCACAAACTGTTCGTTGTCGTGGGCAAGTAATTCCACAGCACAATACATTAACGTATCGCATGGAAGTAACAGAGATGGGTATGATGCCTTACCCATTCTTAAAAGCGAATATCGAAATCATTCTTGATGGTAAAGCGGTTGTTGATTTTAAAAATCTATGTGTGATGATCACTGAACAAGATGATGATTCACCTTATCCTGTGACCTTGCCTGAGAATGTTCAGTTAAAAGAAAACGTTGTTCAGCTTCAACAAATTAACAACTCTGATTCAAACACGACTCTTGAATTGGATGAACGTGGTATTGCTCCATTTAAACATGCACACCGTCCGTTGATGAAAGTTATGTCTGATTTTACTGCGCCAAAAGAGAAGGGCGTAACACCGATTCAGCATTTTGAAGCGCCGATGGTAGCAGGGCAAAATCGTGTGCCTAACCAAGCACCATTTACCCCTTGGCACATGTTTGAATTTGCCACCGGTAATATATCTAAATGTTTTGGTCCTGACTTTGATGTTTACAAGGGACGTATTCCACCACGTACGCCATGTGGTGATTTACAAGTCGTGACACAAGTTGTAGAAGTACAAGGTGAGCGCTTAGATCTTAAAAAGACCTCAAGTTGTATTGCAGAGTACCATGTTCCAGAAGATGCTTGGTATTTTACTAAGAACAGCGCCAACAACTGGATGCCTTATTCATTAATCATGGAAATCGCCCTACAACCAAATGGCTTTATTTCAGGTTACATGGGCACCACGCTGAAATACCCGGAAAAAGATTTATTCTTCCGTAACCTAGATGGCAGCGGTGATTTAATCAAACAAGTGGATTTACGTGGTAAAACAATCGTTAACAAATCTGTGTTATTAAGCACCACTATGGCTGGCGGCATGATAGTACAAAGCTTTACTTTTGAGCTTTATGTCAAAGATGAAAGTCAGGCAGCCCAGTCACTTGATTCCCACGAGCTGTTCTACAAAGGTACAGCTGTGTTTGGTTACTTTGGCGCAGATGCGTTAACTAACCAGCTCGGCATTGATAACGGTAAAATTACTCATCCTTGGTTTGAAGATAACAATACTCCCAAGTCTGACATTAAGGTGATCGATCTTAGTAATTCAAATATGCCTTTATACCAAGCACCAGCAAACAAACCGCATTACAAATTAGCGGGTGGTCAAATGAACTTTATTGATACCGTTTCTATTGTTGAAGGTGGTGGTAAAGCTGGTGTCGCTTATGTGCATGGTGAGCGTACTATTGATGCAACGGACTGGTTCTTCCGTTATCACTTCCATCAAGATCCGGTAATGCCTGGTTCATTAGGTGTTGAAGCTGTTATCGAACTAATGCAAACATACGCGTTAGAAAACGATTTAGGTAAGCAATTTACTAACCCAAGGTTCATTGCCCCAACAACCTTAGTGAAATGGAAATACCGTGGCCAAATCACGCCATTAAACAAGCAAATGTCATTGGATGTTCATATTACTGATATCATCAAAGAAGATGGTGAAGTTAGGCTAGTGGGTGATGCGAACTTGTCTAAAGATGGTTTACGCATATACGAAGTGAAAGATATTGTACTATCGCTAGTTGAAGCTTAGCTAATAGCTGAACTCATTGCCATTTGGCACTGTAGCAGCATCAGAAA
>PJEL010004779.1_pt1 | contig 11065 bp, 8 predicted proteins | sample 1853271 | NCBI WGS metagenome assembly PJEL01 (sample SAMN08108733, study PRJNA415343) | Invertebrate metagenome, whole genome shotgun sequencing project. | host: Globobulimina | place: Sweden: Gullmar Fjord | collected 2015-08 | reverse complement strand
GTTAAAGCGCTTCCATTAAAACTCCTCGCTTCTAACGAGATTTAGTTATTGGGCATAACTTGCCAGCCTATAAGCAGCCAACCTCGGCACAGAGCAGAATAAGTATATTTACTATCCCAAAAATAATCTTTGAAAAACCCCTGTTCAATTACAGGGGTTTTATTGAGATTATTAATTTTTAATATGAATAATAGGTAAGCACAAATAAAACTAAGTAACTAGTGAGAAGTGCTAACCATGGAAAAAATATTTTATCGCTTGGAAGAGATCGCAGTACTACTGCATATAAGCAAACAAACCCTATATAACCATATAAACCACAATAAGCTTAATGATAAAAAATACCCTATTCCTCCATATATACGCATCCACGGGAGGCTGTTATTTTCAATAAAAGAGTTTGATGCATGGTTAAGCAATCAGCCTAGATATCACAGTACTAATTACACTACGCAAAGTTTGAGGAGCTAATATGCTGAAAGATTGGCATATAGTTGAGCGTATTGTGTCAACTTCCGCATACGAAGATAATTCAGTGGTCATGTACCCTAAAGTTTTCACAGACCCTTTTTTACTTCCATTGCAACCTACAAATGCTAAAGAAAATCTTTCTAATGGCACATTTTCACAAGTAATTATTTACTCTCCTGACGGGTTACCTCATGGCTATTACGCTAGATTATTAATTGCTATTTTGACCACTCAAGTTAGAAGAAATACATGTAATGAATTTAGATTAGCAAAATCAATCAGTGCACTATACAAACGATGTACTGGAAGAAACATGGGAGGCGGGAATCAAGCAATATTTGAATCTGTACTAGAAAAAATATTCACTTTAAGTGTTTATCAACTTGAAAATATTAAAGTCAAATCTATAGAGATCGATACCAGAAAGCCACTGTTGATTACAGAACATTCATGTATTAAAAAAAATAATGGGAAAATGACTGATGTTATTTTTAAACCCTCTAGTTCTTTCAAAAAACTTGTACAGGCGGGAGGAGCTCACCCTATTGACATGAGAGCTCTACATTTTTTTAGAGCAAACAGAACTGTATTAGCACTCGACTTGTATATATATTTAACAAGAAAGGCAGTCCACCTAAAAACCTCATCAAAGCTATTAAATTGGGAATCACTTAAGTCCATTTTTCCAAATATTGCTCATTTAAGAACTTGTATATTCAAGCAAAGGATAAAATGCGCACTTATGTTAGTGAAATTAGTGTATTTGGAATTAAACGCTGAAATTATTGACAATAAAGGCCTGTTAATAAAAAAATCTCAGCCGCATGTAAAGTGGATAAATAGAAATAATTTATAGTTATCCACGTCAATCAAAAAACAATATACGTCAGCCAAAGAATAGAATTAGATAAATTATACGTCAGCCAAAAAACAAAATACGTCACTCAACCGACGAGGTAGCCCGCCAACCATTAATAAATAAGGGCTGCAGCATTCTCCTTATAAGCTATTTATTGTTAACTAATATACTTATTATTAATGACTAAAAGTTAGTGGATAACTAGGGTAATTAAAGTGAAGTAGGCAAAACTAATACAGGCTTAAGTTTGTAGGCTTTACTAAAATAGGAGGTGGCTAATGCAGCAGAATGACCATAGATATTTAAAATAACGACTACGATTGACATTGATAGGCTTGAAGTCAGTAAAATTGTGCTCCTTCACAGTAAGCGCTAAACACGAGAAAACTACAATATATGTTTTTATAACTTATTCTAAAAGTGTTACTAACTAATAAGTTTATGTATAAAGAGCTTTAAAGTAACTATTTTAAGCTAAAAAAAATTGTATTAATAAATCTATTTACTCAACTTTCCAGCTAAATAAAAAGTTACGCCCCGATTGTCTAGCCAGTGCATCTACAAATGAATGTAGTTAAGGAAACACTATAGGGTGAATGATGACACTAATGCTTAACTTATTTAGTTCCTCAATCGATTTGCTTGATTTTTGAACAATATGGGTAAATAATAAACTCAAAGGATTGTCACACCTACATAATATTATGGAGAGCTGCTATGTCTGAAATAAATTATACCCTCAAACCTGATGAAGTTACTTTTGATCCGTTTGGCAGAGTTATTATAAGCAATACATCATTCACTGAAATATTAAGAGATTTATCGAATAATGTATTGGCTGAATCAACTTCTAATTCAGGTGGTTGTGGTGATAACGGGTGCGGAAATACTGGAAATGCAGGAGGATGTGGAACTGCAAACGGCTCTTGTTCAAGCATTTCAAAGTTGCATTATGATGATTGGACTATTTTTGACGATGATGTAATCGTAAACAATGCTGAGTTTGCTCAAGGTATGCTAGATGTAAAAATGGGTGGAAAATTAGAAGTACCGATGAAGTTAAAATTACTTTAGTTCATTTGTAATCAAGGATATGCACAATGCCAAATACCTTCGAATTTAATCTTGCGCCAAATGAGGTAACTTTTGATCCATTTGGGCGAGTCATAATTAAAAATGAAGAATTCGTCAACGCTTTAAATGGTTTAAGTGAGGGAGCACTTGCAGCTGCAACTTGTAACAACGGTTGTGGGGACACAGGGTGCGGGAATAACCTTAATTCAGGTTGCGCTAGCACCTCAAAAGTGTTTTACGATGATTGGACTATTTTTAACAATGAAGCAATTATTAAAAACGCTAACTTATCCAAAGCATTACTAGACTCTAAATTCGCTAGTGATCCAATAATTCCAGTATTGATAGAAGAACTTTAATGTCAGCTGCATTATTAGACGGTTTAAGAAATGATAAGCTCAGCCTTATTATTCTCCCAACGGAAGATTGTAACTTTAGATGTACGTACTGTTACGAAGATTTTGCAAGGGGTAAAATGAAACCTCGAGTTATTGAAAACTTAAAAAAGTTTATCAGCAATCAAAAGGGCTTAATTAGCGACTTAAATGTTGAGTGGTTTGGCGGTGAGCCATTAATGGCTTACAACATCGTTATAGAGATACTTGAGCATATCAAAATCTCCCTTCCTGACATAAATTTTGCGTCCTCAATGACAACTAACGCCTCACTACTAGACTTAGTAAAAGCGCAGCGATTAAGCAAACTTGGAATGAAGGCTTATCAAATATCACTGGATGGGTTTGGTGAAACACACGATAAGACTAGGGTTAAAAGGAATGGCGGTGGAACTTTTGACTTAATATGGAATAACTTGGTAAACCTTCAACAATCAGATATTGATTTTGCTATAAAGCTGAGAATTCACTACAACCCAGATACTCTTAGAGAGATTCCTACTCTCCTTAAAAAACTAGAAAAACAGTTCTCTATGGACTCTAGGTTTTCAATATTTTTAAAAGCAATTGGTAAGTATGGTGGTGATGGCGATGACAAAATAAAGACGTTTAGTCATGACTTCCAAGATATTATTGAGACTAAGTTTATTAGCTCTACTAAGATGCAAGGTCAAGGTGGGTCAAGAAAAGCTTCATTTGAAAATTTTCCTGTTTGTTATGCCTGTAAACCAAATAACTATGTTATTCGATCTAACGGGATGCTTTCAAAGTGCACAGTAGACTTATCTGATAACAAGAATATTATTGGAGAATTACTAGAAGACGGTACGATTGCTCAAGATAGAAAAAAATTAGATTTTTGGATGAGAGGACTTTTTTCTGGTGATAAAGAACAATTACTCTGCCCAGCGCACTCAAAACCTTAAAAAGCTATATTCCAATGCTATAGACGGTTCATTATTCAATACAATATTACGACATGAACTTTTATCTATTGATTCTGGAGAATTAATTTTATCAAATCTTGAAACTGTATGGACGTTATTTAGTCAATTTAAAAAAGGTAAGATAAGCTCAAAGGAGTATATTGAAAAGCAAAATAAAATAAACGGTAATGACATTATTGAAAGCTTTAAGATGTCACAGATTGCTTATGTTTACAGTTTAGAAAATCTGTTGGATAGAGCAAGGAATTGTTTAAATACGTCAATAGAAATAGATGCTAGGCTATACAATAGCAACTCCGTCCCAATAATGATTGCTCATTATTTTCAGGGAATTATGAATCATTCTAGATTGTATTCTGAACCGGATAAAAAAAATAAAATATTAGTAACCTTAATTGACCAAGTATTAACATTTCTATCTTCAAAAGAAGACTTTCAACCAACAACAGTGTTAGTTGATAGCTTTGGTGTTCAAGCCCTCTCGAAGATGGATAAAGAGAGTCTTTTTAATAAGGAATATAAAGATTTAACTAAAATAATGCAGCCTTGCAACTATAGTACAGACATATTGCTTCGACTAGTATCATCTATACGAGAACAAAATGGTTCAGAATCCACTATTTTATTTAAAAAGGCAGTGAAGAAAATAGAATGTAATCCTCAAATATCTATATTTTTGAATAAGCTTGTCGTTTCGCACTAGCTTAAAGTCATAGCGTAACTAGTTTTTGTTATTTCTATTTAACTAAAGTGTTTGGGAGATTTTGAATTTTTAGTAACATGATTGTGAAATTAGTATGTAACTTTTGCTCTTCGAAACATAACGAATAATATATGACAATAGTTTAAATACTTTGTTTGTAATAACATTATTAGAAAATCAACCAGCTTGATAGTGGCACTAACATAAACAAAAGCATAACGTTAGGAACCGTGCCACTTCCATTGTCTAAATTATTTTGGCAACCTACCACCACTTTCCAAACAAGAATCTAAAGAATTAAATGATGTATATTTTTTCGTTCTGGCAAACCAGCTTGAACTTGAATTATGACAAATACCATTGCGGCTTTTCTTGATAATGGCATTAGTAGTATTAACTTCGGTCGGCTGTAACTTTTGCTCACAATTCACAGGCTCTTTACCAAGATAATTTACAATTGGTTTTCCACTTGATGGCAGAAACACATCTATTGCATCATCTCCAATTTTATCTGAATGATTGATTATTCGGCCAAACTCCCATTCGCCTTTGTTTCTCTCATGATCACCTAAATCTGTTCTTAATAAACATTTTTCAGAATAACCTAGAGATAGAAACCTTTTCGCCGTGATCTCCTTCGGATGGCCGTGAGCGTGACCTGCTGGAAAAATAATCCATCTAGCCGCTACAGCCTTAATAAAACCTTTAGAACTTCCATCATCACTCCCATGGTGAGATGCTAGTAATATATCTGAATCGATTGGACGGGTTACAGAGTTATCAATTAGGAATTTTTCTGTGGCGATAGCTGGTGCATCTGGTTCACTATCTTCAACACGACCTACTGCATCGCCAGTAAGTAATATTGAATTATCTCCATCTTCAACTCTAACAACAATACTATTACCATTTCTAAACTCACTTCCTTTTAAGCCCCATGAAGTAGGTGGTTTGTGAAAGCCAGATAGGTATGTAACCTTACTACTGCCAAATTTAAACACCGTCCCATGCGGTAACGTGACTTTGGCAAGATTAATATCATGCGTTAGCCCCTCATTAGCCGCTTGTATGATTGCCGCATTGTGTGATTTCCATGTATCTGTATCTCGCTCAAAACCTGTACGAATAACTTTTTTAACATGGAAATTGGCAAAAACTTCATCTGTTGCAGCTATATGATCTGAATCACTATGTGATGCTATTAATAATGATATTTCAGACGTATTATCACCGGCGAACTCTAATATTTTATCTATAACATGTGCATCATGACTCCAGTGCCCTGTGTCATAAATCATCACTTCACCATTGTCAAAGCGAGTTATTGTGGCAGTCCCTCCTCCTGTATCAATGATGCGCGTTACTGTATCGCTAATCGCCAATGCACTGAAGAAAAACAGAAGACTTATAAGATACTTCATAAAATCATCCTTAACTTTATTAATTTACAGTTGACATAATTTCTAAAATCAACACCTTGCGCTTACAGTTCTCTATTAAGCTTAGAAAACACAAATAAGAATATAAGTTAGTTTTTAAGCCGAATTAAACTACAAAACTTCGAACTAGAGGATAGCCTAAAATCAATTAATTGCTAATTCCATTAGTTTTTATTGGGAGAGTTAATTCTTATGTTTCATCTCCTTATAATTCTATATTTCTTGTGAAACTTAGCGAAAGAAAAATATTGAATTAATTTTAAGTAAAAATGACCTAATCAATAACATTATTAGGTCAAACCTAGCATTAAAAGTGCCCTCTGATTAATTTAAGAAACCAATTGTGTGAGCAATTCCATTTTATCTTTCTTACTCATGCTTACGATTAAATCCTTTATAGATTCAACCTTGGGAGCTAAGGTAATTTTCTTTAAACCCGAATATTCTTCAATTTTTTGCGATATACGAGTAGCTGGCTCTCTCAACTCCTCTGCAGTCAAAACCGTATAGCCTGCTGTAACATCATTACGCGCTGTTTTATGATTTAATAGACGTTTCATCGTGTATGTGCCTATCCCAATGCTTTCAGCTATAGAACAATAGGTACGGCGAAGATCATGCAAAGTGAATGACAACTCCGCTACATCATTAATACGGTGAATAATTTTCTTTGGCTCGATAACTCTCCCCTTTTTATTGTCAGCACCAAATACAAACTTTGATATTTTGTACTGAGATCGCCTTTCTAGTATTTCGATTAATTTAGGAGTTAACGGCAACTCTAAACCTGAGCCATTTTTTGTACGTTCTAACCAAAACAAATTATCTTTTAGATAAACGGCATCCCATTCAAGCTCTAATAGCTCTGTCTTTCTTAAGCCTGTAAACGCCATGAACTCAACAAAATCACAAACAGTAACTGTAAAGTTTTCTCGGTATATCATTGCTTCAGTTCTAATTTTCTCAATAGCTGCAATAAATGGTTTAAATTGAGATGGCCTTAGTCTTGTTTGCTTTCTAGCAACATTGTTCCAAGCTCGTTTATCTGACAGTATTGTGACGGGGTTATGTGGAAATAATGTATAACTATCTGATGACTTATATTGTGATTTAGCAAAATTAAATAATGCTCTGAGCGTACGCATAGCAAAATCTGCTTGAGCTGGACTGCTTTTAGTGAGATGTGTATGCAGCTTATAAATTGCATCTTCTGTAATATCTGACATGCGTTTATTAAGCCAAGCTTTAAAATAACAACGCATAACTTGCTCATATCCTCGAAGAGTAGTATCCCTCAATTCTCTATTTAATTTATAAGTTTCATAAACCTCTTTTAGTGTAACTCCCGCAGCTCTGAATTGCCTTTTACTATCATTAGGATTAATACCATCGGCAATATCTGCCATCGCCTTTCGAGCAAGCTTTCTAGCTTGCTCGATAGATAGCGAAGGAAAGTTTCCTAGAGTTATTGATAATGGTGTTGTTTTGCCTGATAGCTTTTTATACACCCTAAATGCTTTTTGCCCTGAAAGTGTAATGTCCAACACTAGCCCAGGCATTTGAACATCATAAAATCGAGTGCGCTTTTTTGGAATTGTTAATTTAACAATGGCTTTTTCTGTAAATCTGAAGTGAGTATCTTTCATAATGGTGCTACCTCTGTGCTACTTTCAGCTCAAAAATTAGTGCGCTGATATACATAATGATTTATGCACGAGAGGCTAAACACAATCAATAACCCATTGAATAACTTATAGAATCAAGTAATTCAACGGATAAATAAGTAAATATAAGTAAGTGTTACAAATAGTCCTCATAATCGGCAGCCCCCCTGTTCAAGTCAGGGAGGGGCCACCATTTTTAATATTAAAGACGCTTGTTATGCGTCTTTTTTTGTACCTGAATTTCGTTCAGTTCCATTTATGTATGACATTAAATTATCGTTAGTTTGAGGTGGTACTCCAAATGCCTCCGCACTATATTAATAATGATACCCAATATAGAGTACTGATTAAATATCATAATAATAAAAATAATTGCACATAAATAGCAGTTAAAAAAATGCTCTTACAATAGTAAGAGCATTTATTAACACATACCCAATTAGTTATTTAAAATTTGTAACTAGCTTTAACATATACAAATCGACCTTGGGCACTATGTGTGCTATTCACGTAGCCCATAAAATCATGATAGCTAAATGGTGGCTCTTCATTAAACAAGTTTGTGGCACCTAAACTAAGCGTGGTGTTTTCAATACCGATGTAATTCATGACGCTATCAACAGTAAACATAGATTTAACATTTGGCAATATAACGGTTTCTACAACGACACCTGCGTCATTTTTTATCTTTTGAATTCGTACTGAGCTATCTTGTTTAAACTCTCCAACATAATTCAAACCTAAGCTAGCATTCCAATCCCCTTTAACCCATGCGGTATTGAAGCTCCAACGGACCTCAGGTTGCTCAAAGTCTCCCTCATGCGTATCAATGCGAGGTAGGCCAACACTGCCATCAAGATTAACCGTTGGGCGAGCATCTTCATACGACAGAACATAATTAAGTACATATGAAAATTTGAAGTCCCCCATATCGGTCTCTAAGCCATAATTAGCTTCAATATCTAAACCAGAAGTGGTGACATTACCAATATTTTCAAATTGATCGTGAATACGTACAATTTCACCTGGATCACCAGGAATATTTGACGGTAAACGTTCAACCACATCAGGATTCAACCCCTGAGTATCAAGCTTATACTGCGTATCTTTGGTAATAATCTCTTCAATATCGTAATTATAATAGTCAATTGAAAAATCTAAATTATCAGAAATTTCATAAATCACACCCAAATTGTAGCTTTTTGACTCTTCAGGTCCTAAATTAGCATTACCCGAAAGTACCGCGGTATACTCTTGTGGTTCACAAGCTTTATTGATGTTGCCAACAGCCTCACAACGAGGGTTATCTACTAAATTTGGCGATTCATCGGTATTACCTAAACCGATTTGGTGCAATGATGGTGCTCTAAATGCTGTACCGTAAGAACCACGCAATGAGAGCGACTCAGTTGGTTGCCAAATAAAAGCCACTTTTGGATCAGTGGTTGTGCCGAAATCACTGTAATCCTCATGCCTTACAGCTACTTGTATTTCTAAATTATCAAGTACAGGAATAGCCAACTCAGCAAAAACTGAAGTATTATCGCGCAAGCCATTAGCTTGCGTTGCTTCGGTACCGAAAACTTCACCACGCAAAAATTGGTCATCTGGGTTATCAGCTATTGTTTCTTCACGATATTCAACGCCGACAGCTAAACCAAGATCACCGTGTTCCATCTCCATCAATGAACCACTTATTTTACCATCAAATGATTTACTGGTTGATTTACCAATTCGTGAGGTTGTCGTTTCAATAAAGTCGAGAGACTCTTGGCTGTTACTTGATGGTTCAAATGGGTTCCATAAACCACTATCGATTGCCTCTTGGGTTCGGCGAGAATTAGGAAAACCATTAACACCACGTTCTGTAGAAGAACTTTTGATGTAATTGTAAGCAACTTCCCAGCTCCAATCGTTTACTTCACCTTTAAGGCCAATAATTGCTCGATAGTAGTCAGAAGTCACACGTTTTTCACGGTTACCAATATCTAACATACGTCGACGCATTGTTAAATCTTGTTGATAAAACTCATGAGTAGGCATATCTGCGAAAGGGTGATTAATGTTATCTCCCGACATGAATAATTCATTAAAGCTGGGGCTACCTGCGCCACGAATTGTGGTTTTTGAATGTTGACCATTTAACTCGGCAAAGCCCTGTAAATTATCATTTATCTCATATTTACCCATGTAGATAAAACTTGCACGTTCAGTTGCGGGAACCGAGGTCATTACCGGCGCATAATCATATCGGCAAAGATTTCCAACAATATCTTCTGCTGCACAAACATCATTACCAAACGTATCGGGCATACGATTAGTTGAGTCACTTGCCAAGGCTATCGTTCCTGGAAAGCCTGATGAGCTTCTAAAATCAGTAGCAAATGGATCATTAGGTCTTAACGCAGCTTGATTTGATGACTTTGAATAATCGCGATCACCATAAAGTATTTCTTCACGATCAAAGTAGTCTAAAGCAAAGGTATGGCTAGTTTTTTCTGTAGAATTACCCCAAACAAGACTTATATTTTTTTCCTCTCCACCACCATCAGCGGTATCACCGAACTTTGCTGATATTTCGGCACCTTCAATATCGTCACGTAAAACAATGTTGATTACCCCCGCAACAGCATCAGAGCCATAAGTTGCCGACGCGCCATCTTTCAAAATATCAACACGCTTAATTGCTGCTAATGGAATATTATTAATGTCAACAAATGCAGTATCAATATTATTTGCAAATGGTGATACAGATACCCTGCGGCCGTTAACTAGAATTAAAGTTGAATCAGCACCTAGACCACGTAAAGAAACACTTGAACCACCATTACTGGTATTATCGCTACTGTTTCCTTGCGTTGAGAATGTGCCCTGACCCGCCATTGGTAATTTAGTAAATAAACCAATTAAATCAGTTACCCCAGTGTTAGCAATATCTTCAGAACTAATGGATGTTAATGGCGATGGCCCTTCCATGTCAGTTCTCTTAATATGGGAGCCCGTGACTTCAATTCGCTCAACTTCATCTGCTTCAGCAGCAATAGCTGAGTAACTTTGTGAAGCAAATAATGCGGCGGTTATACTTAAGGCGAGAGCGTGCTTACGACTATTTAATACTTTCATGTTTAAATCCTTTTTGCTTTTATAGTTATTTGTTTTTTATATATTTATTCCATCTACAACATTAAAACACTGTTTAATTAAAACAAATCAGCAGTTTTTTATAACAAATAAAATTGAGCTTTGGTAGATAAGTTAAATTTGATGATTAACTAAAATGTAAACTTTTGTTAACCAAATAAAGTAAAAGTACGAATTACTTCGGATTTATCCTCCCTTTAAAAGATTTTAAAATGCTTTACAAAAAACGTTTGAGAATCGTACTGAAAAAAAAATATATAAAGCAATAAAAAAGGAGCCATAAAGGCTCCTTTCGAATAATGTAAACATTAATTAAAATACAGTTATTAACTTTTACGTTTCACCAGTATTTTATTTATAACTCTAAATAAT
>PJEL010004777.1_pt1 | contig 11066 bp, 14 predicted proteins | sample 1853271 | NCBI WGS metagenome assembly PJEL01 (sample SAMN08108733, study PRJNA415343) | Invertebrate metagenome, whole genome shotgun sequencing project. | host: Globobulimina | place: Sweden: Gullmar Fjord | collected 2015-08 | reverse complement strand
TCTTCAACCTCCTGGTTGACATCTTCAACCTCCTGGTTGACATCTTCAACCTCCTGGTTGACATCTTCAACCTCCTGGTTGGCATCTTCAACGGGTTCCGCGTCCTCAGCTTCGGGCTCCGGATCAAGGATCTCCAACTCACCAGTGTCATCGTGATCATCGGGATCAGTGTCGATCTCAGAGGTGTCGCCATCATCGTCCAACGACACGGGTTCGATCTCGGATGTTTCGTCTGCCTCATCCACGACCACGCGTTCAATCTCCGCCGTGGCGTCTTCCGAATCTACGTTCTCGTCGGAAGTCAGGTCCGGGTCGGTACCTGATCGATCTGAGGTCTCCGGCTCCGAGGCCGACACCTGGTAGGGGTCTGTGACTGGTCCCGGTTCATCATCGAGCCAGTCGTCGAAGCCACCACCCGATTGATTATTCTTACTGTCGTCACTCATGTTGGCTCAACGGTACCTGTTTCGGTGTAGCCACGAGGGCAATCGAAGCCGTGCCTCTGGACGTGCAGCACCGGACTCACACCTCGAGGAGTTCTTCTTCCTTGCGGACCACAGCCTCGTCGATCTTGGCGGTGTGCTTGTCCGTCAACACTTGGAGTTCCTTCTCCGCGCGGTGAACATCGTCTTCAGACACATCTTCGCTCTCGATGCTGTCCTTGCAATGCCGGCGGACGTTTCGCACAGCGATCTTCCCCTCCTCAGCCAGAGCGTGGACGACCTTGATGAGTTCTCTCCTGCGATCCTCTGTGAGTGATGGAAACGCAAGTCGGATGATGTTTCCATCGTTCGAAGGGTTCAGACCGAGGTCTGCCGCCTGGATACCCCGCTCGACGGCTGGGATCGAGGACTTGTCGAATGGCTGGACGATCAGCATGCGCGCCTCAGGCACCGAGAACGTTGCGAGCTGTTGGAGCGGTGTCTCTGTTCCGTAGTAGTCGACGGTTACACGACTCAAGATGCCTGCGTTCGCACGGCCTGTGCGTATCCCGCCGAACTCCTGAGCGGTGTGTTCAACGGCTTGATCCATCTTCAGGTTGGCATCTGAGAGAAGCTCGTTGATCATGTGTTTCTCCCGGCATCCACCAGTGTCCCGACCTCTTCCCCTCGGACCGCCCTGGCTACGTTCCCAGCAGTCGTCATATTGAACACGCGGATCGGGAGGTCATTCTCCATGCACATCGTAACTGCTGTTGTGTCCATGACTCCGAGCTGTTCGGAGATCGCATGCATGTAGTCGAGCTCAACGAGCAGCTCAGCGTCCGGGTTGGCAACGGGATCGGACGTATAGATGCCGTCGACTTTCGTCGCCTTCAGCACCGCGTCGGCGCCGATTTCGGCGGCACGGAGCGCCGCGGTTGTGTCGGTCGTGAAGAAGGGATTGCCTGTACCTGCGGCAAAGATCACGATCCGGCCCTTCTCGAGGTGTCTGATCGCACGGAGCCGGATATATGGCTCAGCTACTTCTTGGATAACGATTGCAGTCTGCACGCGGCACTCGGCACCGGCACGCTCGAGCGCGTCTCGCAACGCAAGAGCGTTGATCACTGTCGCGAGCATCCCCATGTAATCGGCGTTCGCTCGATCCATGTCCTTGGCAGCAGCACTCAATCCACGGAATATGTTGCCGCCACCGACAACGATCGCTACCTCATGGCCTTCGGCTTGAACCGCTGCGATCTCTTCAGCTGTTCGATCGACGGTCTCAGGGTCTATCCCATATCCAAGTTCGGCATCGGCGAACGCTTCACCGGAGAGTTTGAGAACGACCCGTCGTTTCGCCATGAATCAGCCTTCCCCGATTTCGACCCTTGCCATCTTTGTGATGGAGATGTTCTCACCCATCTTGATCGCCACTTCTTGCACCAGCTCGCCCACCGTACCTTCAAAACGATCCGAGCGAACGAACACCTGGTCCACCAGCACGTTCTCCTTGTAGAAGGAGTTAATGCGACCATCGACAATCTTCTCGATGATTTCGTCCGGCTTCCCCTCGTTTCGGGCTTCCGCAGCGATCAGCTCTTTCTCCTTCGCGACAGCTTCCGGTGGGACCTCGTCTCGAGATACCCAGCTCGGCCGAGCAGCAGCCGCATGCATCGCAATGTCGTTCGCTGTCTGGATGAACTCGTCGCTCTTGGCAACGAAATCGGTCTCTGAAGCGAGACCGATCAGTACACCGATAACGGGGCGGTCAGCTTGAACGTGCATGTAGACGCCAACGGCGCCTTGTCCCTGTTCACGCCCTGATCGTTTGTCGACCTTGGCGATTCCCTTCTCTCTCAACAGATCCTTGGCCCTCTCGACGTCACCATCGGATTCAGTGAGGGCTCTCTTGGCGTCCATCATGCCAGCGCCAGTCTCCTTGCGCAGTGCCTGAATGTCCTTTGCGGTGATATCTGCCACCGGCTACGCCTTGGATTTCTTGTCGTCACCGGAAGGCTTGGCATCCTTGCGCTTCGCTCGTGCAATCTCGGAGCCTTCGATGCAACCGTCCGCAATCACGCCTGCCACAAGGTGGGCCGCGCGGATGGCGTCGTCGTTGCCAGGAATGACATAGTCGACCGGATCCGGGTCGCAGTTCGTGTCGACGAGGGCGATGATCGGGATGCCGAGACGGCTTGCCTCAGCAACCGCGATGTGCTCCGCGTTGATGTCAACAATGAACACGGCATCGGGTTGACTGCGGAGGTCCCTGACGCCACCGAGAACCGTCTGAAGCTTCACAAGCTCACGACGTAAGCGAATGCGCTCCTTCTTCGGAAGCGACTCCATCTCTCCGCTCGTCTCCATCTGCTCAAGCTCGCGCATGTACAGAATCCGCTTGTGGATCGTCTGGAAATTCGTGAGCATGCCGCCGAGCCAACGGTTGTTGACGTACGGCATCTCGGCACGCTTGGCTGCGTCCTCGATCGCCGATTGGGTCTGCTTCTTCGTGCCGACGAACAGCACCGTGCCACCGGCCGCTGCGATGTCCGATACGACCTTGTACGACTCGTTGATCGTCTCAAGCGTCTGACGAAGGTCGACAATGTGGATACCGTTGCGTTCCGTGAAAATGTACGGACGCATCTTGGGGTTCCACCGTGCGGTCTGATGACCGAAGTGAACGCCACACTCCAAGAGTTGGCGCATGGCTACTGCTGCCATGGTTGTTTCTCCTTGTTCGGGTTGTGCTTCCGCTCATCCTTTGAGCCCCCGAACGTCTGCTTGCGCAGGCGCACCACACGGGGATTGCGATGAACGTGTTTGATTGGCCGGAAGTGTAGGGGCATCGAGACTCAAGAGGCAGAGCGAAGACGCGGATTCTCGATCTCGAGAACCGGCGGGAATCCGCTATGCGCACGCCGCCTTCCGCAGCGTTAGCGATACGCCGGTTCGATGAAGCGGTTCCGCAGGCTCATGACAGCCTTCGTGTGGATCTGACAGATCCGCGATTCGGTGACATTCAACACGCCACCGATCTCGGCGAGCGTGAGCCCCTCGTAATAGTAGAGAGTGAGCACGAGTCGCTCACGGTCAGGAAGACGATTGATCGAATCCGCGAGCATGTATCGCGTCTCTTCCTTCTCGAACGTTCCGGATGGGTCGATCGCCTTTGGATCAACGATCATCTCAGACATTGCCCCAGAATCTCGTTCGGATGGGTTCAGCAGTTCGTCGAGGGCTACGAATCCGAGATTGGCGATCTCACCGAGTTGGTCGCGGAGCGTGTCCAGCGGTATCTCCATGGCTTCCGCCACTTCATCCTCTGTCGGAGTCCGTTGGAGCCTGTGGTTGAGCTCGGCCATCGTGCGCTGGATTTCACGGGCTCGGGACCGCACAGAACGCGGCACCCAGTCGAGGTGTCTCAGCTCATCGATGATTGCACCCTTGATCCGGTTCACGGCGTAGGTCTCGAACTTGAATCCACGTTCTGGTTCGAACTTGTCGACAGCATCGATCAATCCGAAGGTCCCGAACGAAACGAGGTCGTTCTGGTCGACGTTGCGCGGAAGCCCTGACCCGACACGTCCCGCAACGAACTTCACGAGCGGCGAGTAGTGAAGGATGAGGCCTTCACGGGCGCGTTCATCACCGGAGGATTTGTACTCCGTCCAGAGATCGTGGATCTCTTGTTCCCCTGGTTCACGCACGTGGGTGACTTCTCTCGTAGGTCTCGGTCATGTGCTTTCGCGTGACCGCAGTGTAGATCTGCGTCGTCGCGAGTTCGGCATGACCGAGTAGATCCTGCACTGATCGGAGATCTGCTCCATTCTCGAGCAGATGCGTTGCGTACGAATGGCGAAGTGCATGAGGGAATGTCCCTACCCGCATCCGCACAAGTCTCCGAATTCCTCGAGCGCTCAGAGGGCGACCACTGACTCCGAGCCAGAGGGCGACACCTGAGTGTTCGTTAGCGAGCGCCGGCCGGCCTTCGGACACATATCGAGCAACGGATCTCGCGGCGGCACCTCCGATCGGGATACTCCGTTCCTTGTCACCTTTGCCCACAACGCGAAGAAACGAGCTCTCCCCCATCGAGTCGATGGCCATGTTCGCAAGTTCCGAGACTCGGACGCCAGTGCCGTACAGGGTCTCAAGCACGGCGCGGTCGCGAATGTCCATCGGATCTGGACCGTCGATCGCGTCGATGGCCTCCGATAGGGCAATCGACGGCAGAGCCCGCGGAAGCGTTTGGGGACGCTTCGGCTGTGGTGCACCGATTGCCGGGTTGCTCTCGATCTCACCACGACGAGCCAGATCGGAGAAGAAGGCACGGACCGCAGACGACTTGCGGGCAACGGACGTCGCTGCGTATCCACGGGTCGTGAGATTGGCGACGTACTGCCTGATCAACTTCCGATCAACACCTTCAGGTTTGTTGACGCCTTGGCGACCGGCAAACTCGGCAAAGCCATCAAGATCTCGCCGATACGCGGTGACAGTGTTCGCAGCGAGACCGCGTTCGACGCGAACACGTTCAAGGTACTCCGTTGCAGAATCGGCGAGTTGGGTGTCGGGCATCCGCCCATGGTGGCGGGAAGTCGACGCCTCGTCAATGACTCAGGCGGAGCATCCCGCTAGCAACTCGGCACACTTCGCGGTGAGATCGGCGTCTGTCGGCTCGGTGAGATGCGATCCATCGGAGAACACGACCACCGGAATACTTCGTGCTCCGTCGTTGTAGCGAATCACCGCTTCGATCTCGTCAGGGTCTTCCTCAAGATCGACCCAGTTGTAGCCAACCTGATTGCGATCAAACCACTGCTTGGCGGTTCGGCAGTCGCCACACCATTCGGCTCCATACATTGTGATGCTGTGCATGTCGAGATGGTATGGGCGAAGATCAGATATCAAACCTCATCCACCGTGTTCGCGACTGCACGTGGATACAGCGACGACAGAAGATCGAGGATCTCGGCAAGATCTTCGGGTCCGAGAATCGGAAACGCTCCGTCACGGATCAACAAGTTCGTGCCAATAGACACGTCCCGGTCGACATCTCCCGGAGTCGCATACACGGGCACGCCGTAGTCGAGAGCGATTCGGGCGGTGATGAGTGCACCGCCCTTCACACCTGCCTCAACGACGATGAGGACATCAGAACAACCGGCAATGATTCGGTTCCGCGTCGGAAAACGCCATCCCTCGGGTGGCGTGCCAGGGGGATACTCCGAAGTGATCAAGCCGCCAGTATCGAGAATCGACCGGAACAGCTTCCTGTGCGCAACCGGATAGATGACATCAATGCCCGAACCGAGCACAGCATGGCAGTGGCCCTTCGCTCTCACCGTTCCGCGGTGCGCCGCCCCGTCGATTCCTCTGGCGAGACCGCTCACGACGCTCCAGCCTGCGTTCGCCGCAACGTGACCATACATCTCAGCCATCTCAAGGCCATACGCCGTGCACGCTCTCGTTCCGACAATCCCAACCGATGGCATGCCGACTCGGCTGCCGCGCATGAATAGCCACCGCGGGTGGCCTTCGTGGACGATGAGTCTCTTCGGGAATGCATCGTCGCCATCGAAGACAAGAGACACGCCGAGATCGACTAGCTGTGACCGCCTCGTCGTCGAGTCAACGGCAATCGCGTCTCTCACACGATCGGTCACCTTGACGCGACGATGCTCGATCGCACGCAGCACGCGTTCGGGAGTCTGGTAACGCTCGATGAGCCGATCGATTCGGGCGGGCGCGAGCCCACCAAACGCGAGCCGAGTCAGATCATCAGTCATGTGAGTCCACCCCTCAGGTCGAGGGCTTCCTTCACATGAGTACCTTCGATCATCTCTGATGCTTCAAGATCTGCAATCGTCAGGGCAACCCTGCGCACTCGATCCCACCCTCGCGCAGAGATGCTTGATTCTTCGGCCGCAGTGTGCAGCTCCGAGGTGGCAGCGGCTGTCCATGTGGCATCGTCCAAGCGGTTTCCCCCGAGGTCTCGATTCAACGCACCCCGCGCAAGCTGGCGCTGCCGAGCTGCAATGACCCGCTGCTGGACCTCGACCGACGACTCACCGCCAGTGCCCACGAGGGCAGTTGTATTCAATCTTTCCATGTCAACACGGATATCGAAACGGTCAGCAAGCGGTCCTGTGAGCTTCGCCGCGTAGCGAGCCTTCGGCCCATCGAGGCATCCGCATTCCCTCTTCCGGTCGCCGAGGTAACCGCACGGACATGGATTCGATGCGGCGATGAGCTGAACGTCGGACGGAAATCGGAACGAGCCCGCCTGGCGCACAATAGAGACAGAACCTCCCTCGATTGGTTGGCGAAGGGAGTCAAGTGCTTGTGTCGAGAACTCGCCGAGTTCGTCAAGGAAGAGAACTCCCCGGTGAGCTCGTGACACCTCCCCCGGCCTCGGCACACCAGAACCTCCCCCAACAAGTGCCGCCATCGAGCACGAGTGATGCGGTGACAGGAAGGGCGGATGACTCGACGATACGCGATCCGAGCCGGCCGCAGCCCACACAAGGGACACGTCGGCCTGTTCCGAACCATCCAGGGGTGGAAGAATCGTGGGAATGCACCGCGAAAGCATCGTCTTGCCCGCACCCGGCGGACCGATCAGTAGGAGGTGGTGCCGTCCTGCTGCCGCGATTTCAAGCGCTCGTCTAGCGCGTGACTGGCCTCTGACATCTCGCATGTCGCAGCCATCGAAGGCAACTTCGTCGGGTTGCTCGACCGGATCCGGCAGCTTCCGGCCCTGGGCGACCGCTACGGCGTCGCGAAGACTCGCGACTCCCGCGATTGGAGCATCACCCGCAGACGCAACGCGAGAGGACGATGACATCATGCAGGTCCTCGCCAGCCGGTGTGCAACCACTGTTGCTCCAAGGGCTGCGCGGACGGGCTTGACCTGACCGTGAAGAGACAGCTCACCTACGGGCACGAACGCATCGAATGTGAGTTTCCTCTCGCTTGCTGCGGCGAGGACGCTGAGCGCTATCGGTAGGTCATACGTAGCGCCGACTTTCGGTAGATCAGCCGGTGAGAGGTTCACGACGACGTTGCCACCGGGGAAACGGAATCCTGCCTCGCGTATTGCTGCCTTGACGCGTTGTCGCGATTCACGAATCGCGGTGTCGGGAAGACCAACGATGACGAATCCGCCCGATCCGGTCGAGACGACTGTTTCGATCTGAACTGCCCTTGGTTCAACACCGACGAGGGCACATGAGGTAACTGATGAGTACATGTGACGAACGTATGCCACCGGTGTGACACGAATCGTGCGCGTGTGGACCCCGGAAGAGACCCGTCTGCTACTCCATCCGATTCAACAGGAGTGTCTGAGTTGCTCGCCCAACAGCACCGTCCACATCGAATAGTTCGGAATCTGCCAGCCCAATGCCGGACTTCTGCCAATGAGAGATAGAGCGCGAAGCGAACCACTCGCCGCGCGGCGGTCGATGTAGCGACAGCGTCAGGTCAGCGTTCACGAATGAGAACTGACCGAGTGCACCATTGTATGAGATTCCATTTCCACAATCGGCAAGCGGTGCTATCCGCTGAAACGGTGAAGGTTCTTCTCCATCGAGAATCGGGTACAACGTCCTCAGCCAAATCGTCGTCGGTCCGCCTTGAGCGGTCCGGCTCTCACGGTCATACCGCACCTCGACAGATGATCCGAACGACGCACGATCGTGGAGCGCATCGGTGACAGGGAATGGTCCGGGTGCGGCCGCAGACAGTATGGGAGCGTCTACTCCCGCTGAGTCGACATCCAAATTCTCAAGTGTTCGCACATGGGTCGCATACGCCCTCGCATATATGCGATCATCGTCGTAGATCTCGGCCTCGGTGAGCGTCACGGAACGTCCAGGTCTCCGGACTTCCGCTTGTACCCGGAACCCGGTCATCGGGATGGGAACCATCAGCTCAACGGTGATTCGAGCCAGTTGATGGTCGGTAGCGATCTTCTCAACAGCGCGCACCATGAGCGCTACCGGCGGTCCGGCATGACATGCGTCAGCGGACCAAGGCCCCCGAGCGTGTTGCGTCGGTGCGAACCAGATTCCGTCAGTCGTGTCGAAGTAGGAATTCGAAATAGCTTGCCTACCGACCTTTGAACTCGGGGTCACGCTTCTCGATGAATGCACCTGCGCCCTCGATGAGATCCTCAGATCCGAGAAGAATCGCCTGTGCCTGCTCTTCGAATGAGAGAGCCTGCTCGAACGTCATCGATGATGAGCGGTCGAGCGCCCGCTTGATTATCGACTGGGCCAACGGTGCCCCGACAGCAAGGTCACGCGCCAGTTCATCCACACGACCATCCAACTCGTCCGGGGGAACCACCTCGGTGATCATGCCGATCTCCATTGCCTCAAGTGCCCCAAAGACGCGGCCGGTGAGCGCAAGCTCGCGTGCCCTCGCCAGCCCAACGAGGCGTGGCAGCAACCACGTCCCGCCGAAGTCGACGGTCAGACCACGTTTGACAAAGATCTCAGAGAATCGAGCATTCTCGGTCGCGATCACGATGTCACAACCCAGCGCAAGGTTCATCCCTGCACCTACGGCGACTCCATCAACGGCGGCGATTGTTGGCTTGGAGAGACGATGGAGCGCAATTGCCGCCGAGTTCGTCTTGCGCATTCGCGCAGCGTTGTCTGAGGCGCTGGGCGCAGCGATCGCTCCACGGTTCATGTCGGCTCCGGCGCAGAAGTCTCCATCCGCTCCGGTGACAATGAGCACACGCTGATCGGATGCCTCAAAGTCTTTGAAGACCGCAGCCAGCTCAACCCAACCTGTCTGAGGTACCGCGTTTCTGACACCTGGATTGGACATCGTGAGCGTCCGAAGGGGTCCGTCGTCCGCGATCGTGATGAAGTCGGTCATGACGATTCAGACTAGAGGAACACAGTGGAATAGGGAGGTTCATGGGTATCCGGTCTACCCTCGCCGCCATGGCCGGTACGACTGATAACTACACGCAGGATCCGAGCGGGCTGCTCGGCGAGTTCAACGAACACCTGGTGCACCCGATTCAGCCGTATCAGGCACGCAAGATCTATCTCTGTCCCGGCTGTGACTCAACGATTGACGCCGGAGTCGGTCATCTCGTCGTTGTGCCTGACGACGCACCAGACCTCAGGCGTCACTGGCACCGTGGCTGCTGGTACAAGGAGCGGCGCAGGTTGGGACACCACCGCTCCAACACAACGGTCTAGGTGATTCCTCGAAGCCACCGGATCTCGACGCCCTCCCGGTTGATTCGCACGCCAATGCCATCGATGGCGATAATGGGACGCCCGTAGCCGGCAATCGCTCGACGGAATCGGCGCATCTTCTCATCGTCGAGGGCATCGAACGGATCGGCATCACCCGTCACGGACTTCACCTCGACGGCCACAAGACCCGCATCGCCGCGGTAGATGATGTCGATCTCATCGCGGTCGACAAAGACGTTGCGGCCGACGACTCGTATTCCGCGGTCTTCAAGGAATCGCGCGGCAATCTTCTCCCCAAACACACCAAGATTTCGCGGTCGACCCTGAGCCATATGACGAAACTATCGATCAGCAGTGACACGCAGCCGGCCCGTCAGATTCCGCCGAGCCTTCCGATCGGCCAGATAATGACGAAGGCCTTGCCGACGACGTCATCGATGGGTATCGGACCGAAGGACCGCGAGTCCTGGCTTGCCCTTCGGTTGTCCCCCATTACAAAGAGGTGATCATCGGGCACTTCGACGGCGGCAAACTCACGGATCGGAAGCTCCTGTTGCTTGAGGTACGGCTCCACGAGGGGAACACCGTTCACATAGACCGAACCGTTCATCCCTTCGACGATATCGCCTGGCACACCAATGACTCGTTTGATGAACTCCGATTGCGGTGTGGCGAGCCCGATTGATTCCTTGAGGTTCCGGATCGCCCTCTCGAGCGCCGACTCGTCAGGCTGCTCGAAGCCGGCGCGGGGATCGTCGAAGACGATCACGTCGAGTTGCGAGATGTCCGAGAATTCGTAGGAGATCTTGCTGACAAGTACACGGTCGTAGATCTGGAGCGTGTCCTCCATTGACGACGATGGGATCCAGAACGCCTGAAAGAGGAACGTCTTGATGAGCACTGCGATGAGTAGCGCTGCACCGATCAGCAGAGGGAATTCGAGCCACAGTGGAAGCTGCTTCTTGTGGTCCTCGTCAGCTTCTACTGGCTCAGATTGCTCAGGCACGGGTGCTGTGTCGTCGAGGTCAGGCGGGATCACGAGAGAACCTTACCTGACCCCCCAATGAATCCTGCGCCCGGCGCAGGAACATGGGACCGCCCACCGAGGTAGTCGTACCACAGCATCTTTGCGGCCGTTGAACGCCACGGCGCCCATGATGAAGCAACCCCGTCAGCTGATTCCCGGTCTGGGACATCCGGAAGGCTCAGTTTGGACGAGCAAGCCATATTCGGTGGGATCACCCAACTCGGTGGTAACCTCGCCGGTATCGGGATCGACGATCTCGATGATTTCCCTTGCCAATACTACAGGCGGGCCGATGATGCGAACGCCGGTGGCCAGAAGCTGCTGTTCCTGATCGTTGAAAGCAGTAAAATCAACGTTTACTACAGCCGCTGCCGCTACTTTTTCCGC
>PJEL010004776.1_pt1 | contig 11068 bp, 14 predicted proteins | sample 1853271 | NCBI WGS metagenome assembly PJEL01 (sample SAMN08108733, study PRJNA415343) | Invertebrate metagenome, whole genome shotgun sequencing project. | host: Globobulimina | place: Sweden: Gullmar Fjord | collected 2015-08 | reverse complement strand
CTCTCTGCAGTCATCTTTCACTGCATTCTCAACTACTTATTGAGGATCTCACGCGCACAAATGGATGCACTGGCCTATCTCTCAGACGACGTCTAGCCTTCCAGGCATTTGATCTTTCGGTGGGAAAGACAAATCAATCATATATAATAAAGTACCTTTTTTTAATTGACTTTGGCATACTCCGTACTCATCATTGTGTGTCTGTTCTTGCATCCATTGCAGGCAATGCATGCAAGAACAGTTGCCGCATCGTTCGCCTCTACCCTTGGCCTTCTCCCACCTGTAGTAGACCGTGCGAGAGAATGTGAAATGAATTTTGAGCATGGTCAGAATCCGCATCAGTTCAACACTTGCCTTCTACGGGAAAATAGACAAAGATCTCCATTTACAGTGCTTAGTGGTAGGTTGCTTGTCTCGTCTCGCAGCGGTTCATTCCGCTCCATCCATTCCATCCAATCTTATGCTGGCTGATATAAGTATATTTTACTTTTACCCTTCAGGTACCCCAGGATATGACGCCATGTTTGAGGCCCTGACGGGGTGGGGACTTGCAATGGAGATCAAAACAATACTAAAATCATGCTGTTGTGTTGTCTTAAAAGTAAGTCGTTGTTCGATCTCTTTGGCTGCTGTGTTTGGGCAGCATTTTCTAGTGCGTATACTTTCTTTTCTGTTTTGTCCACTCCACCGTCTTGCTGTTGGGTTACGACCCATGATTCGATTGCAAGGCTGGTATGGTGGTGGGCGCATCGCTGGATGTTGTTCCTTTGACAGCAATTGAAGCAAAGGCCTATGGTGTATGTGGCCAAACGTTGAGCCCAACAGCACTGTCTGTCATTCGTGCCAAGAACGCTGATCCTGTTGCATCTCACGACGGTGCCTTTGTTGTGCTATCCGAGGAAGTAGATGAGGTGATGTATATACATATTCATGTTGTCTCTCTTGTTGTAGGAAAGGAATACCAACAACTGGCACTGTTTCGTCATCATCGCATCCCCATTTATTTACTTCGGCAGGAGGTAGCCAACATCCTTGTCGAGGGGGGGGGTACAGGAGTATCAGCACCCTGTTTTACCAAAAATGCAGTCGACATTTTGAGCTCAAAGAGGTGTGTGCTTGCGCCTGTATCCTCCGATGTTATAATGATTCTTCTGCGTGTCTGTTACCTCTGCTTATTAGTATTATACTGTTTCAATTGTCATCACACATGAGCAGAGCAGGGAACTTTGTCATTATACAGTTTCAATTGGGGGCCGAAAACTCAAGCGGCTCCTCTGTACAATTCCGGGAGGACTATGGCATGGCGCTTGGGGTGGCCAAGAAAACCGCAGCTAGTCAGAACATACTACCCAAGTGGGTCTGTCATCCTGATGTTTTGACGATGCTGTAGTAGAATAGAATAAAATAATTTTTGGTGATCGCCATTTTTTAACCCACCCTTGTGTCTGAACTCAAATGTTACAATTTGATATTCATGGGGGTAGGATGATGGATATAAATGGTGTATATTGTGGTACGGATGTAGTGCGTGATATGACTTTCGCAAAGATTACACTGCAACATATTCCTAGTGCAGCTGCGGTCGTCTGTTTGAACGGTGCGACAGTCGCAGTTGCAGTGGCTCAATGCACAACCGCGGATGCTCTAGAGGTAGTAATTCAACAATGCCAGCCTCCCACATATACGTCTCTGAAGTTTACAGCTCTCTTATCTTATGTGTTCGTTCTTCTTACAAAAATTTAGATTGCGTACCAGCACTTAAGTAATTGGTGGTATAGGCAACATCCAAGAAGTCTTGGGCTGTTATCATCGCGGGAAGACTTGAGAAACGACGAGGTAAGATTGATCTCATAAACACAGTAGTAGTATTCACTGCTTTGCTGCAGGGAAACGTCTCTGTAAATGCTCTGACAAAATGAGTGGTGCCCGGAAGATATCCCCAGACGATAGCAATAGTGGGATGATACTCTCAGAACCTTTCATGCACGAAGAGGAACGTGTCAAACATATGTCTAGGCTTGTGCCCGAAGCCTCAGAGGTTGTATGTGCGGCTTGCGCGGCTGGGGATTGGGGAGTGGATAGGGACGATGAGGAATTGTTTGAGGTTCAGGCATCTTGTAGAATTGCTCACAAACTAGGTGCTTCACATTTTGGGATACAATACATCAGTACCAGAGCACTGGAAACTGTAGTAGAAATGTTTCGGGAGGGTGGTGGTGGTACAGTAATTGTCCCATTAGGGGCAGGGGTATCATTCATACCATGACACATTAAGTAATCGGTGGGGTACGTAGCACCTATTGTGGTGTATTTTCATGGAGATAGTCTTTAGAAAGCACGTCTTTCAAAGAAGATAGGTGAATGAAAATGGCAATATTGAAAATTGTTGTTGCTAATTTGGAAAATTCGTAACAACAAACAAACCAAAAATATCCTCACCTTGCCTTCCATTGATCGATTTATCAAGAAGATGTTACACAGAGGTTCCCCCCTCTGTGACACAGTCTTGATAATTTCCTGACCTAGCATTCCACCAATCACTGCGCATACGGGACTGATATCTGCCCCGGCCTACAGTTTGGAACCAACATTCAATGGCAGCGCATTGTGACAATATGCAATGATAGCAGAAGCTAAGACGCAAAGAAATAATAATGAAATTGCCTTACCACCCTACCTCATGACACAATGCAGAAATGTCATTCTCAGGCAGGAAATCTTTATCGAGACCATTTTCCAACAGCATGTCATTGGCCAGCTTGGTCATCACAGCTTCATCCCGTGGAACTGGTGATCTATTGTTCCTCCTCTCAAATTCTTTCAGGATACAAAAGTCAATAAATGTAGTATCCACTGGTCCCCACCTACGCAAAGAAACGTAGTACGTATGCAGCAGAGCACCATGAGACTTCATGGCGTAATAATGTACTGAAAACCAAAACCAAAACCACATTCTTCTACTACTACTCAGTGTGCTGCCACAATGGACAACAACCCAACATCTTCACACCACGTACCGATTCTTAAGGTCTTCCCACTTCACTTTCAAGGCAGTATCGAGTGAAGGGCATAATCGTTCAACCGTCTCACAAATTATCCTTTGGCCCTCCTCAGGGTGAAACGTGTATTTGCCAAGACTAGCCATAAAACATCCTTGCATTCCTGTTTTGCGAAGAGCAAAAAATTATCAACACTCCACCCTCCTTGCCAAGAGCAGCACATGACGTGTGCTGCTCTTGGCAAACAACATGTTCTTACACTCACCGAAGGTCTCAATAAGATATATGGGCTTCCCGAGATCTCGTACCAAGGTTTCCACACGTAACGCCTCATCTACACGTACTGCGAACAGACAGATGCACACAAATGGTTTAAAAAAATCCTTTCCCAAACTGATCAAGGGTCTGGTCTCCACCTCGATGGTTACCGTACTGTTTAGATCTTGTAATCGAGGCTACAAGTAACGCACGCCGTGATGATGGGATTTAGGGTTAGGGTAGGGTGACGGCTTCCAGAGCTAATAAATGAATTATTTCATGCTACCAATGATTACAAGAAAGGCCATCCATGCCCCCGTGGTACTACTTAACCCCTCCCCACGTAGGCAGGCCATAGTCGAGCCAAACGTTGCCCTACCCTGGCCTTCATAAAATACCAAGAGGAAATATATATATATAAGGCATCAATCAACCGACGGGGAGTATCTTACCGCACTTGCTTCGGCCCTATTTCTCCCGATATCGTCTGCAGTGAGAAGGAAATTCGCACCCAAGTCACATGCTTTCACCATTGCCGAATCCTGGATCACAGCGTGAACTCCTGCAAGGACAAGGTTCTTAGCCGTCTCTGCAGCCGTCCCAGTCATCCCCGAGTACAGGATTTTGCTTGAGCTCAGCCTATTCTGGGCTTCAATGCCCCAGAGACGAATTTGTCGGTCATTGCGTTCGTCAAAGTGGTGGTGGTCTTGATCTGGTGACGCCGGGTTAAGGTTAGGGTCCGCAGTACCCACACCGCTGGAAACCATTCTCCTCGCGGCAATGAGCTTTATAGCGAGAACAGCGATGTATGTCTAGATATGATATAGCAGCATACTCTACTCGTAGTGCTTTGTGTCAGACGTGCGTAGTGGTGTTGGGCTCCTTAATCGACATCAACCCTAATCCTGAGAGAGTAATGTGTGTGTACACCTTTATTAATGTAATTACACAATAGCACATATAACCCTAACACACCCCAACACTAAACCCTAACCCTAACCCTAACCCTAACCCTAACCCAAACCCTAACCCTAAATCCTAACCCAAACCCTAACCCTAACTTTAACCAAAAAAAACAATGGAAACAGTACGCCCCATCACTCTGAGATGAAGACACGGGCTTGTCATTGTGCAGAAGGCGAGGTGACGGAAGAGGAAGCAGAGTATGACGAGGAAACAATAGTAAAGCTATCCTTACCCTATGCAATAGAAGTGGGGACATCCATCCAACCCAGCCTGATTCCTGGAGCTGGTTTCGGTCTGATAACTACGATCCCTCGAAAGGCTGGGGACTTGATTTGTACCTATCGAGGGAAGCGTCTAAGGACGAGAGATGCAATGAAAACGTCAGATAAACGGTACTTAATGAGGTTGGGACCTCAGAGCTACGTCGATGCCAAGTACTGCTTTCACAGTCCAGCGCGATATATCAACGACTGTCGAAATGAGAATGGCTACAATATAGAGATGTTAAAGGTTCCTGAAGAAGGTATTGCGCGAGTTGTTGCGACGAGAGACGTGAAAGCCGGAGATGAGCTCTATGCTAGGTACGGAAAATTTTATTGGCTTGGCAGTCATATTGTTGCAACTATTCTGAGTGATGGCGAACTAGTACCCCAGCGGGAACTGTCATGAAATGCATTCAGCATTGAATATATATATATATGTACATTCTTTCGAGGATGGCTGAGCACTTTCATTACGCATGTCAATCACCCTGCCAGCTTGAGTCGATGTATGCTGCAGGTCCTGGATAATGAAACAAAATGGAAAAGACGAACATGCAACAATGATGGTGTTTGTGTACTTCTATACATGTACAGATGACCCTGATGTTTGTATACTAGCACTTTAATGCATTAGCCATAATAACAACCATCATTCTCTGTGTTTTACGGTGGTAAGCGCCCATTGTCGAGTCAAGGTCAGGCCACAACGATGAGTCACTAAAACGACGGCACCACCCTCATGTATCGTACTTTTTTTCTATATTATATAGTCCGGGTCAATTCTTCCAACACGGAGTTAATACAAATCCACCTCGTACGAATCCGACTGTGCAACCGGGTACATCAAAACCACCCTTGCGTATGCTGTAGTGAATTCTTTCCTGAGAGTGGGGTGAGAGGTTATAACCCTAATCCTAACCCTAACCCTAGCCCTAACCTTAACCCTAACCCTAATATGAACCCTAACCCTAAACCTAACCCTAAACATAAACCCTAAATCTAGCCCTAAACATAAACCCTAAACCACCTAGCCCTAACCCTTTGCCTTAACTCTTAACCCTAACTCTAAAATACTGACCCTAACCCAATATCCCGAACTCTAACCCTATATGTGTCTAGTGAAGGGGGTATGGAGAATGGTGGCGAATTTAACTCCTCGAGGAGAAAATACCGGTCTCCGGCTCTTGAGTTGTCGTCTAGAGGTAATGATTGCATCTGGTATCTTGGTCTCATTTCATTTGTCCAATTTGATAATTTTGTTTTTTTTGGCTTTGGCCCAGTGAAAGAAGACGGAGGAATCGGTGTTGCGAATGGAGAAGGGAAGCTAGGGCTGGGCAGGATGTGCTCGGTTCCTTTTCCTTTTTCTCTGAATCAGTCATTGCGCTTGATAGTAGTGGGGAGTGTACTGTCACTGACATTTGTTGGAGTTCTATTTGTTTGGAGCATTCTGCGTGCCCTGGTTCGGCCATGCAGCAGGTTGTTTTCTTTTCTTCGCGTATTTGCCGTGTTCATAGAGCAGAGTAGTACGTGTAATTGGCAGACACAACCTGTTATCTAACCCAAAATACCCTCCCACCGCCCTATTCCAATCATATGGCACCCCTCATCATTCAGGAGGTTTTATAGATGTTGGATGGATGTTATCCAAGGCCAAGCAATTGAAATGCTTGTACTTCTGCTACCTCGTGCTACCGTCCACGTAACTGGGTTATCCCACCTTCCAGATGGGCTATTTCCGGCTGCCATGATTTCAAATCGGGTCATCTCAACGTGTAGAGGTAGAGAAGTGTGGGCTCTCATCCTCATATCTAGGGCTATAGGTACAAAGGAACGTATTCGGCTCGTTGGCTCCGAGTATCAGGGGCTACATGAATGCCTCATAGAGGAGGTTGTATATAGCATTTTCTCCCAATTCCATTTCTGGGCTCCTCACACCAATGTAGGGAAGGTGATTTCTGAGGGACCTAGCAATGTTCACGCACCAGAAAGAAATGGGTATCCAGTCAGCAGCGGTGGCACTGTAGATTATCATCCTCCGCTTTTTATTCATTTTCCTGAGGGAGGATTTGACATCTCTGTATGCAGTGATGACAGCTTAAAACGGAGTGGGATGCGCCCTGTGATGAAGCACCTCCTTGTTCCACACGTGCAGACGATTTCAGCATGCATGAAAGCACTTGGCGGCAGTAAAGGATCACCTGCTATATATGATGTAACACTCGTGGAACCAAATGCACCACCTCTTCACAAGCCATTCTCGTGGTTTGAAGCCCTATGCGTTGCACTGTCCTGCCCATTAGATCTCCACGCGCATGTTAATTGCTATTCTTTGACTGCAGTCCTGGATAATTCACATTGGCTAGAGAACAAATGGGAAGAGAAGGACAAGATTATTGCTTACTTTAGGAGGCACAACCGTTTCCCGGATATTAATTCGATAACGGGCGCTCCTTATATCCCCTCACTGCCTGCCACCATCGGTGCACCACCCTGCAAAAGTATTGTACTTGACACAGGCACCTGGCAGTTCTGTGGGAATATTCTGTCTACCATCCTACTTGTGTTTATCTCCCTGGCCGCTCCTTTGCTCTTCCTACTTTTTCTTCCCGTTGCATTGCCCGTGTGTGTACTGGAGTATGTCAGCGGTTTCATGTTCTCGAGTTGGGTGATTCCGGGGTGAAAAGGCGGAAATGTATTACTAGTTTTGATCATCATTGTGCGGTGGTGCTGCCATGTCACAAGGTAATAATGTTGTTGTACATTCTTTAAGTGTATTTGTCTCTCTTGTCATCGTGTGCTGCTTGGTGGATAATTAACCACCCACCCTGACAGTGTTAATGCGCTCATCATCCAGTGTTGGATCTCTAAGGTAGAAGCAGCCAGTGGTGAAGGTTTTGAGATCCGCATTCCCGAAGAGTGCATTAGATAGGCAGTTGCCCTAACCTTTCAGTCCTGAACTAAATACCTGGTACAATATTGGATAATTATGCCATTCCAGGCTTCAACGATACTACTTGCAAGGCACTGCACCCCCAAAGGGCATATCGGAGGAGGAGGTACAAGAATTTTATATTTACCATGTTAGGGTTAGGGTTATTTCATATCACTCCCTATCCCCAATTGGCCTGGCCGCCAACCTAATAGCACACGCATATTTCAATTTTCTCCTCTGCTGCAGACCTTTGAATTCACAGCATATCCAAGGCACACAGAGAGTTCGAAGAGCCGTTTGTGGCACATGCCACATTTCTGAAGACGACACGTTCCGTAAGTACAGATTCAAGTTACAATTGCGTGTCATTGCCTCACTGTGGATAAATGTGTGGATTTACTACTGGGAAGTTAGCTAGTTGAAAATCATGCGTACTACTCAACCATGAGTTACAGGATGCAAAGTGCGCATGTGTGGTGCTTGAGAATACTCGAAATGGCTGACCGCTTCCTTGAGATGGGGAGAGTGATATATAATAACAACAAGGTATGAGAGAGGGAAAATCTTATGCACGATGAACTGAGGGCAAGGGAGCGTCGCGTGATATTCGGTTCATTTCGATCGATGTACTAGTCAGCCCGAAGCTTAGCAGTGCTGCTTCAGTAAGCAATGGAGATACGCAGCAACAATGGCAGACTATTTTTCCATTTATATAAATGTGCAACCAGCCTTCTCAAACTCATCAGCAGACTTTAACAGAGCCGTTTGACGCTCCTTTGGACCAGAAAACCGTTCGATTCGACCGCGGGATGGTAGCAACCACAGGAAATCCTGGAGTGTCGAGAAAGATGGGGGCAGCAGCATCAGAGTGGCTGGCTGTGTGGTATTAACAGACATGCCAAACTAAGAGGATGATGACTGGAGGCCTCATCACGTGCGTGCCAACCATTCATTACCTGTTCAGCCATGTAGCGCATGAATATGGCTTGACGTTTAATGCCAACCTGATTTTCTCTGCTCCATCCATCTAGCCTCTTCAATCTCCTTGAGTAACCAACTAAACGACCAGAGAACAGTGCTCCAGGAGAGTGCGGGGCATGCTGCGGTCTGCACCATCACAGATTGTGAAGTAGTTTGGATAATAAATAGCGTGAGTTGTTCCGTTTATGGTGGGGAGTCAGGCCCGTCGGTCCGTATAGTAAAAAAACAAGAGTCACAATGGTGTTACAGTAGACTGACTACCACCTACCTGTACAATATTGATATCGACCCAGGGGAAAATCCTGGCGAAAAGAGCAGCTGCAAACCGGGCAAAATGTTCGTCGTTTGATTCATCATCGTGGCGGTATCAATTCCTATGCTGGCTGATGAGTGGTCTCTGGGAACATCCCATGGACCATAGTCATCTACTAAGTACATCTTCTCTTTTTGCGAATGTACCCCCGGGCGAACATCCATGTGGTGCTGAGAAAGATGGAGGATCAGTCAGTTCGTATTTCAATTTTACGTGCAGGAATTAGAAGAAGTTAACTAATGGTGGTGACTGATGCGCAAGCCTAAGCCTCTACCCATCGCTTGGTGCTGGCTGCGTGCATACAGGTGTTGCGTGCGGCGTTGATGAGGACCAAATATCAAACTATATGATGAAATATAAATTGTATGCGTATGTCTCAAAATCCTTAAGCCTAGCAATTAAAAATAACCACCATACCATAACACGAAGCATTGCTGGAAATTCTTCAAGCCAGGGTTCAATGTATTCTGCCACCTAGTATATCACAGACACAGATTTTACACAAGGAACATGAATATTAGACAATGCTCTTTAGGCAACACGTTGTTTAGGCAGGCAGGCAATAAGAAGCATTATATAAACCACCCTATGCTATGATCCTATCCTTTCCTCATCAAACTGAAGTATGACATGAGTTGGTGGCCCTCCCACAATAGCTATAATGCGGTTGGCCAATCGTAAAGAATATCGCGGTACATTGACCATTACCGCCCCCCCTCCGTCAGATTGTGGCAGCACAATCAAGTACGGTGTCGTCCCGCCACCAGCCTTCGTGTGGAAACCCAAGTGGTAAACCCCTAATATGGCAGTCTCTTTGTCAGTCGTCAAAAACGGAACACAAGTTATTCTTCTGAATGAATGACAGCTAATCATTCATTCAGAAGAAACACCACCACGGGGACTGGAAACTAACTGAGCATTCAAAACTAAAGCTGCGACTTGTGAGACTACTCCCCTCAGGGACACATAAGTATGTAATAGCAGCTACAATGGTCCACCCTCCTCCCTAGCTATACCAACGACAAGCTAATTGCGCTTGCTTACACGGACGGACTGTGCATATCGCGGTATGCAGATACCCTTGCCTGGAAGTTCATTCTCATCAACGGTTGCTGGGTAGGCCTCATTCAAAACCTTGAATATGAACAATGATTAATAAACTAGGGGCATTTTTTCTAGATTGGTTATGGTAAAACAATCAAACTTGCCTTTTTGACATTGGGTTCTCCCTTCAACATTCGAATAGAGCCCCCAGGACAAGTGATCATAGCCTTAAGAGCAAGATTCTGTGCACATTGAAGGGGCATTTGCATATTCAGTTGAATATATATATATATATATATATATATATGCATCAAACTGGTTGGAAACTAACTTGCTCACAAGGGTTGGTAGGTCGTTCCTTAACAATGGATCCCAATCCATAACGGACGAATGTCTTAGGTGCAATCCATCGACAGGCATCTAGAAAGTGCATGAGAAATGGACAATGAATAAGCATGAGTAGAGTGCATTCAACTTTCCAAGCAGAGCAACATAGTGCATTTCAAGCACACGGACATAAGTAGTTGAATATAATTATCTATCAGTAATCCTAACCCTAATGCTATAGGAATGGCATTATATACCGCAATCCATGCAGCTCTCATCTACAAATAGGTTTCCATCAGCATTTCCACGCCTTCGTTTCTTGAACTCGAGGGCCATCTGAAGGCATTGAGCACCTCCACTGTATCGCCCAACTCCATTCTGCCATGCTGCATCTCTAAGAGGATTAAGTCCGAATCCCTTGACCCCCAATCTCAGTAGATCAAGCTGCTGCACCGCGAAGGTCATGCACCACAACACCAATCGCCTGAAGTAATGAACCCTAAAACTCCCCATATCCTTCAAAGTAGTACGATGTGGCCACCGGGTAAGACAGAAATACTGCTGCTACTTCATTTACCTGCCCCTGCTCCAACCTATAGCCTTGACCATAGCCTCATACAGTAGATTGATCATAAACCACCACCTCAGATAGTCGACCCTACAGCCTTTGCCGTCAATCTCATATCACGAACTCACCCTTCTTTTAAATCTCTTTCTATACATGCCTCATGCACTACTTCTGGTATTTCCGTTCTTCATATAGTTCCCGATGTTACGACTAATGCTCCTTGCTGGTTCTGCCAGACCCATTGCTTCTTAAAGCTACAGCGCATTGATTATGACACTGAAATTGTGAGTACCAAAACAAAGCCACGTATGCTCAAGATGTAGGACTAAAGCTGGGATTTTAAAGACATTTCACGGCTGTTCAGAAGAGGTTAGGGTTAGGGTTAGGGTTAGGGTTCGGGTTCGGGTTCGGGTTCGG
>PJEL010004775.1_pt1 | contig 11072 bp, 11 predicted proteins | sample 1853271 | NCBI WGS metagenome assembly PJEL01 (sample SAMN08108733, study PRJNA415343) | Invertebrate metagenome, whole genome shotgun sequencing project. | host: Globobulimina | place: Sweden: Gullmar Fjord | collected 2015-08 | reverse complement strand
AGAACAGGTACTCCTCGTCGTAGATTCTCCAGAAAGAAGAGAAGGAGAGGAACCCGCGGACTTTGCCAAGCGATCACAGCTTGAACGTCTCCTGGCCCTCAACCCCAACTACTACACAGAGTAGTAGTCATCCCCATGTTTTTGCTCTATGATTGTCCTACGCTGTAAGAAACACACACACGTTCTCTCTAGACGAGTACAGAGTACCGTATCAATATCGATATCGTGCCGTGTAGATGTGCGGTGCTCATCCTGTCTCACACACATAGTGTGATGGCCATGCCACTAATAAAAAAACTGCCGCGCATCGCCTGTTCAAATTCCCCGCAACGCCACGCCTGTAGCCACTTTCCATTCGCTATTGGAGATTCAATTTCCTCATAGTATGATTCTATTAGTTTAATTGCGATAGTACGTTGCAACCAGTTCATATATAGTTGCGTTTGAGAAGGAGTCGATTGTCAACCGGGACTGAACATCACGATGAGCAAGCGAGCGGCTTTTGACGATATCACGAACCATAGGTTGGATACCACAACCGTAAAAAATGTACGTGCTGTTCAGAATCCTGTTCTTTGTAGATTGTCGGCTGTATTTTGAATTGTTGTCGCGCCTGCTGCATTGTGAGCGGGAAAATGCACTCTTCTGTTTTGGCTGGAATCTGACTCGGTTGTTTGGATGCAGATTGTTCTGGTGAATCCTCCAGAGTCTAAAGGAACGGCAAGGGATGTCGATTCTCAGGTTTCAAAAACAGATATCGCGCCTCGTAATCGAGGGCCACGTCGCCCGTCCCCTGGGTCGGGAAATCAGCGTCCATGGGTGAATATAGATTGTGATTTGAACGATGTGGGGTGCTGTGCGGAATATGCGGAGGAAATTTACGAGAATTTGAGGTTGAGCGAGCGTCGGAGGCGACCAGGGACGACCTATATGGAGTCGGTGCAGACTGATATAAATCCTGCGATGCGTTCGATTTTGGTGGATTGGTTGGTGGAAGTAGGTTTGGAGTATAGGCTTTCGTCTGATACATTGTTCATGTCAGTTGCCTTGTTAGATCGCTTCTTGTCTCTCTTGGATATCAGACGCAACAAGTTGCAGCTGGTGGGGATCACAGCCATGCTGGTGTCATCCAAATACGAGGAGATTTATGCGCCTCAGGTGGACGAGTTTTGCTTTATTACGGATAGTACCTATACACGAGATGAAGTTCTTTCCATGGAGAAGGAATTGCTGAAATTGTTGGAGTTTGATCTGACGCAGCCAACAGTCAAGACGTTTTTGAGACGATACATCAAAGCGGCGAGTGCAGAGATTTCTCTGGATGTTGTCTTTGAATTCCTGGTATCGTACTTGGCGGAGCTGAGTTTGATGGATTATAATTTGCTCAAGTTTTTGCCATCGCACATTGCAGCATCGTGCATTTTGCTGGGATTGTTTTTGCTTGGAAAGCCCCGTTGGTCGGGCACCTTGTCCCATTATACATCATATACGCCAAAGGAGCTGAAGCAGTGCGTTCAAATGATCCATAATTTGTTTATCAGCTCAAAGACATCTGCGCTGCCAGCATCACGAGAGAAGTATGCGTCATCAAAGTATGGGTCAGTGAGTTGCCTTCGAGCACCAGAGACCCTCCCAGACTGGCTGTTCCAGTAGTAGCAATAGGGGCTTGGTTTTTATTTGTATATATTACACTACATGCTATCTGTAGTAGTTGATACAGGATATCATCAATACAATCAATCAATTGTGTAACTTGAAAACACAAGAACAAAGCAAAAAAACAGGAAATCAATGTTTTCATCATCATCATCATCATCATCATCATCAGTCTTTGAACTTCAATTCAGCGGTAGGATTCCGAGATACTGGGGTGGTCTGTGGCGTAAAACTCAGTGCACGAGGTCCTGTGCTATTGGCAGAACTTGGTGCATCTCTTTCGACTACATTTCTCTGCCCCCTCTTGAGATGCGCCATGACGCCGGCCAACGCAGTGACTGCCTTTCGTCTCTTTGGCTTTCTAGCTTCAGGCAAACAGTCATCAGCAGTAGCCATTGTCGGTGTCGCATAGTTGAAATGAAATCGTACGGCTTCTCGCAACTGCAGCACAAAAACATGCCACACTAGTAGTGTCGTCTCTCCGTGCACCAAAGAGTAGGAACATTATCACGTACCGTATTTCTCAAATCTTTACACACTCGAAACAGTGGCTTGATCTCCTCGTGAGTCAGATGATATACAACTTTCAACTGCACTCCACATGAAAAGAATACATCAGAGCCCTGTATACACACTGCATATGAATACCACATGCACGTACCAAGACATCTTCTGGAAGCGATAACAACCCAGTTGGGTCATTTGGACGACATCTATATGGCGTCGCAACGTCCTCATGGCGCTTCTTCTTCTGCAGAAACAGTTCCCTCTGCTGGAACAGTTCTGGCAACGTCGGTGTTCCCAACAAGGAGGGCTTATTCAGCAACGAATGTCCACGCTTCCTGCTTTCCATCATTTTCTTATGAACACCATTCCCTTTTGGCATCGTATGGGACCCAGAGGTCTGTGATCCTCGCAGACCAACCGTTCTCATGAGATGCCGCGAATGGAGCAAATCGTGTAGATACCCAGGAGGCACTGCTTTCTTCTGTCTCATTGGCTTGAAACGATCGCCATCTTTTTTCATCTTTCTATGGTGCCGATACAGCCGTGTCTATGCGTGTGAAACAAATGTGTTGATCCAAAACCACCGAGTTGGCAATCCTCGCGGCGGGAGGATGGGTACAATCGCTTTAATATCTTTAGATGGACACGTGGGTGGTATTAAATTAATTTAAATTTAAAATAGTGCGCTGGCGGGGTCCTAGACGTCTTTGTGACAGATGTTGGAAATTTGAATTTTCAACGCCCATCGATTTGCTACATAGCAGTGACTGGCTCCTGCTATAGCAGTAGCTACTGCTACTACTACTACTACTACTACTACAATGCCTGTGTTACAATGCATCCATGGCGTCATCAGACGGCTGGTGGGTTTCATCCTCGGTGGGTTCTGCGATTTTACTCTCATCAGCCTTGACTGATGGCTGTTCTTCCATCTCAGGCTGCGTGGGGTTGTCATTTTCTTCTTGGCTTGTGTCGACATCAATGGCGTCTGCCTTGGGTGTTGCAGTACGAGTACTCTCAAGAGGTGCATTGTGGGAATCTTCTCGCACGATGAAATCTTCGTCCATGTCGACATTCTCCTCTGATGGGGTGTTGGCATCCTCATGTGCGTCTGTGGTTTCTGGAGCTTTGAAGTATCCATCAATATGAGCATGCTTCTTCACAGGGCGAGTATCTTTTGTCGCGTCGATTGAGTCTTTCACCACAGGTGCACCTTCCTCCTCCTCCTCTTCTTCCTCCTCTTCCTCTGGTTCATTGACATGGCACAGTTCCATGACTCTCTCTGAGGGGTTCCATGCACCAAAACTACCGCTTGCTAATGGACCCTGTATTGTACACATACATGAGTGAGATCAACAACGGTTCGCTCTTGTATTCAACCAATCAAACTCAACGTACCGGATTCAAACAATGGCACGTGTCAAACACGCATTCAGCTGCTGGCTCCGAATCTGCTAAAATCAATCCATGAGGGTTTGGATAAATATACAAGGAATGATCCCATTCCCATATAATAGGCTGGTAATCCAAGGGTACAGGGCAGAGGTGAGACTCTTGTATGACAGTGCTGCATGTTTGATCAAAGAAAAAGGCAGTATGCCTCATATAGTCGTCTCCATCCTCGCTGAACGATGGCATCGGCGGCGGTAAAATAGAAAGCCCCCGTAACAATTGCTGCAAGTTTGATCTGAAGAATATGAGATCGGATCCCCTGTATCGCATCCGTAGTGGATTGCTTGCAAGGGTTGCCTTGGGGACATGCTGCAGTAAACCTTGTGCAACTGATGTAGGAATGCCACGTTGGGGCAGCATATTCCCAATGCCAATATCATGTGGTCCTGGGACAAGAATAATATCAGAGTTTGACAGTATAGATGGATGCTTCGCTATCAATCGCCCGAGCATGGTGAAGTTGTCTTTAATCTTGGAGAGTGATGACCGAGGGCCATTGGCATTTGTTTTCTGGAAATTGCCCATCAATACGAACGCGGTTGGCATCGTCGCTTCGGGAAGTGAGTATCCTTGGAATATTGCATCGAGATTCTCCAATACCTTGGGATCATCCAGGTGCACATCGGACAAGAAGACAATCCGATCGCCATCATCTTCTTCTTCACTCTTCTCAGGTTCATACCCTGGACGAGACGCACCAAAAAGATCGTGTCCCTGAAGCGCCTCAATGCTCTCTTCTCTAGACTCTGCTGGAGGCAACCCGAGCGCGATGGCTCGAAAATCTCCCCCCGGCATGAGCTCGCCCTCTGCAACAACCACACAATTCTCTGTGAACAACCCATCTGCTGTATTGCATACGGTCAAATCTATCGGCAATCGTGCTGACAAATCCTCAATATAATACTGCCCTTCCTCATGTTTCGTTAAGAATCCTATGACAAATTTACGTTCCCGTTCATGGCCAAGAAGAGACTTGAGCTCTGTCAGCTCTGCCACATCCCCCTGCTTGCTCAACCGACCCCATTTGGTAGGCCTAAACATGGCATTACGTTTCAATCGCTGCTGAATCATTAGAAACCTGTCTTCATACAGCTGAAATTTATTCTACACCATGACACACACATCACATCCATCAGCATCACAGTGCTCCGATCCATCCATTGCAAGTAATCATCACACCTTGATATCCCCCACAATACTTCTACCCTTGGTATTCATATGAAACATATGTCTGATTGGATCGTATTGAATCAATGGGACCTTAAATGCGTCGACAAGCTCGACATTTCCAGACAATGTCCCACAAGACTTGTCCAAAAACTCTTTCAAAAAACTCAGGGTCAACTTGCGATCCTCAGTCCCTATACAGACAACAAATATTCCTCATACATGCATATAATTGGTACTCTGGAGGCAATCAAAGCGAATCATCAACGCACGAGTCTCAATATCGTCCAACAACGACCCAAGCAATTCTTCCGAGTTACTGGGCATTTCCTGCATCCTTTCAGCCAGCAGTTTCAGAGCAGCAGATTCAGTTTGAATACCACTCGACTGAAACTGCTTTTGCAGCCATACTTTGGAGATTGTCATGATTCGTATCCCACCAAGTTCAGACGCCTGAATCCCTGATACCAGAGAGTGTATGCGCGTATAGTACTAATCTACTCTATTAAATACATGTATTATAAATATATAATGCCTAGAAACCTTGCATCAGGCGTTTACATCCGGATTGGCGGATGTGAAAATTTGAAATCCAACCGCCCTTGGAATTCTCCTCCTCTCCCTGCCTGAGGGATGAAGACTATAGTATTTTTATCAGACTCGCTACCCATTCCACGACAGTGTAAATGCCCTCGTGTCACAAAGTGTCTTCAGAGGATGAAAGAGAGGTAGATAGGATTCATTGGATTGCTCGCGGAGCATATTCCAATCCACAAACTCCCAATCAGAATGCTTGTCTGGTTCCCGAGTCTTTGCTTGTGCGTCAGGAGGAACAGGGCAGGACATGAACACGGTTATATAGTGAGTGGATGCGTCAAATACTGTATTGACAGTATACTCGAACGTAAACTTAGTTTCAGGGATGATAATACCAGTCTCCTCCTCCAGTTCTCTGGCAGCGGTGCGTTCGAAGGATTCACCAAATTCAAGCTTCCCTCCAGGCAGAGCCCAGGCATGTCGGCCCACCTTGCCTTTTCTGCATTCCAGCATCGCACACATACGGTATGGAATCGATTAAAAACACTCATAATAATCCGTAACATTGCTCAGACCTTTTGCTCACAAGCACCTGGATGGCATCAGAATCCAGGGGGTTTCTCTTGCACACCAAGACTCCCACGCCAACTTTTGCCTCGTGCTCTTGTGCTACTGGCGGATGTGCACACCCATCCATCCATGAATATGTATTATTATTATTCGTATTGGGAATACGAGGAAGGCGTAGGAGAACAAGGTGCCAGGCATCATTAGAGCTCTGGGACGTACTGCATCTCATACACGAGTCTGACCAGATCCTCGGTAGCATGGCAGCAGCATCTCTCTGCGACATCCTTGATCGATTCATCGGTATGCCGCGTCTTTGCCAAAGGATCAGCACCTCTTCGAAGCAGAAGAGACAGGATTGTAGCATCCCCATACGCAACAGCCCAATGAATAGGCCTCATCCCAGCGTCCTCATCGACGCAGACAGCCTCCATGGATGCCCCATGGTCTATCAAAGCCTCAAGAATTACGGCATTCCCTCTGGCAATGGCCGCTGGCAAAAGATCGCTCGATATTACCCCTTGTATTGCATGAGGAGAATACTTTTCCTGAGGCAGACATGTCTCATGTATGGCGGTGAGCAGTCTCGAGACGATACCTGACGCATTTGACAGGACTGCCAGATCAAGTGGTTGGAACCCCGTCCTTGTCGACGCCATGAGCATCTCATTCGGGCCAAAGGACTCGACAAAATCCTCCTCATTCGGTATAATCCAATGCATGCGAGAGGTCATTGGTGAGCTACGCTGTGTAAGAACCGCCCGCCGGGCGGATGCATCAGCCATCTCATGTGACAGAAAGGCAAGCATGACATCCACGCAGTCCACGTGCCCAGCCATGGCTGCGATATGCAAAGGCGTCGACCCTGTCCGTGTTGTCATTGATACTACTGTTCCATTAATTTGATTCTTTGTACGAAGAATGTCGCGGAGAAGGGCCACGTCTCCACGATGACAGGCATAGTGAATAGGCTGCCACCCGTGATGGCCTGCACTGGTTCGCCGTCTCTTGGCATTCGGAACACTGTCCATTTTATATATTGGTATGTATGTTATTAATCAATCAATTAATAAGAGTGATTGGATTTGTAAAGTAAACGATGCGTCGTCTGTGATGCATTGGAATCCCATTGCATGAATGCATTCATGCACCCAGCACATGTCTATACAGGTGGTATCACCCACCATTGTACGTCTACCTGCGGAACCTAATGTAGATGGATACTTTCTATTACACAGACACACACACACACACACATATCATTGAGATGCACCAATTCTATGCCAACTATCCACGGCAATGGGAGCCTGTAAGAGATGATCTGGAATACCAAATGCATCACACAGGGCGAGTGCAACAGGCTCTGTCGACGACGACGCAAAATATAGACACAAATCATTAATTTGACTTCTAATCGCTGCGACTGACGTTCCTGGGAGCACTCCATGCTCCAAATATGTTGTCAGCCCAGCCTCAATGCGACACAGTCCATACAAGACACATAGTTTGATCAATGCATCCTTCCACACCGCAGGCACTGAACTCAACTCTTCCATGAATATGGTATATGTCGACGAGTCAACAGATGCCCAACCCAAAGCAACAACCCTATCCAAATTGCTCTCATAGGCACGAGACGCATTGCTCATTGATGATGCCAACTCTTGGACAAGGCCATGCGTGAGCATCTCACTCCTCCAGGTCAGCAATGCCTTGATGCATTCGAGTCCTAGATTTTCATGTCGAACAGATGATGAAAGAACAGGAGGCTGTCGACTCTTTTTCATCCCAGAATCAATCAGTGACTTTGCCACCTGTTGCATCATGACTGTGTTATCCCCCTCAAACGTCACATCGACATTCATATCATTCAACATTGGACCAATCTTGTTCACAGCAAGGAATCCCATGCCTCCACAGCATTCTCTACATTCTTGCAGTATCTGCACGCGGTGCCACGTCGCAGCTGCTTTCAACCCAGAAGACAGCACGTGCACAACCTTGGCATTCTTCTTCGCATCTCCACCCAAACCAATATATTTGCATTTCAATAGAGATACATGCATAGCATACGTTGTCGCTAATGCAGGAATCAACCGTCGCTGCTGTGTCACATACTGTATGATTGGGGTATTTCCAAACTGAGGACGAGCACAGGAATATCTCAATGCAATTGTCACACCACTCTTGCAGGCATCCACTGCAGCCTGAGCAATCAGCATTCTCCCTGTAGTAAGACCCGACACCATGGTTCCAAACCTTTGATTCGGATCTGCTATAGGAGAGGAATACCTGCCCTGTGAATCAACAGATGCATACCTATCCAACAGCGCATCCCGAGGTACCCGCACATGATCAAACCATATCTGCCCATTATCCACTCCATTCAATCCCTGTTTCGCCCCATTATCTTTAATCCTCACCCCAGGGAGAGTAATACCCTGATCATCCCTCAATCGAACAATAAATACGTGAGGCCCCTGCCATGTCTGGTCAATCGTCAATTGAGCAAATACGGCACAAATCTTCGCCGTCGACCCAGCACCTCCAATCCAAAACTTGGAAGCTTCATTACTAGGCGTATGAATCACAAACATCCCGCTCGCCCTGTCATACTCGGCCGTCGTTTCGATACCCATGACATTGGACCCATGTCCCAGTTCCGTCATACCGAAACACCCCGGAAGCTCCAACGTATCCATCTTTGGCAAAAACTCTTTATGATGCTTCTCTGTCCCCAATTTCACGATTGTCCCTCCACACAATGTGAAATGAACCCCACTTTTGATTGCCATGGAATAATCACAAAACGACAGCGACTCCAATGCCGCCTGAAACTTTAACGGATCTTTGTCATACTCCATAACTGAAAAAAAACCCTGTCGAACAAATTTAACCACACGCTGCATCGTCAGCTCCCGAAACCCTTCCAAACTCTGCTGATAATTTGGCATGTACAAGGGATCGTTCAAAAAGTCGAAAATAGCCTCTCGTAACTCTCGATTATCCCTCACCAACCATTCATATAGTGTATCATAGGCAACAATACGCCCCTGACTGTGCGATTGCGTTGCCATACCCGCAAGGACATTGTTCCGCGTTACATGACCCGCGAGAACCGCCAACCTCCGTCTCTTTTCTGCATCTGTATTCGTATCCATTCCGATACAGGTGTAGTACTTTCTTGGGAATTCCGTGTTGTGTAAAAACCCTACAAGCACTGTATCCTCCTTTTTTTGTCTTTTTCATCTGACGGGACCTCAGCATCCACGGATTGCAATCCGCCATTAATGGCCAATTGGCCAATCGACATGTCGTGTACACGTGGCTCAGGTCATTCCGTAAATAGATTCATAAATAATAAAGTTAGGTGCAATACAATGCTACATCTGTCATCCATCCTGCAACTCAGAATACCATGCATAGTAATTGATAACATATGAGATTATCAGTATGGAGTATAGAGGCGGATATCAAGAGTTGGTCGCATGCACATGCATGAGTAACATGTAGACAGACATTGATTCTCGAGTCTCGATGGAATTTCACATTATTCACGCATCCAAGGCTAATACTAATACTGATGATACGACTCGTAGTAGTCTTGGTGGTCGATTAGGTCGGGTGGTACGCAGTCTGGATAGTGGGGGAGAGCAGCGACTCGAGACTCCCTGTGTGATGGTGTATACGACACGTGGCTGCTCTCCTCATATGACATGGGACTCTCTGGAACGAGTTAGAGATGCGTGTGGAGGGCAGTTGTGGGCGGTGCAGGCGGATGTGTTGCATATTGCTGATGCACAGCAGGCAGAGGTGTTGGAGCTGTATATACAAGAGGGGAAACGGGGTCGTTCTTTTATGGGGTATCCAGACGATGCGATTCTTGTAGCTACGCCGAGGGATCCTTGTGTGTACGAATATATAGGTGCTGTGAAGAATTCGACTGATGATGGGGCATCGATTGTGACCATGGGGGGAGCAACAATGCTGCGTCCTGAAGAGTACATGAGATTGGCTGGGTATATTGAGGCGGATATTGTAATTGGGTTGGGAGATGAGGTTGTGTCGGATTCGAAAGCATCTCGTGTGGCGGCGTCCTCAAAGAGGACCAAGGCATGGATGGACAGAATACTGCAGCATAGAGGGTCGAAGAAAAGGCCATTTCTCGTGTGTCCTATTGTAGGTGGACGTGATGTGAAGAGTAGAAGAGATGCATTAGAATATATACGGCCGTGTGTCGCTGCATCTGATGGGGTGTATATATCAGGATTGGGGACTGGAGAATCATTCAGTGAGCGTCAAGAGATCCTCAGTTCAATCATTGATACGGTGCCAGGAGAGAAGATTAGGATAGCATCGGGGATATCACATCCAGGGGATATGTTGCACGCTATCGCCTGTGGGGTGGATATGTTTGATACTGCGTACGTACATATGGTGACACGGGCAGGGTATGCATTGAACTTTCCTCTCCAGTTGCACGACTTGAAGAATGACAAGGAGCGCCATCGAGACGATATGACTAAATTGAATATATGGTCGCCAGAAATGAAACGGAATGCGTCACCGCTCGTGCAGCATTGCCCATGTGATACATGCCGGCACCACACCAGGTCATACCTTCATCATTTGTTTGTCACCCATGAGATGACTGGTCAGGTTCTACTCGAGCATCATAATACCTTGTATATTCAAGAATTTCTCAGATATGTACGCGATGCTATCCGACATGATACATTTTCAGACTACCTGGATGCTTGGAAGGAGTACATGATGAGTACACACTGATGGTGATGATGATGTATCACCATGTATACGAGCATGCGCTATTACATACATGATCATTATATTAAAATGACACTGATTAGTATTCTCAACAGGAAGAAAAAGAGAGTTTTCGATCGAAGGAGAAGGAGAGGAAAAAAAAAAATAAACAAATTGGAAGGCCACAAAAAAAAAGTGCTACTTTATTATTATTATTTCCCCTGCTTGAATACATCGTTCCGCATCCCCCTTGTCATCTCCTCCTTGAATACTGTAAAGAAATCCGAGGACTTCTCAGCAAAACCCTCCTTATGTTCCAAGCCCTTTTTAGAGACATCTGAGAAGAGTGCATTGGACATGACAGCAAACCTCTGAAACACCTTGCTATTGGCCAGAGTATCCACCAAGACCTTGAAAGGCCT
>PJEL010004774.1_pt1 | contig 11075 bp, 11 predicted proteins | sample 1853271 | NCBI WGS metagenome assembly PJEL01 (sample SAMN08108733, study PRJNA415343) | Invertebrate metagenome, whole genome shotgun sequencing project. | host: Globobulimina | place: Sweden: Gullmar Fjord | collected 2015-08 | reverse complement strand
GTTTAAATTAAATTAAAGGGGGGGGGGGGGGGGTAGGGTCAGATGGAATGATGAGCTGCTTAATCACGTAGAAAGCAAACCAAATCATCAATCTCATCGAACTCCACAATAATTGAAAAAAATACCAAAAAAATCCTTTACCTCCACCACCATAATGCAAACTAGTATGTGATCCTCACTCGACTAACTTACTACTGGCTATTATTACCTGGTTCCCAACTCATTTGTGAATCGTTCACCAGATTTTGTCACAAGGATTCCACCCTTAGGGGATCAGGTTAGTGCTACATCAATGCCTACGGGGGCACAATATCTGCTTCAAACTTCCAAAACAGAAGGAATACCAGGCAACAGCAGTTTGTACTGATACGGATCAAAGGAGCATGTTGATGGTTGTACCGTACCTCCCCCCTCATGGCCTCAGGGCCCAAGAATTTTGTATAGTGAGAGGGTTGGAAGGGTCAACCAGGCCAGTTGGGTGAACCTAACCCTGAAGTGTTAAAAATAGGAGAGTTAAATATTTAAGGCAGAGATCATCATCTCATGCCTGTATCTGATCCATATGTAAAAGTTTGGCTCCAAGTGCTCGTGCAATTCTCACTCCATCTCCAGTAGCCTGAGGGCCACTCGTTGTCGGCAGGGATAGCTTTTCCGGAGCAAATTCATGCTGAGGTTACAGTGGTGGAGGCACGACAATGAAAAGTGGTGTTATGGTTCATAAACTTAGTAGTTGAAGAGGCAAAGCAACTTCTAACTCAATTTTTTAGAGTTGTTACCAACAGGGACCCTTTAGAGCGGTCGTATGCAAACCCGCCAGAGGCAAATACCTATCCCAGAGGGTGTGATGAAGTGTGAATGTTCAGCTATTGGAGATGGGGGTCAAGCTCAACAACAAAAGAATTCCGTAGCATTTGGATTTTTTACTTTTTACCCAAGTCAGAAAATTCTAGAAAATTCTAGAAAATTCTCTTCCAACTAGAGGCACGACAAGTCTGTCCTAAGGTTGTGTACTATCATACATACCACTGCAGGTGCCCTCAGCTTGACATCTTGCATTCGTCCCTCTTTCTCTATCTCATAAACAACTTCCCACTCTGAACCTAGAGCATTGGTGGCAGACAAGAGAGTCAGTCATTTAGCTGGATATACTACTACTGCATGAAAAAAGGCAAGTGTACTACCAAATTGCACAGTGTAGTAGTGAGTCAGTAGTTCTCTCATTGAAAGACTCGATACATCATACCACGGTCTTAACGTCTTAACAACTAGTGTATACATGGGTCCATCGGGTCCATCAGTTTCCTCCACCACCCCTCACCTTTTTGCTGAAGTTCTTTTACAGTGGCTTTTGTAATAACACGTAAACGATCAGATGCATGATCTTGTATCCACTTCTGAATGGCTTCACAAGGCGGGAGGCTATGTGGTAAGTCTCTCGTGGCTAGTTTCAGAGTAACCACCACCATGCTCTTTTACCCATCATAATTGTAAACCCCACTGGGACTGGTCTCCCAGTTTTTGCATCCGGTGGGAACCGATGTGTCCTACGAGCCGAATGACCACCTAAAGTCGGGAAAGTAAGTAAGTAACGATACGAAACGACAACATTGCAGCAGTTTAGGGTGGTGGTGAAAGCCTAACAGCACCAAAATTGTTCAAAGGTGTTATGCTGAACCCTAAAGCGAATGAACGAGAAACAACCCTACCTAATTGGGTTATCACAGAGAGATTAAGTGCAAACTTCTCTGTCAACCACTGCACTGCCTCTCCACTGTGTCCCACAAGCAAAGAAACTAGTTCCTGACAGAGTGAACACACGATGAAAATATGGGAAATAATACAATTCTGTTTGGGTTGGAACCAAATGCGTCCAAATGCGTTCAAACCGCCGCCGAACACAGTCACACGATAATGTTGGTATATTCAAAGCATCAGATGGTTAGTTACTTACCTCATTGCCATGGCCCGACTTTATGGTATCATCAAAGAAGAGCTGGAGGAGTGGTTCAAGGCAATGTTTAAATTTAAATTTAAACCAAAAAATGGAGCAGAGAGGTGACTTCATTCTTCAAGTTGTCATGCGTAGTTAGTGTGATGGCGTTTTCATCAGCTTGAACGAACGCCTTGCACTCCACAGTACAAAAATAATAACAGAGCAACCAACACTAACAGAAATGCATAGGCAGGCTGGCTCTTAGGGTTAGGGTTAATCAGCACATCTGGCTTCGTAGCTTCTGTATATATCTAAAAATGGGACCTGACCTCATTTGTGTCTTTAATACTTTTCTCTTTCTGCATATTGGAAAGTCCATTGATTCCGGAAGTTGCCTTTCAAATAAAGTTTAGGTTATGAAACAGGCACCAAATCATCAAATCATCACCAACGAGGCGGTATAAATGCACTATTACTACTATGTTTTACTTTCGCGGAATTTCCACCCAATCTGGGCTCTTTCTCAAAGAGCGTCACATATGCACCATTTTCACATGCTTCAATAGCTGTGACGATGTATTCCATACAAGTCAGTCACAGCACCAAATAGCAGCAGAGTCAGAAGAAATGAAAGAAACGGAGAGAGAGAGAGAGAGAGAGAGAAAGAGAGATTTCGAGTTAGATACACCCACACCCACACACATATATATGCGTGCTACGTCTTGGGTAGGCAGCAAGGACCCGAAATGCTCAGTTAAAACGTTCTAAATTTATACAAACATTCAAACAATGAGCGCAATACAATCACCATTCTTACCAGCTGACAAGCCAGCCAGTCCACCTCCGATAACTACCACATTATTCTCTGAAGAGTATATACACATAGATAGTAATATATTGATATTAGCAGCAGGGAAGCATAAGCAAACAACCAATTATAGAGTGGGTAAACAACAACCGCAACGAAACACCACCGCCCGCCAACTCCTCTCTTACATCTCTTCACGGCAAACCAAAATAAAGAGGACATGACATCCATTGCCACGTGTGTATGCATGATTGATACCTATTATGTTACAGTGTCGTCACCCGGGTTAAGCTACTAAACCTAATTGCAAGAGTGCTTCTTCTTAAACATTGAAACCAACCCTATAATGCCAAGCCCAAGCCAAATATACTGTGCCGCCTTTTAGGGTGCTACGCACATTCATTCATGACAGTCTTTAATATTACTCTCTTATTATTCTTCCCAACCGCCACTATACGCCGCCACCATGCTACATATGGGTTACCCATAGCCGCAACAAGAAGCACACGCGATACCACCAGCACACAACATACCAACTATACAACCCCAACACCGCAACTCACACCGCTAATACGGAACAGTAAAACCTCTAGTCCCACCATCATCAGCAGTCACCCACCCTCACCTATTCTACTAACACGATAATCCAACCCTCTCTCTCTTACCCATTGGCTTCGAATGCAGGACCTCCTTCCCGGTAATAGCAGTTATCCAGGTAGCGGTGGAGTGCAACACGAATGCCAAAGTTATATGTCCGAACGTTCTCATACTTCCGTCGTCTCACGTGTTAGAATCAGAATCCCATTTATTATTTGTTGTTAAGATTTTGATGAATTCGCACAGTCCATCATTTCGAGTCTTTTTGCGAATAGGTGAGGTGAGGTGTGTTAAGGGGGGGTTAGGGTTAGACTTAGAAGGCAAGGCTTAGGGTTAGGGCTGTTCCTTGTTATTGGGTGTGTCATTCTTATGTTCTGGTGACGTGCCATCATGGAGGAGCTTAGGTCTCCATAGAAATATCTGTCCCCATGGTGATGTCTCATCGTTTTTGCGTTTTTGTGCTCGTACTGTCTGTTCGCAGAGCAGTTGGAGGATGGTATAGAGTCGTCTCTTATCTGGTGTTGTCACTGTGCCCCTGCACTCTCAGGTTTAGGGGTTTCACTGAAGGATGGCAGTTCAGATTGGTTGATTGAATAAGCTGGTGGTAGGGGGGTGTACCGCGTTCTTCAACTTGTGACCTGTGGTCATTCTGTGCTCTCCAGCGTATGTTAGTTAAAGAGAGAAGCAATATCAGATCCGCCGCCATTGGTCTGACTGATGAAGTAGTACGTGCGCCAGCTAGCTAGCTAGCTGCTGCTGGAAAGCCATGGGGTGGTGTCGGGATTGATTCAAGTCTCTCTCTCTCTCTCCTTTGTGTGGGACAGAGTGAAAGCACTTGTACTCGTTCTTTTGCTGCTCTCGTCCATGTGAATAGTTTTCTGCATCAAACAACAACTGAGGTATCATCAGTAGCGCTCTGCACTAGCACCATCAGTATCGTCAATCATCACAAGAACAGGAGAAGTCCCGCCAACGCAGCAGCCACTGTAAAGACACCGAGCTTGCTTGCTTCGCGTTTTCGCTCAATCTTTTGCACATTACAGTCGTCGTCCTCCTCAACTGTATAATGTCATCATCTGTCAGAATTGACTATTTCATGGGTTTGGCACTGGAGGAGGCAAATAAAGCATTAATGGAAGGGGAAGTGCCCGTGGGTTGCGTGTACGTCTCTCCAGAAAATGATGAACTCATATCCGTGGGGCACAACACAACGAGTGCGTCCCATAATGTCAGTTTTTGTAACAAGACAAGTATGTTTTGGTGTGATATGAGACGTTGTTTGATTGGGATGTGATGACTTTTGTCGCTGCTCCTCCTCTCGTTGATTGATGAACCGTGATTGTATTTATATAATCCTTTGGCACCTTACACCGTTGCCCTGTTTATAATACGCAATAGGCAACGAAACATGCTGAGCTGGTTGCCTTTGAGAAGGCAATGTTAAAGAGAGAAAATGGGGAGGAGTGTGTTGCAGGAGCAGATCTGTTTGTGACCTGTGAACCTTGTATTATGTGCGCATCTGCATTATCCATACTAAGAATAGGCCGTGTCTATTTCGGTTGCTACAATGACAAATTTGGTGGATGTGGTTCCATTCTAGAACTTTACAGCGGAAGGCAAGTTGCTGACTGATGACCCCTACAACGCACGTAGAATGATGATTTTCTATTTTGTAAGAGCCATACTAAATTGCTCGCTCCCGCTTTAGGCAACCACCGTCGTCCCACTCGTATCCATGTCAAGGGGGCCTTCGGAAGGAGGAGGCAATCGACCTTCTGCAGGAGTTTTACAAACAGACCAACACGAATGCCCCCAATCCTAGACGGCGTCAGCACCAAGCTGAGTGCAATGATGTAGTTTAGCCTTCTGCTATTGCCGGCCACCTCCACCACTCACCTAAGTGTATGTACATACTGTGAGTGTTTGTGTGCAAATTTTGAGATTTATTATGTTGCATGAGATGTTGGAGGCTGGAGTTACCATCGATACTCGATCCCTCCCGTTGTGTCATGACAACTGTGTGTTCAATGCAATGCTACTAGAACTCTTGTTAATATGAAACTCAAGTCATCACCAATAACACACAGCCACAATGTATCAGCAGTGGTACTCTATAAATGATAGTACAACAACTCAATGATGCGAATGCCAACAGAATATGATCACCTGAGTACTAATGGTGGTAACCCTAAAGGAATAACGTCAACTAGAGCAAAAATGATAACGATATGAATAACCCTAACCCCCCCCCACCGACCACCAAAGTGGGCATTACAAACATTCAAAATCGATAGCCACGTTGATTTCGATGAGGCCTACACCTAAACCCTAAGCCCTAACCTTAACCCTAAATCCTAAATCCTAAGCCCTAACCTTAACCCTAAGCCCTAACCTAAACCCTAACCCTAACCTTAACCCTAAACCCTAAGCCCTAACCTTAACCCTAACCTTAACCCTAAACTTAACCCTAATCCCACCACCACCGGTAGCGGTATTTGATGGCTATTAGATGCAGTAGGTAGTTGCCTGCCTGGCTAGTGAACAACCTTAACTTCAAAGGTTAGGTTGACATGAGACTTAGGGACAAAATGCTAACGGCTGTGGGTGTACATCCTATGGGCGATGACATCATAAGCAGTAACGGCAGCAGCAGCTCTACTAGTACTTACTCTACAGGTTTTGATTCTGACAGTGGTGCTGAGGTGACTACAACAACGACTACATCTACTGTTGAGATCGATGCGGGGTTCAAGGTAAGTGGGCAACGGGGGGTGTTCTGAGGCCGATGTTACTGGTGTTATTGCTTCACGAAATCGCAGTAATCGTACGTGTTTTGACGAGTCCTGCACCCCCCCCCCATGCAATCCTGGTGGACATATCCACAATCAAAAATTAGCGTGCTGTGCTGTCATTTTTACACTAATAGAATGATGGTATCATGGACCTTACTTCTGTCCCCAGCCCCAGCAGGTGGTGGTGGACAATGATTACTATTCCCACAACGAAGAGGCAGCTTCTTCTCGCATCTCCCGGCTGACCACTCTTCTATTTGTAGCTATAGCTCTCGAGACTGGAGTCCTGGCTCTGTTGGTGAGGAGTTATTGGCCAAACAAGGGTTCAACTTCTTTTATTTACTCTCCACCAGGAATCACCTGTTGCAGATATGATAATCGTTTTTACACTCATCACCCGGTTTCAGGACACTGTGTTCTGAGCGAAGACCTGCAGAAGGAGTGTAATTTTGTAGTACAGGCTCTCTCTGAGCTTTACATGAGAAGCCAGGGAGGCATGTGCAAGAGTGGAGCGTATTATGACCATAGCATAGTGATTTCATCCACAGATTACCCTCTTCTTGCAGATTTGCGCAAAATTGACAGTAACTGTCTTCCTAACTCTCTAACGGGGTATATTGGATTTGGGTCTAACGTTTCATTGAGCCCAACATCATATGCTAGACTTAAGAAATCAGTGTCATGGCCATGTTTACAAAAATCCATTCAACTAGCATTCTACTGCAGCGTAGCCGCGCTGGTGATTTTGCTTTTAGCTATATTTGTATTTGATGAGTGGCGGAGAAGGCGTATCGAGAAGGCTACCATTCAAACTAAGTTAATCAATGCTACGTACCAGGTAATAATATTCAGCTCAGCCATACCCATAATGATTACCTAGCAGATTATACTTATCAACACAAGTACCTATACATATGTTCTGTACAGACACTGGTTGAACATGCCAAGCACGCACCACTGGACCCCCTTCCAGTTGACATTTTGCAGGTAGGTAGAGATGGTGGGACACATCCCTTGCCCTTTTTTGTTGTCCTGTAATTGATTGTCTTATCACACACACAGCACAAGGTTCTCGATAGAACAATGTCTCACAACCACATGGCAGTGCATCATCGTAAGCACTCCATTAAGTTGGGTTGGGAAAAGGTGCATAGAGTTGTAGGTCTCAATGATCCAAGGGTTCGCATCCGCCGTTGCTCAGTACGTGGAAAGCCAAACACACTTTGTTGGGAGTGGGTTGACAGTGATACAAATATCACGTCACTGAGGGTAAGTTCCCATTCCAGTTTCCTTGCATAAAGTCGATACCCTGCAGTATTCTCATAGCCATGACAACTCTATAAGGTTTTTCAACCTCCACCTGCACCTCAGTCGGTGCTCAAGATGCTGTATGTAGCACTTCATCGGGTCCTGCGTCCTTGGATGGACGCAGTAGAAAAAAAGGTGGGGAAAAGAGCTCAGCATGATGCAGCATTGTAGAGGCCTCAGACATTCGTCAATCGCATGAAGTATTCTGCCGCATCGATGGAAAACAAACAACCATCTCGGCACCCCTGTGCTAGTTTATGCAGTCATCATAAGCGCCACTCTGCAACCATCATACTGAGCTCACTCACCTCAGCAGGGGTAACGAGGCCCACATTTATCATCTCACTGTGGTTTGGTGCCTCTGCCGATGCTGCTCAAAGTGCTACATGAACGTCCAGCGAGAGTGCTTGAATGGGGGAGCCACACAAAACGTGGTGGTGGTCAGTCAGACATGTTTATTTACCGAGGCAAATGATCAGCTGCATTGATTGGTGGATGGAAAAAATCGAGAGCCTTTACCACCTCTGTGTTGGACTTTTCAGTCATAATAGGGCCCACTCTGCCACCATACTCAGCAGCTCACCAGAATAGGTGGGGTCCATTTGGTTTTGTTGATCTTAGATATATAGCCCCGCAAGACAGAAATGAAAGGCACATTGCACCCCGGGGGCAGAAAGCAGCTAACTCATAAGCCCATATATATCGCGAGAGCATTTCTTTTCTCCCTGGCTTCTTCATCTCCTTGGTAGATATCATGTAGCAAGATATGTCTTGATTAATGCTAATACCATAGTCTAAGGCGTCTTAATATAATCTAAACAAGGAGAGATTGAATTACAGAGCGATGAATTTACAGATGAAAGGGGAGTCCTTCTACCTCTTGGAGGGGATATGGGATATGATGCTTGCCATTTCCCACGATCCAGACACGACAATTTAGATAACTTCTTCATGCAACCGATGGTGGTGGTGGCCACACATTTCACTAAAAACACCAATAATTTGTTGATATGGCGCTGCTGGTGCTGTTTCCATCGCCGTTGTCATTCTCCTTTTGCTTTAATAACATCCAAAGCCCAATCCCTACGTTCTTGGAGCTCACCTCATTACAATAACGACTCAGATAGCATTGGAGGATGTACCTTAGATAAAGAATGAGATGATAGTATTGGCATTAACCCTAACCCTAACGAATCTTGTACAGGGAGGAACACTCGCTCCACATTCAAACATAGGTGCACCTGTTGCTCATCATATTTGGTAATTTTATATTTCACTACTCCATCCCCTTTCACTGTAGCACCTCGAATCTTTGCTGTTGCATCAATGCAAGTGCTGAGAACGAGTGGGGCAGTGGTGATATGTCTCTCAATTTGTCAGGAGTTACAAGCCGGCTAGTCCAACATGATCTTTTAGGAGTTCATGCCGCTGGATATGGATAGTTGGTACATGAAGTTGGTGCGCAGTAACTACCCATCTGTTAGTGCAAATGACTTATGTACCTTGTCCTGTAGTCGCGAGGTTTCCCTGAGTCTACCACATTCTTAGTTGGAAGAACGCCGGCCTGCTTAGCCATGAGTTTGCACTATTGTGTGAATTACACATTCATGCACCCTCACAGATCAACGGAGTACCTCTAGTGGGTTGTGACCGACAACCCCATGACCCATCTCCAGTTACTTCAACAACAAACTAGGACTCCGCTGGAATCCATCGGCCCTCTAGTTTTCTTCAATTTCATTTTATAGGCATGCCGAATCATCAAGCGGAGCTTTTCTAGGCTCATGTCTTGTCCTATATTCCCGGAATTTCTGTATAGGGCTACCTTCATTTTTTCTAGTTCTGATACAAGCCTTTGAGTGACTTCCAGCTCAGGTACACTTTATCCAAGGTTCAACAATTGCCTTCTGAGTTCCTTCAGTTTGCAATAGAATGTGTCGGGCTGAGTGGAACTCAGCACCACCCAATTCATCGGCTTTTTCTAAGACATTTGTTAATTCAAAATGTTTGACGAGTGTTTCTCGACTGCCAAAATTCTGCTTCGTCCCTTATAGAATGCGTCTCTTGCAATGGATGCTTGTACACTCTCTTCCATACGTCCATAGAATACATTATAATTCTGGAAAGATTAGATTGCTGGAGTGCTGATTCACTTGGCTTGTATTCTTTAGTCGTTACTGTTTTCATGCCATCTTCAAAAGCATCACCTACTCCCAGGAGGTCCGAAGTAGCTTCCATGTCCAGCCACCACCTCGGCCATGAACCGTCCCATGAAATTATCATATTTCGAAAATCCACGTTCCCAACTTTCAACAACGTTATAATTATTTTTGTCAAGGTGCGCCAGCTTTATGAGATCGGTGAGGCCCCCGTCCGGCGCTTATTTATGTGATTAACGGTTGTGAGACCGATGTAAATGTGTGTCAATTTGCGCCAGCGCTTGACCTTGACGATATTGGTGCGATCCATATCCGGCACTTATGTGCTTCATTGTTGTGATCGGGGCAAGGAAGTGGTTATATAGCCTGATAGTTGGCGACAGTTGGGTGACAGTTGGGTGGCAGTTGGTGAAAGTCTGGCAGTCCATCTGTATTTTAACTAGACTGTCTGATAGTTCATTTGGGGTTTTCGTTGACAGTTGACACCTCTAGGCGTGGTTCAAAACGTAGCATCCTGTAACACAACCATCCAGATGTTGATGATATATTGGAGCATTAACCCCTTAACGAATCACCACATAGGAATGGTAGCACCTAACCCTAATCCTAACCCTAACCGTAACACCCTAACCCAAACCCTAAGCCGACAACCTGGAATCTCAATCAAAACCTACGGACACGCTAAACCCATAAGGTCAGTGGGAATGTACTCCTAATCCTAATCCTAAACCCCTAACCATATCCCTAACCCTAACTGTATGGAGAATTATTATATTTTAAGCCTCCCGTGCCAGGCCCCAAGCGACCGTCCAGTGACGGTCGCTTGGTATCCATAATTCCTAGCTACTCGGCCATCTGCAGGCCGATATTCAGGTCCCTCTGGTTTGTCGTCGCGGGCTGCTCACACGAACATCCTTTCCCACACTAACTGTAGTGTATTTCCACTGGGATCTCCTGCAACTTCTCAGGTAGTACCAGAGTTGCAGGGGGGGGGGGAAGAGTCATTGAGTGCTTCAGAAACAATTTCTTATTGCTTAGCTTCCTAGCTGTTTCACTCTGCCTTGACTCTATAGGGACCGACTATCCGTCTAACGGGTGATGTGGAAGCGAGACGACTACTGCTCTTCTCAGTTTGTATAGGAATATATGGGCAGCCTGCAACATGTTCCTATGCTTATATTTACGGGAATTTGCGTTCCCCTCGCATTCACATGCAAGTACCCCTAGCCTCTAGGGGACGCTTCTCTATGTTACCGTCCGTGCTGGTTTAGGTGTCACTCTACTCTTGTATCATCCTAACCTGTAACATCCTCTATGCTATAAGCAGGCCTAGATAAATTCGGGATTTACCGAATTTACCGAAAATAGCTTATTTTCTAGTCGTCAAAATTATTAAATTCGTTAAATTCGGAACGCTTAAAACAATGCGTCGTATCGTTTACAATGCATGATTCCTTCAAGGGTGATATCCAAAAGAC
>PJEL010004773.1_pt1 | contig 11077 bp, 10 predicted proteins | sample 1853271 | NCBI WGS metagenome assembly PJEL01 (sample SAMN08108733, study PRJNA415343) | Invertebrate metagenome, whole genome shotgun sequencing project. | host: Globobulimina | place: Sweden: Gullmar Fjord | collected 2015-08 | reverse complement strand
GTGGAGACGCCAGTAAGCCGGGTTTTGTCGAGGACAATCATTCATCTAGGCCTGAAATTGCTCGCAGGCTCAAGCGATCTACCCGCTCTCAACGTGGGCCACGCCATAAGAGAGCCTATTTGATCTCCACCCTCAGTACTTATAGGGTTTAATGTTATTAAGTATAATTAGTAGCACTTTTAGTAGCAAGCTTAGTAGCAGAGGATTAGCCTATGATTCTTTTACATGCTGCTCTGCATATCCATTCCTATAATCTGTAATGATGATCATTAAGGCATACTACCTCCGTTGCTTTATAGTTCTGATAAGAGCTTCTGAAGATGCAAATATATGTGCTGTTTTTGATTGATACATCTTATTGTTATAAGCCTGAACCTCTCCCAGACTCAAATCTATGATTCTATCTTTGACTATGCCGTCGCCATAAATTAAATAAGCATAATTTGGAGAAATTGGATAATAGAAATCAGCGCTCTGTGGGGCGCTATTGATTACTTTAGAATGGAGTACTGAACTGTGAACATTAATAACTGGCTTATCTGATGTAATAAATCCTTCCTCTGTATTATTTCTTAGTAATACATGTTTATTCAGCTCAAAGGATCCCATTAACGAAAAACCAATATTTATTCCAATTAGATAGCTTAATAACCATCGATTCTTAATCATTAACCGTTTATATTCTGAATGTGAGTATGGCTTATCAGGAATTGCCTCGAAGCGCTCCTTATCCTCGAAGGTTGTATTTAACGACTTCTGGAAATTCTTCGTTTTTGTTATTTGCATTGCAATGAAGTGAAAGAAGTTTATTCTATTTTGAGAATCGTTAAGTACTTCTATTCTACCTTCTTTTAAATTTTGAATGACTTTTAAAACATCATTTTCATGAGAGCCATATAGGTTTTCTAACACATTATGCTGAAACTCTTTAAATTCTTGCTGCAGCTCTTTTCTAGGTTTAAACCTTTTTGAGTAAGCATGAATATTAGACATTAATACAAAGTCATTGATATACCCACTATGTAATTCTGTAAGCTCAGGATCAGCCCCTCTAGTAAAAAGTTTGATGAAATCAACATCTTGCCTGTCTAGAAAGTTGATTTTGTAAAAATCTTTCTCCCAAGCGATACCATATACACTATCTAGTGCTATTTTGTTTTTGCTTGTTGTATACCAAACATCTCTATTATTTACTGACCACTGCTTTAAGTAGTATGCCCAAATATAGTGGTGCTTACTTTTTATATCAGACATATTTAAATATCGACTCTCCAAAGTCATTTCTAACTAGATAACCTTCAGTCTTTCGACCTGCTATATGATTTATGAAGCAAACAACTAATTCACCCACCCAAACTTGCTAGGCTTTATCTACCTATTTATAACTAATTATTTCTATCAATTTCAGTAAGTCGAAAAATAGAAACATAATAAATTCTATACACGACATTCTTTAACTTACCTTTTATTGAGCCAAGTATTTATAAAGCGTAGATTCACCTATTTTTAATTGCTTAGCCACTGCTTTCTTTGTCATCCCCTTCGAGACAAGTTCTTTAGCCTGCGCCACTACGATCTCATCAATAGCTTTTCTCCCCTTATACTTACCTTCAGCTCTAGCTCTCGCAACACCAATGGCTTGCCTCTCTAGCATCTGCTCACGCTCCATCTCAGCCAATCCCGCCAACATGGTGAATACTAGCTTACCTGCTTGAGAAGTCAGGTCTAAGCCCTCTAGATTGTCCACAACTAGCTTTACACCCTTATCTTTCAAGCTATCCACCAGCATTAATACTTCAGCAGTCTTACGACCTAATCTGGAGACTTCCCGAACTACCAAGGTATCGCCCTTCTTTAAATCTGATAGTAGTTTCTGAAATTTAGGTCTATCGGTGGTTGTACCAGTAAAGGTTTCTGATACTTGAAAGTCTGGGTTGTACTTATCGAGTTCTTGCAGCTGCTGGGATAGATTCTGTTCTTTTGTACTGACACGAGCATAAGCGTATATTGACATGATAACCTCTATTTAGACTCTTAGATATATAGAGAATACTCTATCTAGGGTGCATAACAAGATCAAATAGAGGTTATTCTCTACCTATCGATAGACCCAACCCCAAATAGAGCCAATTGATGCATACAACTATTTACTAACGAAAAGTCTCCGAACACTGTGTTGATAAATAAATCAGGAGATTCCTTTATACTTCTCATTATGTTTGGTTTAGTACTGGCCTGTTGTTATAATCAGTGCTGACCTAATCGATATGGATGTTATGAAGTGCTAAAGACCATTAAAACTAACCTTGACTCAATGGGGGCGACTAACTCATCTAAGCTCTACACCCCTTTCACCCTATTCTGTATCTTCTTCTCCATATACTTCAACGCTGATCTTCTCGGGCAGGTATTCTTATCTGGAAAATGGCAAATTCAAGAGCCTGCTTTAAAAGCCATAGCCAATCGATCTCTATTGGACTGGTTCTGTTTCGTATGTGAGGTTGTTGCTTACTCTCTCGGTATGATCCTCATTTATGGTTTAACGCAAGCAATAGCTGCATTTTTGTGGGGCTTATCGGACTGGGCAAACACCTCTTTATCTGCGGTCTCGAATAAAAGTAAATATGTAGCTAAAACGGATTTCGAAAAAGTAGTATCTGATTCAAATGAACTGAGAAGGAAGGAGCGGGAGCTATATACTCGCATAGCTAGTTACCATACTTGGAAACCAGAGGACATTGATAAGCTTAATGATGATATTAAACAATCACAAGCTAGCTTCGACAGCCTTCTAGAAGAAAAAGAAGCAAGTATTGCTGAGAATAGCGAGCTTAAAGAGACACTTAAAATAAGCAAGAAGGAAGCTGATAAGTTAATAGAGTCTAGAGATCTCTATTTGCGGAATTCTAAATACGCTGATAAAGAATCAGCCTTTTTTCATGCATATGTTCAGGTACTGGCATCAATTAAAACTTCAAAAGTAAATATAGATGAAGCCGAAAACGGAGAGAAATCACTTAAGTTATTTAAAAAATTAGTAAAAGAATTTAATATTCGTGGTGCAATCAATGAAGTCGCTATCTACTGTTCAAGTACAGGATCGTTACTTAAACCCGGCTCCTCTCACTTTTCGCTCCCCCATGGCTCAACATGGGCATCAGACCAACTATCTTCCTCTATTGGCGCAACAATGGCTATTATTGAAAGCTTTGGAATAGCTCATGTAGAAATAATCTCAGTAAAATCTCCAGAAAATCCTCAAACTCATTCATTCACAAATGTTAAATATAAACCATTAATGAGAGCCAACGAACTATTGAAAATATATTTAGAAGAAAAAGTAGAAGCCAAGCAATAATAAGGTGAAATTAATCGGAAATGTATACAAATAAATTTATTTTTTAATTTTTCAATATAAAAATGTCTGGCTGCGAGTAGGGTATGGGGCTTTAAAAAGCCCTTGTAATATCTGCGTATTAAACCGTGATAGATCTATATTGGAAGTATTGCTTTAGGTCTGGTAATAAACTCCAATCCTTCATGCGGTGAAGACTTAAGCGCACGACAGACCTCAATGAATTCAATGACATCTAATCTCCTATCTCCAGTCTCTATCTTACCTACTATAGATGATGACCAACCTAACCTCTCAGCTAGCCCCCTAATAGACAAACCTTGAGCTTTTCTTTGCTTAATCAGCCACTCACGTAGTCTTTCGCTTTCTGCTGAACTTATAGATTTCATTTTATTCATGTCTACATATTAGAGACATCCCACACTGTCTCGATATTAGAGACGAGAGATGATAATAGTAATAACTAGCAAATTGTTGTTAATCTATTCAAATCATGGATAATCAATCGTCTCCATATTGGAGACATATAAATAATTAAAGGAATGATAATGAAGCAAATCTTGATATTTCTAACAGTGTGTATTGCTACTCTTAATACGGGCTGCACTCTATTGAAAATGCACAAAGGGACTGTTGATTATCATAAGCTTGAAGGATTGACAGTTGCAGGGGAAGGCTGGAGTACAGAGTATAAATACCCTAACCAAATTGAGGGTGTGGACTTAGCCTCTTTTGATTTCAATCTGCTTAGCCCCTTAAGTACAGGCTATTGCAAAGACCTTAGGGGTAAAGCAGGGAATGATTTATCTTGCTTCGGATCATGGTGCAACTCTCTCGCAATGGAGTATCGGAGAACTTATCAGAATTGCCATAAAGGAATAGCAGAATATCAAAAAGAAGAAAAAATGAAAGTTATGAGAGCTTATGTCAGAACACAGAATAAGACTCGAACAGATACGAATAAACAAAGTGCTATTGCCTTTATGGGTAAGTATGCAGATACCAATAATTTAGCTTTAAGTAAATTGAAATATTATTATGAACCATTATCAATCGAGTATGTAATGGGAAAAATAAAGAAGGGGAAGTTTAAGGCTCCTATGTACTTTAATGTTAAGTGCTGTGGTGGTTATAAGGTAAGCCAGCCGATCGATGGGGGGTATATGCTAACAACAGAAAACTATCAGGGATTACCAATCATGCTAAAGACAAACACCACATTATTCGAAGGTAACAAAGCTGGGAAATCCCTTGGCTGGCTTAAGTATGAAGGAGTTACCAAGTATAAAACGGCTATGGGAACAGTCAGACAAGCGGTTATCATGATAGAAATCAGAAATAATTGACCAAGGAAGGCACGACCGAGATGACTCACTGTCAAAACGGGCTATATAGGGCTTTTACCCAGTTCAATCCATATCTGCTCTCTTGGTTAGTACATTACTCTCCACTTACCGATCTGGTATTTTCCAACCAACAAGAAAACAGTAAGTCATTGATTTATATGGCTTTTTATATCATTGCGTTAGACTATACCCGGAGGGGAGAGAGATAACCTACTATACATTAGTTTTTTAAGGTAGAGTTTGACCTGAACAGTCAAATACTCGCTTCCATTCAGTATCATCTTTCTCTTGTGCTAGGTCATTCCACTTACTTGCCATGTTGTACTCATCCCTTACCTTATTGGCTAGTTCTTTAAAGTCGTTAGACTCATTACAGGCCTCCCCTGACTTAAACTCTGGCTTCAAGCCGGGGTAAGTATTCCACTGCTCTAAATAGACCCTCTTCATCCAGTAACAAGCCAGAGCGTAATACCTCTTGGGGATGATGATGGAGTCGTGGACTCCGAAGATGATGATAGACATTTTTATAATAAATATATCCATTAATTCATCCATTAAAATACTTTCTTTGTATTGCAAAGCTACACCTTCATCAGGGTCTACAATATTAGCGTTCTTCCTTGAAAGAGCTTGCTCTTCCCATTCTCTTTCGTCGGGCTGCAGTGAGCGTTTCTCTTCCATTTCCTCATAGAATTTCTTAGCCTTAGCAAACCGACCAGCATCCTCGATAAACTGAATTTCTTCCGTTGTATAAGTCGCAGATACGTACTCTTCAAAGCTTTTATATTTGATCACTTTGTTTACATTTACTCCCCATCTTAGTGCCAGCGGAGGGTGGGCTTTACAGGCAGCTGTTGCTAACAATTTCAATGCATTAAGGCTTATTGTAGATCCACTTTCTATTTCCCAATTACTACTTTTTAGACTCTTCAAAGTCGCTAAAGCTGCACCATGAAGGGTTTTACAGTTCAAACCAATCATAACTAGCTTTTTCTTTAGAGCACGCCTAAACAGGGGATCCTCAGGTAAGCCCTCTATACACATGTCATTGATCATATTGTATAAATCTGTATCGACATGAGGGAGGCCAGTTTCAACATCTATAGGGTTATGGACTGGACAATTAGCGTACTCTTCTCTATTTGCAATATTTCCCTCACCACAAAACCCACCGAATTTACTCCACATCATTCGAATATGAAGGCAAGAATAATCCACCTCTATAACGGGCTCACCATTTATTGTTAAATCGGCCCTATCTCGGCCTTTCATGTTGTTTATTTTATAGCCGTTGAATCGACCACCAAATACAAAATCTTCATTAAATGATCTATATAGCGGAGTTATAAATATAGGCTCCCCACGTAACTCCACCTTACTGTGTGTTTGAGCTTTAGCGTACTTTCGAACTCTTTCGGCGGCTTGTTTTATATACTCTGATTCCTTAATCCCATGAAGACTCCACTCAGTCTTGCTTAAGCTCTTTCCTTGCATAGCAAGAAGACCTCCTACCCTAGTTTTTGGTAGAGTTATTCTTATAGGATCATATTGCCCAGATATTTCACTTAATGTTTTTGGGATTTCATCAACGGATATGACACTACTATTTTTAGCCTTTGATTTAGAGCCATTAATATAACTAACCTTTTTTCCTCTTTTGGTTTTAAGATTCCAATCAACATTATGTATAGACCAATCAGAAAATATCTCTAGCAGTGCGGGGGTCGGTTTATAAGAATTATAAAGTTTTATACCGATGTTTTTTCCCTGTCTAAATATTAGGAAGTTAGGAGCTAGATTATTCAAAATCCCATCTACAAATATACGATAAGATAATAAGACTTCTCCGCTGTAATGATTAGGGTCGCCTGAACAAGCTAGCCACTTGTCTTCACGTGACGCTACGTACATATTGACTAAGAATATTCCTAACTGCTGCTTATACTTGGGTTTATCCATGCGCCTTATCTGTTGTTCTACTTCAGCCTTTTGGAGTTCGATATGGTTTAGCAGAGTATCAACGGCTTTATTCAATACATCGCTGTCGCTATATTTCACCCATAATCGAATGAACATTGTAGGCTCATGATTTACGCTGTCTTCTTCAAAGCTTTTTGTCGGCAAGTTACTTCTCCCTCTGATTTTATATTCAAAAAATACAGTGTACTTCAGGACAAATCTTTATATAAATATAACCTAGCTATTTTAGCAGGGTTAATATTCTCTATAAGCTCTATTAAACTACCTGCGATGCTCGTTAGAGATGAAAAAACCAATTATCAGTGCCAAGATAGACTCATGACACAAAAGCGCCTCTACGGGCTATAGACAGCATTAAATGGACGTACTTTATTATGATTAATATCTAAAAATATCATTCCATCAGTGATGCCATTTAATTACACCGCTGAACCATAATACTATTTGAGTTCCCTTGTATATTTTCTATCCTCTTAGCTCTTTCACACTCCCAATCACTCACCAAATACATTCGATCCCATGCGCTCATTAACTGCTTTTGGGCCCTACTCATATTGTAACGTTTCTAAGTTGCATCCATATAAAGGTATGCCCTAGCAATTCGCCCTCTTGATTCAATTGGTGGCTCGGCTTTTCTGTTGTCTATTTTCATATCACAACTTCCAAATTCACTTTCAGAATCAACCCTTGCAACGAAGTTATAGTTACTCCTCATTGCATTAACTGCACCAATCGCAGGGAAAAGGTTATACATATCAGATTGCATGTATCGGTATTCTTCATTCATCTTCGAGGCACATTTACGGCCTTTAAAACTTTTACCTTTCTTGCTAACACACTGGGAGTGACCTTCACGCCACTCACTGAAAGTCCGACCAAAGTTCTCAGCAGGCACGACATGCTCCCATTCAACTCTACAAGCTCGCTTTTTATGCTTGTTAGTGGAGAAGCCAATAGGGGCAATCACATTTTTCTTTGCATCGAATTTAGCTGCACAATAAATGGTCTCCCGATGGTCGTAATAAACCTTATCCTGTAATAGTTTCTTAGCTTTACCAAAAGTTTCGATTGTATTGTTTTCTAAACCGAAAGTAGACATCGAGGTGAGTAGTACTAGAAATATTAATGGTGACCTCATACTTTGAAATTCCTACTTATGAAAAAAACAAATATAAAAACTACGATAGTAATCTTTATATAGCTTTCTACAAAAGACCTAGTACATAGCCGTTACAACATATCCAGAAAATAACTTTGCCTTATTTATTTATATGATTAATAGCGGAACCATAAACAAAATGAAGAATTGAAGCACTTATAAATAATACCATTTGTACGATACCAATATTCTGACTAGGCATAACTAACATCAAAACATACACAACTATATTGATGGCTAAACCAAAACACACCAATAGAGTAATATTAAGGGTTATACCCGGCATTCTCTTCGCTTTATCAGTAGCTGCAAGTGCAGTAGTTAATTTAACTATAAGCTGGCCATAAATAATACTCGACGCTATTGACCAATCGGAGAGCAGAACAAGCTCACAGGACTTATCTTGTGCAAACTTAACAATAACTAGAATAATAAAGGGTAATAGCACAAACAAGTACGCTGCAATCAACGACAGGTTTTCACTTTGTGGCTTATGTTTCTTCACTGTCATCCTCTAAACCTAATATACCTTGTAATTCATCACTTCCAACCTGACGCTCTACATGTAGAATTTTATGATTTATGAATGTGAAGTGTTTAGCACCTTTAGCTTTTTGTGCTTCATAAGAAACTAAAGCAATAATGGCATCACCGGGATCTATATGAGGTAATTCACGGCCTTGAAATCTTCTTAACCATTGTTCATCAACGATTGGAGCAGGGAATGACTTACGCCTTTCAATACTTTTAAAATCCCACATCGCATCGCCAAAGAAAACAGATTTCTTAATAAGTAAAGTCTCTGTCACTTTTACTTCTTTATGTATTTCAATAAATAAAGAGCTAGGTTCTTTATCGAATTTAACTTTTGTGTTTAGAAATACAACATTACTTCCGCTAGATTTAAGGTCAATAGTTTCCCCATCAACTAAGCCATCCGAAGCACCTACTAACTTTTTTACTCCCTCAGCAAAACGTAGTCTATCGATATTTAAAGCATTAGGAAAATCAATATCAATTGACTTTCCCACCTTACTTTCGACCTGCGTAGCCAATTTTTCTATATCTTCTTCAGAGTCAATTTCATTAAGCTCAACCATTGAACTAGCTATATTTTCTGATATTTTTGACAATGCGTTACTGAAAGTCTTTATGGCCGACCTACAATTCAAAATACTTCTTATCGAGCCTTGCTCAACTGATGACAGTTGATATGAAAAATCAGCTTCGGGATCAATTCCATGACCAACTACATGAACCAATTCTTCAAAGGCACTAACGTATTCAGCCATAACTAAAAAGACACGATCTGCACTTCCTGTAGAGGCTTTATAATCAAACCTAATTTCAAAAAATCCATCTTCTAACATAACTTTCTCAGATTAAAGCGGAGTACAATTGTGCAAATATTGCATAAACAGTATCCAATAATTTCAGTTAATACCACACGTAGTGCGACTAACAGTAATGTGAAACACCCGAACATTCATGGCTATTTTACCATTAGATTATGAGTTACCCACACCAGCTAATCAATGATAATCTGACCTTTAACTTTTGACACATTAACGGTGATAGTTCGAGAAGAGCGGCTTTTACTGCACTAACAGATACAGTCAGTCGATAAAATAGAAGGTTCTGACATCGAAGTTTACATACAGACACTAAACAGTATGAAAATAGACTTGGAAAGCGTCCTCTTGCTGCTGAGGAGTCCATAGAAGTCCTAAAGTCATGACCCAATTAAAACTCTAAACATTCAATAACAGCCTGTAGTTCCCTGATCGGCATCTCGTCTGTGTATCGATCCGTTGCACCAGCATTAGTCTTCTCATGACCTACCACTTGCTGAATAAGAGCATCTTTACCCACCTTAGCCCTTGCTTGTGTAATAACCCAATGCCGGAAGCTGTGGAACACCCTACGCTCATTCTTATCATTAATGTGGGTTACACCACATCTATCCCTAAAGCGTGAATACCATGCAGTAGCAGCCTTATCTTTAACATCAAACAACCTCTCAGCTCCAATGCTATCTCGATAATCTAACAGCCCAATATCTAGCAACATAGAATGAATAGGCACTTTCCTACTAGCTGCATCTGTTTTAAGAGAGCCAGCTTCAGCTGTTATATTGAAATAATAAATCCCAGTATCTGTATCTTTAATCAAATCCTTACCACGTAAATGTATTACTTCACTCAATCTACAACCTGATAAAGCACCGATAGAAACAAACCACTTCTTCCAGCCCAGTTCTTTCTGAGCCTTCTCAAACAACACCTTAACTTCTTTATCTGTGTAATTGCCAAATCCCTTTTTCGGGGCTTTCCAGTCCAATTTATCAGTAGGGTTTTTAGTAACAAGGTCTAAATCCATGGCTGTATTAAAAATACCCTGAAGCTTTTTCTTTACGTGATCAGCCGTACTAAGAGAGACAAGATCTTCCTCCGGGATTTCACCCAGCTCTAAGATTTGATCGTAAGTCATCCTGTTATATGGTTTTTTGTTTTTAGTAGGTAGAAGCAAAACCTTACTTAGGCACTCTTGCATATCTTGCTTTGTATAGAGATTAAGAGGCTTATCTTCTATTACAGCGAGTATTTTAGTGAAATCTATTCTGTAATCTCTCTCAGCTTTATCACTTAATCCACCAGCTCTAGCTTTTTTATACAGAAAGAATTCATCGTTTATAAATTGGCTTAGCTTGATTACAGCATTGCTCTTCAAGGGAGCTGACATTGGAATTAGCGGTGAGATGGCACTTAAGGCAATGCTTTTGCCTTCAATTCTCAGTTTTATAGATTCTATAAAGTCCCAATATTCTTCCTGAGATATCTCCCGAAATAGCATCAACTTTCTAGTTTCTTTGATTAAGTGAACCAGCTCAGCATAAGCCGACAGCTGTAATAGTGCTTCTGATTGATTTTTAGTACGAAGGGAACGAATTAATTCATAGCCAAGATGAGGTCGTAAATCTTTGGGTATTTGCCAACGAAAGTAATAAGTATTGTTACGTTTTAGTAGCAGTTTTAGTAGCATTTTTAGTAGCACTCTTCGAATAAAGAGTACTGAGATTTCCTTGAAGCCCTCTATCTAAAGGACTTCAAGGAAAAAAGTGGAGACGCCAGTAAGCCGGGTTTTGTCGAGGACAATCATTCATCTAGGCCTGAAATTGCTCGCAGGCTCAAGCGATCTACCCGCTCTCAACGTGGGCCACGCCATAAGAGAGCCTAT